>Ga0315534_1000399_pt1 | contig 30049 bp, 22 predicted proteins | sample SalMarSW160240MG_FD_203094 | JGI IMG/M metagenome (GOLD analysis project Ga0315534, IMG submission 203094) | Salt marsh sediment microbial communities from the Plum Island Ecosystem LTER, Massachusetts, United States - Salt Marsh Sediment SW1602-40 ...
CGTAATCGAGAGCGTATTGGCGCATGAGAAGCATGGCAGCGGCTTTGGGCAGGCCGTAGGGACCGAAATTCGCCCCCGGATTGACCGCCTGCTTGGATAGATTGAACAGAAGGGCGCCGCCTGTTCCTTGTTTCAACATGATGCGAACCGCTTCTTGCGCCACCGTTTGATGGGCAAAGAAGTTGAGCTCGAAGCTCTTGCGCAAGAGTTCGTCCGAAACCTCGCCGATCCGGCCTTGCCACGCCGCGCCCGCATTCGACACCAGAATATCAACGCCACCGAAACGTTCGCACAGCGCTGCGAACGCCGCTTTCACTTGCTTGGGCTTGGTCACATCGCATTGCAGCCCGAGACCCTTGATTTCCTTCGCCGCGCGCTTGGCCGCCTCCCCATCAATATCGACAATGCCAACTGCCGCCCCTTCTGCTGCAAGCGCCTTGGCCGTCGCGGCACCGATCGCGCCCGCGCCGGTCACGAAAGCGACTTGCCCGGTCAGAGGCTTTGCCACCGCGCCTTTGAGCTTTGCCTGTTCGAGGCTCCAATATTCGAGCGCGAACAAATCGCTTTCAGGCAGAGGCTCATAGCGGCCGATGGCTTCGGCATCGGTTACGACGCGGATAGTGTTCTCGGCGAGGTCGGCGGCGATCGCAGCGTCCTTGGCCGTGCGACCGAGCCCAAACAGGCCGAGGCCGGGGACCAGCACGACGCGTGGGGCCGAATCGAGTTTGACTTTGGTGCCGCCGGCGGCGGCATTCTCGCGGGCGAAATAGGCGTCGTAATCGGTAGCGAACTCGGCGACCCCCTTGCGAACGGCGTCCGAAAATGCTTCGAGCCGGCCGGCGTCAGGTGCCGGGACCAGGAGCGGCTTGTTCTTCGTGCGGATGATGTGGTCGGGCGTCACCACGCCACGCTGGCTGTAGGAGGAAAGCTCGGCGCCGTTCACATAGGCCAAGATCTCCGGCGCGGTGCGGAACGCGGCGATGAATCGGGTGGGCTCGGCGCCTTCGGGCTTAAGCGCGACGGCGCCACGGATGATGGGCGCGATGTCCGCCGCATCGGCCAGCGCAGGAGCGAGCGATTGCGGCGGAAAGACGATCGGACGCCCCTGGCGCAAACGGCTTTCGGCCAGCGACACCATCTCGATCATGCGTTCATAGGCCTCCTCGGCGCTCTCGCCGAAAGTGAAGATGCCGTGCTTGTGAAGAATGAGGCCAATGATTTCGGGCTTGTCCTCGAACGCTTGCGCGGCAGCCTTGGCCAGACCGAACCCAGGCGCGATGTAAGGCACGATCCCCATGCGGCCGTCATAGACCTCGCGCGCCAGCGCTTCCCCGTCAGGCTGATCGACCAGCGACAACACCGCCGCGGCATGAGTGTGGTCGACGAATTTATGCGGAAGGAAAGCATGCAGTAGCGTCTCGACCGACGGATTGGGCGCCGACGAATCGAGCAGGTTCAGCCGCTGCACATTGACCATGGATTCGTCCGACAGCGTCTCCAGCGCGCGAAGACGCCTGAGGGGCTCAAGCTTGACCGCAGGCAGGCCCCAGGGCTCGATATCGGCCATGTCGGCGCCGGAACCCTTGACGGCGATGACTTCGTGCTCCTCGCCGAGATCGTCACTCGCCCGCGTCTTGACCGAGGTGTTGCCGCCGCCATGCAAGACAAGCAACGGATCGCCGCCGAGCAGCCGCGTGGTGTAGACGCGAAGCGCGATGTCCGGGCCGACGCCTTCGGCGGCGTAAGCCTCCACCATCTCGCGCGCGGCAGTCTCGTTCCATTGGCTTTTCATCGCGGGCGTTGTGGCAAGTTTCGTCCGCTGCGGCAAGGGCCCCTCATGGCGCACCGGTCCGGGGCGCCGCCGGCCTAAGCGCGGCCTCCGCCGCGTCGAGCACGCGCTCGAATCCGGTGAACACCCAATAATGGCCGCTACCCCGAACGATCTCGAGCCGGCAATTGGGCAAGGTCTCCGCCAGATCGTATGCCGCCTCGGCCGGCACGATGGTGTCGCCGCTGCCCTGGCAAAGCACCGCCGGGACGTCGAGGTCTTGGATTGGAAGGCCCCACGGGGCGCAGTAGAGCCTTAAGTCCTGGACCGCGCCCCGTACACCCGGCCGAAGCCCTTCCCTTAGGGCTGCCTGAAGATTGGCTCTGACCTCCTCACGGGCGAGCACGTTCCGGTCCGAGCGAGGGACCCTCTGCATCAGCGCCCGATAGGCAACCCTTGGCGCAACCTGCACCAAAGCCCGCAGCGCGCCGAAAAACGCGCCGGTGACGACAGACGAACGAGCCAGCCGGGTGAAGATGAGGCGATGAAGCTTCGACATATGAATGCGGCGCCGGCACTCGGCGACAGGGCCGACCGGATTGATCAGCGTAAGCAAAGCGACGCGGTCCGGCATGGCACAAGCGGCGGCGACAGCAAAAGGCCCGCCGCCGGAAACGCCGATCAGAGCAAACCGGGTGAGCTTCAAGTCGCCGGCAAGCGATTTTAGGTCTTCAGCCGCCTCGGTCAGGCTGTCTTGCCGGTGATGCTCTGAAAGCCCGTAGCCCGGACGTTCGGGCGCTATGACTCTCAATCGCCTCTGGCGCGCCCCCTCGTCGGTGAGAGCGAACATGAAGCGCGAGCCGGGCGTACCGTGCAGGGCAAGAACGGGCAGACCTCGACGGTCGCCATATTCGGCGAAACCGATCCGCCGGCCGCCGGGCAGATGCAAGATTTGCGATGCCGCCGGCGAACCTTCGCTCGTGCCGCCAGGACGCTTAGCGCGAGTAGAACTCGATGACGAGGTTCGGCTCCATGATCGTGGCATAGGGCACGTCGGAGAGCGTCGGTACGCGCGTGAGCTTGGCCGTCATCTTGTTGTGATCGACGTCGATATAGTCGGGCACATCGCGCTCGGGGCTTTGAGCCGATTCGAGCACCATGCCGACATCCTTGGCCCGATCTCTCACTTCGATCAGATCGCCCTCGCGGCAGCGATAGCTTGGGATCGTCACGCGCCTTCCGTTGACCTGCACATGACCGTGGCTGACGAATTGCCGCGCGGCGAACACGGTCGGCACAAATTTGGCGCGATAGACGATGGCGTCGAGCCGGCGTTCGAGCAGACCGATCAGCTTCTCCGACGTGTCGCCCTTCAGTCTCGCCGCCTCGTGATAGATGGCCTTGAACTGTTTTTCGGTAATGTTGGCGTAATACCCCTTGAGCTTTTGCTTGGCGCGGAGCTGCTGGCCGTAATCGGACAGCTTGCCGCGCCGGCGCTGGCCATGCTCGCCGGGGCCATATTCGCGCTTATTGTAGGGGCTCTTCGGCCGGCCCCAGATATTCTCGCCGAGCCGGCGGTCAATCTTATGCTTGGCGCGAACACGTTTTGTCATGCGTCTCAACTCTCCAAATCAAATCGAGCGCCATTGCGGGTCTTGCTCCCCGCGCCGGCTCAAGAACCTTGCTGGGTAAGGCGGCTTTTGCCGGATTTTTCCGGCGTCCTCGAGGCGGGAGGCGCCTCAAAGACTTCGCCCGCGCTCTGTTACACGCGAATGTGGGAAAGTGTCAATTGGACGGCGCGGGCTGAGGTTTCGGCGCCGGCGCCGGCTGGGGCACAGATTTCACATAGGCGTTGATCGCGGCTATGACCTTCTGCTTCTGCTCGGGGGGGCATTTTGGCCGGTTTGGCGCCGTAGCCGCGGAATTTTGCTCCGCCGCGCCTTGTTTCGACGCATCAGCGGCTTCGGAATCGCCGACCTTGGCATTGCCGGCGAAGTAGGACACTGAAAATAGAAAGAGCGCGTTGACCATCAGGAGTTGCGGCTCAGTCCAGCTCTTCTTGGCCCGCTCGCTGCCGATCAGCGCCCGATAGTTGGCTTGAGCAAGATCGGGTAGCTCGCAAACCTCGGCATAGGCCGACCGCGTTGCGGCACGAATCACACGCCGCGCATCATCATTGGGAATTTGGAATATGAGGGGGTCCGATTTGTCGAGCTTGACCGGTTTGCCGTCAGGCCCCGGCTGTTCGTCGGGAATAAGCGAGAACGCATAGCTTTGCATGACGCCCACCGCATTGTCGCTCAGCCCGCCCTGCGGCTGCGGTTGCGGTTGCGGTTGGGGAGTGGTGGCGGCAGCATGACCTAAGGGCATACCCATCAGTAGCACTAAAGCCGCGGCGATCGCCGCTCCGATCCACTGATGAATAAACCCCCTAAGCATCGGCAGCCCTCCCTCTTCCCGGTCGGAAGCTAGGCGTTGATGAGGGCCATCGCAATAGCAGAAACGGGGCGGAACTATGACCTCTCTTGATCGCTGTCGGGCGGCGTGCGCCGCGACAGGGAGGCAATAATTCCGCGCCAGGTGCGCACATCCTGCTCGGTCGCACCCATGCGGTGAAACATGTTGCGGATGGCCCTGATCATCGAAGGCCGCTTCTCCGCCGGATAGAGAAAACCTGCGCGATCGAGTTCGGCTTCGAGATGCTGGAACAGGCCCAAAAGCTCGGCCCGTTGCGCTGGCCGGGTGCCGGACAGCGCCAGGCCTTCGGTCGCCGCCTTGTCAACGGACGTCGCGCGTCCAAGCGACGACGCGGCCGTGCTCGCCTTGAGCCATTCGTACGAAAACAACAGCACGGCCTGGGGCAAACTCAACGAAGCCAAATCAGGGTTGACCGGTGCGGTGAGGATCGCATCGGCAAGCGCGATGGTGTCGTTGTCAAGACCGCTGCGCTCGGGCCCAAACAGAACTCCAGTGCGCTGTGACTTTTCTTGGCGCCGCCTCAACTCGGTGGCCGCGCTCTCGGGGCTGAGCACCGGCTTCACCATCTCCCGGCGCCGCGCAGTCGAGGCGAGCACGAAGTTGAGATCGCCCACGGCATCGCCCGCGCTCTCATAAACGGTGGCCCGATCGACGATTGCGGCGGCGCCCGCCGCCGCCGCCCGCGCCTTGTCGTTCGGCCAGCCGTCGCGCGGCGCCACCAGCCGCAACTCGGTCAACTCGAAATTGGCCATGGCCCGTGCGGCGAAGCCGATGTTCTCGCCAAGCTGCGGCTCGACAAGGATGATAGCGGGCATCGGCGTGCCGTCCGCGCCGGCAGAGCGGCCCGTTGCGGTAAGGCGTTCGGGGGCCGAGGGACTCCTCGCCTGCAATTGCTCTTTGGTTTCGGTTCTTGCTTTCATCGAGGACGCACGATGCTATAGAGGGCGGGTTTTCCGCAAATGGGGGGCAGAACACGCTGTTTTTCGGCCCTCCCCGTCTCGCCCGAACCCAGCGCCGGAGATTTCATACGTGAACAAGATCAAGGTTAAGAACCCGGTCGCCGATCTCGAGGGGGACGAGATGACGCGGGTCATCTGGGAGTTGATCAAGGAAAAGCTGATCTTCCCCTATCTCGATCTTCCGCTGCTCATATTCGACCTCGGCATCGAGAATCGCGACCTGACCGACGACCAGGTCACCATCGACGCCGCCAAGGCCATCAAGGAATACGGTGTCGGGGTCAAATGCGCGACGATCACACCGGACGAAGCGCGGGTGAAAGAGTTTGGGCTCAAAAAAATGTGGCGGTCACCCAACGGGACCATCCGCAACATTCTCGGCGGCGTCATCTTCCGCGAACCCATCATCTGCAAGAACGTGCCGAAGCTTGTTCCGGGATGGACCAAACCGATCGTCATCGGCCGTCACGCTTTCGGCGACATCTACCGTGCCGTCGATTTCCGGGTGCCGGGCAAAGGCACGCTTACGATTAGGTTTGAAGGAGACGACGGCACAAACATCGATCACGTCGTGCATGAGTTCGAGGGCTCCGGCGTGGCGCTCGGCATGTTCAATCTGGACAATTCGATTCGCGACTTTGCGCGGGCCTGCTTCAACTATGGGCTCCGGCGCAATATGCCGGTCTATATGTCGACCAAGAACACGATCCTCAAAGTTTATGACGGCCGCTTCAAAGACATCTTCGCCGAAATATTCGAGACGGAGTTCAAACCCGCGTTCGACGAGCGCGGCCTGACCTACGAGCATCGCTTGATCGACGACATGGTCGCGGCGGCCTTGAAATGGTCGGGCGGCTATGTGTGGGCGTGCAAGAATTACGACGGCGACGTTCAGTCTGACACGGTGGCCCAAGGCTTCGGCTCGCTCGGGCTGATGACCAGCGTATTGATGACGCCCGACGGCAACACCGTGCTGGCCGAAGCCGCGCACGGCACCGTGACCCGCCACTTCCGGCAGCACGAACAGGGCCGCGAAACCTCGACCAACTCCACCGCATCGATCTTCGCCTGGACCGGGGCGCTGAAGCACCGCGCCAAGCTCGACGGCAATACCGAGCTTTCCGACTTCGCCGAGGCGCTGGAACGGGTAACGATCGAGACCATCGAGTCGGGCTTCATGACCAAGGATCTCGCCCTTCTGATCGGCGCCGATCAGAAGTGGCTCTCGACCAGCGGTTTTCTCGACAAGATCGGCGACAATCTTCGCAAAGAGATGGCCGACCGCGCCGCGGCTTAAGCGTCAGGCGCTTTCCGCGCGGGAGGCGGCAAGTTCGCTTCCGCCTGCGATCCGCGCCGCAATCGCTTCGAGCGCAGCTTCGGCCTGGGCTCCGTCGGGGCCGCCGGCTTGGGCGAGATCGGGACGCCCGCCGCCGCCTTTGCCGCCAAGCGCCTCGGCGCCGATCTTGACCAGCTCGACCGCATCGTAGGTTTCGGTGAGATCGGAGGTCACGCCAACCACGAGCCCTGCCTTGCCCTCCTCGCTCACCCCAACGATGGCGACGATGCCGGACCCCAATTGCCGCTTGGCGTCATCGACCAGGCCGCGCAAATCCTTTGGCGTTACCCCGTGGACCGTCCGCGCCAGCAGCCTGACTTTGCCAAGCTCGCGCACCGCTGGAGCAGCCGTTTCCCCTCCCCCGCCAAGGGCGAGATTGCGCTTGGCCTCAGCCAGCTCGCGTTCGAGCTTGCGCCGCTCGTCGATCACCGCGCCGAGACGGTCGATCAGCTCATCGGGCGCGACCTTGAGCAGCTCCGCCGCCTCGCGCACGCGCTCATCTTGGCCGGTGAGAAAGGCCCGGGCGGCATCCCCGGTCAGCGCCTCAACGCGCCGCACCCCTGACGCCACCGCGCTCTCACTGACGATCTTGAGCAGACCGATATCGCCGGTCCGCCGCACATGGGTCCCGCCGCAGAGCTCGACCGAGTAGGCATGACCCGCCCGCTCGCTGTTGGCATCGACCCCCATGCTGACGACTCGGACCTCTTCGCCGTATTTCTCGCCGAACAGGGCAAGCGCGCCCTGTTCGATCGCCTGGTCGGGCGTCATGAGATGGGTCTCGACCGGCGCGTTCTGCAGGATCATGGCATTGACCAGATCCTCGACTTTGCGGATCTCGTCATGGGTCATGGGCTTGGGGTGCGAGAAATCGAAACGAAGCCGCCCCGCTTCGACCAGAGAACCCTTCTGCGCCACATGAAGCCCCAGCACTTGGCGCAGAGCCTCATGCAGGAGATGCGTGGCCGAATGATGGGCGCGCGTCGGCGTGCGGCGGGCATGATCGACCTCGGCCATCACTTCGTCGCCGACTTTTAGCGCGCCGGCCGTCATGACGCCCTCATGAAGATAGAGCGCATGGAGTTTCTTCTGCGTGTCCTCAACCTCGAAGCGCGCGCCCTTGCCGACTGACAGCGTGCCGCGATCGCCGACCTGCCCGCCCGATTCGGCATAGAACGGAGTCTGATTGACGATCACGATGCCGCGCTCGCCTTTGTTCAACTTATCGACGCGCGCGCCGTCCTTGATCAGCGCAACGACCCCGCCGGACGCCGTCTCGGTCTCGTAGCCGAGAAACTCGGTGGCGCCGAGTTCCTCCTTCAGTTCGAACCACAGCGCCTCGGTCGCGGCTTCGCCCGAGCCTGCCCAGGATTTCCGCGCCTCGGCGCGCTGGCGCTCCATGGCGGCGGAAAAGCCCTGCGCGTCGACCCCAATGCCGCGGGCTTTGAGCGCGTCTTCCGTGAGGTCGTAGGGAAAGCCGTAAGTGTCGTAGAGCTTGAAGGCGACTTCGCCCGGCAGCGTGGCCCCTTGCTTGAAATCCTTGGTGGCATCGTCGAGCAGCCGCAGACCCCGGCCGAGCGTCTCGCGGAAGCGGGTCTCTTCCAGCTTCAGCGTCTCCTCGATGAGGCTTTGTCCCCGCTCGAGCTCGGGATAGGCGCGGCCCATCTGCTCGATCAGCGCCGGCACCAGACGATAGAGCAACGGCTCCTTGGTGCCGAGAAGATGGGCGTGCCGCATGGCGCGGCGCATGATACGGCGCAGCACATAGCCGCGTCCTTCGTTGGACGGAAGCACACCGTCGGCAATGAGGAAAGACGATGCGCGCAAGTGATCGGCAATGATGCGGTGGCTAGCCGCATGCTGGCTATCGGCCGGCACGCCGGCCAATTCGACCGACGCCTCGATCAGCGCGCGGAACAGATCGATGCCGTAATTGTCGTGCGTGCCCTGAAGCACGGCGGCGATGCGTTCAAGCCCCATGCCGGTATCGATCGACGGCTGGGGCAGAGCGGTGCGCTCGCCGCTTGCAAGCTGCTCGGACTGCATAAAGACGAGATTCCAGATCTCGACGAAGCGGTCGCCGTCGGCCTCCGGACTGCCCGGCGGACCGCCAGGAAGAGAAGCCCCGTGATCGTAGAAAATCTCCGAGCATGGGCCGCAAGGTCCGGTATCGCCCATCGACCAGAAATTATCGCTGCCGGCGATGCGAATGATCTTGTTGTCGGGAAACCCGGAAATCTTGCGCCATAGCGAAGCGGCCTCGTCATCGTCGACGAACACGGTGATCAGCAGCCGGTTCGGATCGAGCGCGAAGTCGCGGGTCAGAAGCTCCCAGGCAAGCAGGATGGCGCGCTCCTTGAAGTAATCGCCGAAAGAGAAATTACCGAGCATCTCGAAGAAGGTGTGGTGGCGCGCGGTGTAGCCGACATTGTCGAGGTCGTTATGCTTGCCGCCGGCGCGCACGCATTTCTGCGCCGTCGCCACGCGTGGCGCTTTCGGTTTCTCGGCGCCGGTCAGCACGTTCTTGAACGGCACCATGCCGGCATTGGTGAACATCAGCGTCGGATCGTGACGCGGCACGAGAGGCGCCGACGGCAGGACGATATGGTCGTTCCTGGCGAAAAAATCGAGGAAGGCGGCACGGACATCGTTGGTGCGGCTCGGCACGGAGCCTGCGCGCTCATTCGCGGGCGTGCGGCCGCTTTTAGCGCCCTTAGGCTCAGCGCCGGTCTTCTTTGCACCCTTGCGTTTAACAGAGGTCATAACAGCGTGACGGGGGACTTTTGGTTTGTGTGACGGCTCACGGGCGCCTGAACGGACCCTAACCTGAGTCGCCAAAATCAGGCAGCGCCGCACCCTCTCCCGAGACGGGAGAGAGCCCGACGTCCCGCGTCAGACATAAGGTGAGGAACAGAGGCTGTCCAGCAGACCGATAAGGTTAAGGGAAGCCCGGTTATGCCCGCCGTCCACGGCGCCCGGATCTTTCGGAGATTGGCGTGACTGAGCCCGTCTCCTCGGCACCGGCATCTTCGCCGCCTTCGGCAGCCTCAGGCTCCGATTCCTCCTCCAGAATTTGCCCGGCCAAGAGGCCGGCACTTTGCCGGACCGCCCGCTCGATCTTCTCGGCGATCTCGGGGTGCTCCTTCAAATAGGTCTTGGCGTTCTCCCGGCCCTGGCCGATCCGCTCGCTATCGAAGGAGAACCATGCCCCCGATTTTTCGACGATACCGGCCTTCACGCCGAGATCGACGAGCTCACCGGTTTTGGAAATACCCTCGCCATACATGATGTCGAATTCGACCTGCTTGAAGGGCGGCGCCACTTTGTTCTTCACCACCTTCACGCGGGTCTGATTGCCGACAACTTCGTCGCGCTCCTTGATGGCACCTATGCGGCGAATGTCGAGACGGACCGAGGCATAGAATTTCAACGCATTGCCGCCGCTCGTGGTCTCCGGATTGCCGAACATCACGCCGATCTTCATGCGGATCTGATTGATGAAAACCACCATGCAGCGAGACTTGGAGATCGAGCCGGTCAGCTTGCGCAAGGCTTTACTCATCAGCCGCGCTTGCGAGCCCGGAAGCTGGTCGCCCATTTCGCCTTCGAGTTCGGCCTTAGGCGTCAGCGCGGCGACCGAGTCGACCACCAGAACGTCGATGGCGCCTGACCGCACCAGAGTATCGGCGATCTCAAGCGCCTGCTCACCGGTGTCGGGCTGAGAAATCAAAAGCTGTTCGAGATCGACACCGAGCTTGCGCGCATAGATCGTATCGAGCGCATGTTCGGCGTCGATGAAGCCGCAAATGCCGCCGCGTTTCTGCGCCTCGGCGACGACATGCAGCGCGAGCGTGGTCTTGCCCGAGGATTCGGGCCCGTAAATCTCGACGACACGGCCGCGCGGCAGGCCGCCGATCCCGAGCGCGATATCGAGGCCAAGTGAGCCGGTCGAGATGGCTTCCACCTCGACCGCGGTCTCGTTCTGGCCGAGCCGCATGATGGAGCCCTTGCCGAAGCCGCGCTCGATCTGGGAGATCGCCGCTTCAAGTGCCTTCTCTCGATCCATTTCATTTCCTTCGACGAGGCGCAGCGCGACATTCGACATGGAAGCTCTCCCTTATTTCACAAGCAGGCTCTAGATCGCAATTCCGGGGCTCTCCTCGCACCCTCGCCCGGGAAATCCATTCAGCCTTTAGGGTCGGCTTGGGTCGCGGGCGGGGATGCGAGCTTGCGGACAACTGTACACGTTTTGTTCTATGTTCGCAATATGTTCTTTTCGGTACGTTCGGCAGGAAAACAGCCCTGATTTAAGACGTTTCCGCCGCTTGAACCTTGGCTTTGGTGGCCTGCGTGCCGTGCAGAGCGGCCTCGACGGCCTCACGATAGCCGTACCGGTCGATGAAGGGTTTGAGCCGCTCGGCCACTTTGCGCTTGAGGGAGGCCGGCATGTCATAGCGCGACACTTTGTGCTCGGAGCGCTCCCCCAGAATCGCCCGCATCGGCCCTTCGGCCTGCTCGAAGCCGGGAATGTCGAGGCGCCGGTAGATGTCTCGCATCGAGGCGACCGGGTCCTTGACGAAATCCTCGTAGCGCAACTCGACCAGGCGATCCTTCGGGATCAGATGCTTGTCCTCCTCATAGTCCTCGGTCAGCCGCGCGAACATGTCGAGCACATAGTCGTCGAGCCAGGGATCGAGCTGCGGCGGATTGTGAAGGCCTTGCACCGAATAGAGCGCGCGCCACAGCTTCACCGTGGACGGAAAAACGTTGAGCGGGTTCCGCGCGAGATAGACATAGCGGGCGTCCGGGAAGAGCTCGGTCAGCAGTTTGAGGCGCGCGGCATTGGCCGGCGACTTCATCACCAAAGGCTTGCCGTGCTTGAGCGCAAGCCGCCGGTAGAACCACATATAGGCGTCGGCCCATTTTTTCTTGGCGGCTTCACTCAATCCCTTGAAGTCGAGATAATCACTGTCGGCCGGCCCCAGGCGCGGCCACGCATTGGTGATGTAGGGCGTGCCCTCGCCCAGCATCATCATGCCGAATTCTTCTTCCTGCGGGCGGTCGAAGCCGACCGGCACATCGTCCTGGGGACGCTTCTTGGGCAGAAGCACCTTCATCACTCTGTCGAGATGACCTTCGGTCAGAAGGAAATGGTGCGGGAAAAAGGTTTCATAGGTGGTCGGATAAGCGAGATTGGGATCGACCGAGAAGAGATCGTGCAGGAACGTGGTGCCGGAACGCCAATGGCCGATGACGAAGATCGGCGGCTGATCGAGAGGCAGCGCTTCGGCCGCTTTGCGGTATTTCGCTTCCGAGATCCGATAGAGCACCGAATTCCACGGCACCCACAGGAACAGGGCCAGCGTGTCGGGGATGCAATTGAGCGTGAAGCTATAGTTGCCGCGGCGGAACAGCTTCATCAGGGCGCCGAAGCGCATGCCGAACCAGAAATAGATCAGCCGCCCGCCATAACGCTCGATGGTGAGCGCAGGGACGCGCGGCTTGGCGAGGCGCCGTCTGGCGATCTCGTCGGCTGCCTCAGGCGGAACGACTTCGTAATCCGGCACGCGGGGGCACTCCAAAAGGCCACGGATTAAAGGCTTCGATCCAGGCGTTTAGACGCGATCTGTGGCGAAGGAAAGTCCCCTTGGGCGCCGCGCAGGACCGTTCTAGCGGCCGTCCTCAAGCGCCGCCTTTACCGCCGCAGCGAGCTGCTTCAGATCGAACGGCTTTTGCAGGAACATGAAATCCTCGTTCTCGGCGAGATGCTGGCGGAAGGCGTCTTCGGCATAGCCTGAGATGAAGATGACTTTCAGATCGGGATGGTCGCGGCGCAATTCCTCGAACAGCGCCGGACCGTCCATCTCAGGCATCACCACGTCGCTGACCACGAGATCGACATCGCCATCATAGCGGGCGAACACATCAAGGGCTTCAGCACCAGTCGTCGCTTCGAGGACGCGATAACCGCGCTGGCCGAGTGCGCGTGCGGCGAAGCTTCGCACCGCGTCCTCGTCCTCGACCAGGAGCACCGTCCCGTGTCCGGTCAAATCCCTCGGCTTTTCAGGTTGGCGCTCGAGCTTGCCGGCGGCAACCTCAGCCTCGGTCTCGATATAGCGGGGAAGATAAACCCGCATCACCGTGCCCTCGCCCGGTTCGCTTTCGGCGGAAATATAGCCGCCGGTTTGCTTGACGATGCCGTAGACGGTGGAAAGCCCAAGCCCGGTGCCGCGGCCGGTTTCCTTGGTGGAGAAGAACGGCTCGAAAATCTTCTGCTGCACCTCTTCCGTCATGCCCGTGCCGGTGTCGGTCACCTCGATCAGGACGTACTCGCCCGGCGGCACAAGCTGCGGCCCCAGCTTGCGGGCGTCGTCCTCGCCGATATTGGCGGTGCGGATCGTCAGCTTGCCGCCATTGGGCATCGCATCCCGGGCATTCACCGCAAGATTGACGATCACCTGCTCGAATTGATGAAGGTCGGCTTTCACCGGCCAGAGGTCGCTCGCCTGGTCGAGCGTGAGCTCGACATTCTCGCCCAGCAGCCGGCTGAGCAGAATGGAAAGTTCCGACAGCACATCGCCGAGCTGAAGCACCTGCGGGCGCAAGGTCTGCTGGCGGGAGAACGCAAGCAGCTGCCGTACCAGCCCTGCCGCCCGGTTGGCGTTCTGCTTGATGTTGATGATGTCCTGGAACGCCGGATCGGTCGGCCGGTGATTCATCAGGAGGAAATCCGAGAAGCCGATGATCGCCGTCAGCATATTGTTGAAGTCGTGGGCGATGCCGCCGGCAAGCTGGCCGACCGCCTGCATCTTCTGCCCTTGTGCGATCTGCATCTCAAGCGCGCGCTGCTCGGTGGTGTCGATGGCGTAGGCGATCGCGGCCTCGCTATGGCCTTCGCTCTGCTCGATGGGACTGAGATAGATCCTGCCGCTGCGTTCCTTGTCGCTGGCGAAGGCGATGTCCACCGGATCGATCAAGCCTTGCCGGGCAAGCGCCGCATCGAGCGCGCGCCGCAGCGCCGGCCCGCTTTCGGCATCGACCAGATCTTCAAGGCGAAGCCTGGCCTCATCCTCGGAGGCCACGCCGAACAACCGCATGAAGGCCGCGTTGGTCGCGCTGACAATGCCTTCGCCATCGACCGTGGCAATGGCGATCGGGGCGGAATGGAACAGCCGCGCGAATCTGAGCTCGGCGGTACCGGCTTCCTCGAGTTCTCCGGGCCCGCGATTGAGAACGAGTGCATGCGCCAATCCCCCGCCTGCGCCACCCCGCGGCAGACGATGCAGGACTCGCACCGGCAGGCTCGTGCCGTCCGCCCTGACCAGATCGATGTCCAAGCGCCGCGTCGTTCCTGGCGCCTGGCCGCCCCCGGCCGGTGCAATCAGCGCTGCGCTATCGGCCGACATGATTTCTTCAAGCTTCAGCGGCCGGCCGGCGACTTCCGACAGGTCGAGACCGAGCCATTGGGCAAGCGTGGCGTTCAGATAATCGATCGTGCCGTCGGCATCGGCGGTGAAGAAGCCGGCCGGCGCGCTGTCGAGATAGGCGATTGCCGCTTGCACTTTGGCGAAGCTCGCCTCCTCGCGCGCGCGATCTGCGGTGATCTCTTCGACCTGCCATACGACCAGCGGGCCTTTGCGGCCCGAATCGGGATCGGGCGGCATGGGCTGAACCGAAATGCGGAACCAGCCCGGCGCAACGCCGGCCTCGTCCTCGTCCCCATCTGCCGGAGGCAGACGGAAATCCTCTCTCAGGCCGCGCCCTTGTTGTGCCGCGCGCGCCAGCCGAAAGACCGTCTCGGAAAGATGCGCATCGGCCGCGAACGCGCGATCCGGCGCAGGGACGCTGCCCGCCTCCGGATCGAGGCCGAGCAGCTCACGATAGGCCTCGTTGGCATAGAGCACACGGCCGGCGCTATCGGCGATGAGAGCGCCTTGCGGCAGATTGTCGACGAAAGCTTTGGTGACATCGTTGCGCGCGTCCCGCGATCCGAATCGAAGAATGCCGACGGCGCCGGCGAACAGGCAGAACACCCCGATCACGGCCAAGCCGGCAAGGAGCGCGAGCACGAACGGTTCTGCGATCTCGCGGGACACCACCGCAAGGCCGACCGCAGCCAGCGCCAAGGCAAGGGCGAGCAGAATAACGAGTCCGACACTGCTGTCGCGAACGCCGCGGTCGGCGGCAGGCGAGGCGTAGCGCATCGGCGCGTCGATATCGGTCATGTCACGCAAATTAGCCGATTCGAATTGTGTTGAGGCACAGTGTCTTGTAGCAAATCGCCCTTAACGCGCCCAAAACGACGCCGCCGGGGCCAAGAAGGGCATAAGACAGGCACCGGATTTAGGCAGACGCGGACCGAAAAACTCGTGCACTTTAGCCGTTTTCACTTGACTGTGACCGGAACACCATAGTGGTTTTTCTTGCGATTGACGGCTGAGTGCGGTAAATGTGCCTTACGCGCTTGCGGTAGCCCTGCGTTGTAGGGGCAAGCGGATGAGGTGACGCCGGTAGCTTCAGTCGCTTCTACCGCAAGGACGCCGGCAGTTCCCTGCTAATGGTCCGACACCGACTGGCCAAGGCCAGTCATGTCAGTCCCCCAAACTTCTCCACTCCCCGCCTCGGCGGGGAGTTTTTTTATGGCGCCCGTAGAGGATGCGTGGAGAAATTGCCGGCATGATGCCCGCCCAGGATCGGATCGGCTTCGGTGCCGTCCTCATCTGCATCGCGATCGCTTTCGCAGGCGCTCAAGCCTTGGCCGCGGACTTGCCGGAGGACTTCGTCTATCTCCGCGACGTGGAGCCAACCATCGTCCAGGACATGCGCTACGCCGGGAGCAACAACTTCACCGGTGCGCCCGTGCCGGGTTACGACGCGCCGGAATGCGTGCTGTTGCGGCCGGCCGCCGAAGCGCTCAAGAAGGTTCAGGCCGATCTCCGCCCCAACCTTACGCTCAAAGTGTACGACTGCTACCGGCCGGCGCGCGCGGTGGCGTCCTTTGTCGCTTGGGCCAAGAAGCCTGATGTGCCGTCCGCCAAGCTGGTGCACTATCCCAATCTGCCGAAGGCGGTGTTGTTTCCCGATTACATCGCCACGCGCTCAGGCCATTCGCGCGGCGCGACGCTCGATCTCACGCTCGTTCCGATCGCCACGGCGGCGCAAAGTTCGTCCCAAGCTGAAAGCGCCGCGCCGCGAGCCTGCACCGCACCGCAAGAGGGACGCGCGCCCGACGGCAGCCTCGCCATGGGAACGAGCTTCGACTGCTTCGATGTGAAAGCGAATACGGCAGCGCCGGGCCTCACCGAAGATGAACGCGAGAATCGTGCAATGCTGGTCGATGCGATGCAGGCGCGCGGCTTCAAGAACTATCCGAAAGAGTGGTGGCACTACACTTTCGAGCCGGAGCCTTATCCTGAGACCTATTTCGATTTTCCGATCGAGCCACGCACCAATGACGGGGGACGGTGACGGGACAACCAAGCTCGACGCCGCTTGAGACCGCCATCCCGGCACGTCTCGACCGGCTTTATTGGGGACGGTTTCACACCCTCATTGTCCTCGCCCTTGGCATCACCTGGGTTCTTGACGGGCTGGAGGTTACGCTTGCAGGCGCCGTCGCCGGCGCTCTGAAAGAGAGTCCGGTTCTCAATTTCAGCAATGCCGAAGTTGGCCTCGCCAGCAGCTTCTATCTTGCGGGCGCGGTATCGGGCGCGCTTCTGTTCGGCTGGCTGACCGACAGACTTGGGCGCAAGCGCCTGTTCTTCATCACGCTCGCCGTCTATCTCGTGGCTACGGCGGCCACGGCATTCTCCTGGAACTTTGCCAGCTTCGCGCTATTCCGCTTTCTGACCGGAGCCGGCATCGGCGGCGAATACACCGCGATCGCCTCGACCATTCAGGAATTCGTTCCGGCGCGGTATCGCGGCTGGACCGACCTCATCATCAACGGCAGCTTCTGGATCGGTGCCGCACTCGGCGCTGGCGGCTCGATCGTGTTGCTCGATCCGGCGCTGCTTCCCCCCGATTGGGGCTGGCGGGCGGCCTTCTTCATCGGTTCGGTGCTCGGGCTTGGCATTCTCGTGATGCGATCGTGGATTCCGGAATCGCCGCGTTGGCTCATGACGCACGGCCGGGCGGACGAAGCGCATGACATCTTGGATCGGATAGAAGACGGCCATCGCAAGCGCGGCCACCACATTCCCGACGAGGAGCTTCCGACCTTCCGCCTTCATGCGCGGCGCTTCACGCCGCTTACCCAAGTCTGGCAGGCTCTGTTTCACACCTATCGGCGGCGGACTCTGGTGGGGCTCAGCCTGATGGCGGCGCAGGCTTTCTTCTACAATGCGATCTTCTTCACCTATGCGCTCGTCCTCACCGATTTTTACGGCATCAATGCCAATCAAGTCGGCTGGTATCTTCTTCCCTTCGCTCTCGGCAATTTTCTCGGCCCGCTGCTGCTTGGGCGCCTGTTCGATACCATCGGGCGGCGGCCGATGATTGCCGCCACATATGCACTGTCCGGCCTGCTGCTGGCTTTGACCGGCGCCTTGTTCGCGGCCGAGATCTTGTCGGCGACACAGCAGACCTTGGCGTGGACGATCATCTTCTTCTTCGCCTCGGCGGCGGCGAGTTCGGCCTACCTGACCGTGAGCGAGACATTTCCGCTGGAGATCCGTGCGCTTGCGATTGCGTTTTTCTATGCGATCGGCACCGGGATCGGCGGCGTCGGCGCGCCCTGGCTGTTCGGGGTTCTGATCGACACCGGCTCCCGCTTAAGCCTATTCGGCGGCTATCTGCTGGGCGCGGGCCTCATGCTCGCTGCCGGACTGATCGCTTATCGTTTCGGCGTCAACGCCGAACGAAAGCCGCTTGAAACGGTGGCCGTGCCTTTGTCCGCCGCGGAGTGATTATTCGTCGCGATAAACGCGTTCGCGCCGTTCATGGCGCTCTTGCGCCTCGATGCTCAAAGTGGCGATCGGCCGCGCGTCGAGGCGTTTCAGGCTGATCGGCTCGCCGGTCTCTTCGCAATAGCCGTAGGTCCCGTCATCGAGGCGGCCGATGGCGGCATCGATCTTGGCGATCAGTTTGCGCTGCCGGTCGCGCGCCCTAAGCTCGAGCGCGCGTTCGGTCTCGGAGGTCGCCCGGTCGGTGATATCGGCGTGTTGCGCCGAATCTTCGTGCAGGTGTTGCAGCGTCTCCTTCGTGGAGCGCAGAATCTCATCCCGCCAATTGAGCAGCTTCCCGCGGAAATAGGCCCGCTGGCGTTCGCTCATGAACGGCTCATCGTCTGACGGGCGGTAATCTTCGGGAAGTTTTCTTTTGGCCCGCATGAGAGTCATTTCCTGAGGCATCCGCTTCCCCATTTGGACCTTCCGGCCCGCACCTTCCCTCCGGCTCGCAGGAGGCGTGCAATCCCTGCCTGGCAGCCTGCTATTTACGGAAGGGAATCGACAAGTCAAGACAGAGACATCTCTTGACAAAGGCATCAGCGCCACAAATGCAGCCGTTGCAAATTGGTCACGTTTGAGGGCATCAGACGGAGCCGAATATCCTAGGCTGACCGACTTGGCACCGGAGATTTGTGCCCGGGAAGACACTTCAGAGGACGACTCAGAGGACGACGGAATTCGTGCCGATTTCCGACTACACCCGAGCCGCCGGTGACGCTTTTTACAGCGTCGGCGATTTCGCCACGGGGCTAATTGCGCCGACGGTGAGGCTCGGTGTGACCGGCCTCGCCCGCTCGGGCAAAACGGTGTTCCTCACCGCCTTGGTGCACAATTTGATGACCGAGGCTCGGCTGCCGTTTTTCGATGCCGCAGCGCAAGGGCGTTTGCTGCGCGCCTATCTGGAGCCGCAACCGAACGCGATGGTGGCGCGCTTCGCCTTCGAGAAGCACCTCGCCGACCTCACCGGGCGCCCGCCGCACTGGCCCGACAGCACCTCCCGCATCAGCCAGCTCAGACTGACCATCGAATATGCCTCGAACAGTTTCTGGAAGCGGAAGCTCGGCCGCGAAACTTTGCATGTCGACATTGTCGACTATCCCGGCGAATGGCTGCTCGATCTCCCGCTGCTCGGACAAGACTATCGGGAGTGGTCGCAAACCGCGATCGAACAAAGCGAGGCGCCGGCCCGCAAGCAGGCTGCCAGGCACTTTCATGCCTCACTCGGCTTGGTCGATCCTTCAGATCCCGCCGACGAGGCGGTGGTCGAGCGGCTGTCCGATCTGTTCAAGGATTATCTGCGCGACTGCCGCGCCGACCCGCATACATTGTCAACACTGCCACCTGGCCGCTTTCTTATGCCGGGCGATCTTGCCGGCTCCCCTGCGCTCACCTTCGCCCCGCTCGATGCCAAGGGAACCGCGCAGTTCCCCCGCGGCTCGCTGTGGGCGATGATGGAACAGCGCTACGAAGCCTATAAGAGCTACGTGATCAGACCGTTCTTTCACGATCACTTCGCCCGGCTCGACCGCCAGATCGTGCTCATTGACGTATTGGCGGCGCTGAATGGCGGGCAGGCGGCAATCGCCGACCTCGAACGCGCCATGACCGAGATTCTTGCGTGTTTCAGGACGGGCTCGAACAGCCTGTGGTCGAGCCTGTTCGGGCCGCGTATCGATCGCGTCGTGCTGGCCGCCACCAAGGCCGATCATCTCCACCATAAGAGCCACGACCGGCTCGAAGCGATCCTCGCCAAGCTTGCCGGCAGGGCGATGGCCCGCGCCGAATATGCCGGTGCGGAGGTGAAAGTGTTGGCGCTGGCTGCCATCCGCGCAACGAAAGAGGGCGAAGCGCTGCGAAACGGCGAGCGGCTTCCCTGTATTGTCGGCTACCCGCTGCCCGGCGAAACGATCGGCCGACGCCGTTTCGACGGAAATGAGGAGGTCGCCATCTTTCCCGGAGACCTTCCCGCCGATCCGGAAGCCGCTTTGAAAGGCTGGCAGGGCGAGATGCGCTTCGTGCGCTTCAGGCCCCCTAATCCAATACCTTTGCCTTCCGGTGGCTTCGCGGCCTTCCCAAATATCCGTCTTGACCGCGCCATCGAGGCGCTGATTGGAGACCGTTTGGCATGAGCAGGAAAACCCACCGGAAACCGGCCGCCTTCGAGGTGGAAGAGATCGAGGTTTTCACGCCGCAACCAACGCCGGTTCTGCCCGAGTCAGAAACGCTTCCAGCGCCGGCCCCGCGCGCCGTTCCGGATCTTGGCCGCAAGCTTCGCTGGGGAACGATTTTCATCTCTGGGCTCGGCGCACTGTTAAGCTTGCTGGCCTCGGTTTGGCTCTACGACACCGTGCTCGCGCTGATGGCGCGCGACGACTGGATTGGCTGGGTGTCGGTGGGGTTGCTGTCGCTTGTCCTGTTCGCCCTGCTGATGATCATCCTCAGGGAAGTCGCCGGGCTCGCCCGGCTTGGACGGCTCGGCAAGATCAGGCACGAGGCCGACAGCGCCGCGCGCCAGAATGACAAGCCGCTTGCCGTCGACGTCGCCGATCGCTTGAAGCGCCTCTATTCGGGTCGCGCCGATCTTGCCTGGGGCTTGAAACGCCTGGCCGAGCACGAGCACGACATCATGGACGCAAGCGAGCTGTTGCGTCTTACCGAGCGCACCCTGATTGCTCCGCTCGATCCGCTCGCCCGCAAGCTCGTGGCGTCATCGGCCAAACGCGTGTCGGTGGTGACCGCGGTCAGTCCCGGCGCGCTGATCGATATGCTGTTCGTCGGCGCCGAGAATCTCCGCATGCTACGCCGCCTTGCCACTCTATACGGGGCCAGGCCCGGTACGCTGTCTTTGCTCAGGCTCGCGCGCGAGGTGATCACACATATCGTGCTGACCGGCGGCATCGCGATCGGCGACGATGTCATTCAACAAATAATCGGACACGGGCTGACGGCCAAATTGTCGGCGCGGCTCGGTGAAGGCCTGTTCAACGGCGCGCTGACCACGCGGATCGGCATCGCCGCAATCGACGTCTGCCGGCCCCTTCCCTATCTGGAGAGCCGGCGTCCGCGCTTCCGCGAAATGGTGGCTGAGGTCGCCGGTATGCGCTGAGGAGCACGCGTCACTCAGCCTAACAGCTTGCAACTGTCGACCTCGACCCGCTGCGAGCGGCCGTCTCTGAACCTGAGTGTGACCTTGACCCTGTCGGCACAGATCAAGCCTCCCGCGCTGATGCGGAACCCGGTCTTGTCTTCATCTGAAATCTGCGCTTGCGGGACCACCGCCGGCGTATTGAACTCATAGGCTACGGCCGCGAGTTCCCGTGTCACTTCCTGCGGCGGCTCGAGCCAGAACTCGAAATGGTAAAATGCCCGGGCGCGATCCTGGCCTTTGACCTCGGTGGCTTTTGCCTTCACCCAGCCCGTGACCTCGCTGTCAGTAGGAAGCGCCGTCAGTCGGGAAACCGGCCGCTTCTTCTTGGAGGCGGCTTGCGGACTCTCAGAAGGGACCGGCTTGGTTGCGTCGAACGGTACCGGCTCCGCCGCGTCCCAGGGAAGCTCCTCCCCTCCTTGCAAGCCTGCCGCCGCAATTCTGGAACGAGCGGGCTTGGGGTCTTCGCTGACCCAAGGAATCTCCGACAGTCCCTTAAGCCGCGGTACGCCGTTGGGCGAAACCGAGCCTGTCGTTTCTTCCGGCGCCGGTTCCGGTGCGTCGGCGACATTGGGAAGTTTGGCGACCACGCTCTCGCCGCCATCTTGCCGTTTGGCGTGTTCGCCGATTACGGCACCGCTCTCGTCACCAAAGCGAACGAGGAAGACACCGGGGATCCCGGCCGCACCGGTGCTGAGCGCGAGAAAGGCTTCTAACGCAACGAAACCCGCAACCGACGCGAGACTGACCGTGCGGGCGCTTAAACGGAAGCCCACCGGAGGCATGTTACGATCCGCAAAAAACGCCGCAAGAAAGCCCGCAGGGGTGCCCGCGCGCCACAGGCTTCAGTCTAGCGATCCTGCGAGCCAAAGGAAGGCGCTTGTTATGCGACACGTTATCTTTGGAGCCGACAACATCTTTGGAGCCGACCACGATCTTTGGAGCCGACCACGCTCTCGGTGGATTTCGGGGAAAAGGGTAGCGTTTCGTACTGTCGCGTTCGCGGTCTCATGTATGCTTTGTGTGTGAGTAGACCAGTTGTGGAAGGCGCCAACGAAGAAATTCGGCGGCTCTGGGAAACAACCAGGAAGCTCATGAGGGCAGGCAAGCCCAGAGTCGTCCGTTGCCGTGGACGGCTCAAGGCGGAGGGTAAGTAAGCGCAAAGGACCACGGTCTGGCGGCGTCGCCGCATTGCCGTGAGGCGGAGTCGCCTGGGTGTTTTGCGCCACGAGCCCTCTGCTGTTTGGCTTCAGCTTGGCCAAAGCCGAAGCCACGTCGTAGCAAACGCGACGTAAAACAAGGACCTTGGTCGGGTCACGCCGCCACTTTATGGGAAACCATAAGGCAGTGCGCGTGGTCCAGAGACCGAAAGGTCTCGCGGCGCCGACCGATCGTCCCGAACGGGCGTGAGGCTCGACATCGCACAGGGAGGCGGGGCCCCAAAGCTCCGCCTTTCTTGTGTTTGGCGCCAGGCCCGGCACTCACGCCTCTTTAGCGCCTTGTTTGCGCCAGCTAAGATTGCCCGGCCATGACCGGGACGAACTCAAAGCCGCCAGCCTTGCCCGCGCTCGCTGTTGCCGCAGCACTTGCCCTCGCGCTCGCGGCGTGCAGCACGGTGGATAAGGTAAGAGGCAGGGACGGCGCTTCGACCGAAGTCGAAGCCCGCAACGTCACGTCGGACGATCCCCTGGCGCGCCCTATTCAGCTCGGTTGGACCTCCGCGCGGGCGAGCTATTGCGGCTTCGTGTTTAATCCCGACCAGCTCAGATCCGACTTTTTGGCGTCGGAGGTCCGAGCCGGCGCGACCCCGGCCCAGATGCAAAAAATCGAGCGCGCCTATGACTATACGCGTGAATCGGTCCTCGCCCGCATCAAGAACGATCCGCGCTATTGCAACAAGGAACGGAATGCCGCGATCAGGCGCGATCTCAATCGTTATCTTTCGGGGGACTATTCGCCGAACGCGCGCATGGCGCAGTAGCGCGCCGGGCGGTCAACGCCAGCCTCTGCTATTCTGAGCGAACCGCTTCGGCGAGACGCCGTAAGGATGCTTCGTCGCTTTCTCCCGCAAGAAAATAATCGACGCCTCCTTGCGACCACGCAAGGCCGGTGATGGCGTCATAGCGCATGACCTGTTGCGCGGCGTCGTCCCCGCCCTTCTTCGCGTAAAGCGCAAGAGGCGCGCCGCTTGGACCGAGATAGAGCAGTTGCACCAGCGTCTCGCCGTCGAAGGTCAGAATTTGTGCGCGGGTGAAGCGGAACCCTTGTGCGGCGAAATCGGGCGGCGTCAGCTTTGCACCGATGGCTTCACCAAGCTGGAAAGCGATGAAGTCAGGATTGCTTTGGCTATCGGCTCCGATCTCGAGGCTGGTGCGGCTAAGGAGACTTTGCGCGCGCGCGACTTCCTTGCGCCAGTCGGCCGGGAGGCTCCCCACGGTTTCCATCGCGGCGGGCCGGGCGGCGAATTCGGGCGCAGCAAGCGGCCACCCATATCCGGCGAGCAGGAGACCGGCGGCGATGACGATGCCTGCGGCGGCAAGTCCGCTTTTGAGGAGTGTTTCCCGGGCGATGAAAAGGCCCGGTGCCCGCGGAACCGGTTGGGCCACGGCATCGGCCTCTTCGCCGGCGAGAATGGCCTCGAATGCCGTTTCGAGCCTTCGATGCGCATCCTTCAGCGTGCCGACGCGCCGGGCAATGACATCGTCTTGGGCGAGAACTTTCTCAAGCGCGCTGGTCTGCTTTTGCTCGAGTTGCCCGTCGACATAGGCGACCAGAAGGTCATCGCTAAGCTCGGTCATCGTGCCCCCCTATCCTGCGCTGGCGGCGCCCGCCGGCAGCGGCCCACGCTCGCGCAATTGGTCTGCGAGAGAAGCCGTGACACGCACGAGCCGCGCCCCGACGGTCTCAGGCGTGACATCGAGCACCTGGCCTGCCTCGACAGGATTGAAGCGCTCACCGTAAACCAGCAGCAGGGTTAGCCGTTGCTGCGGCGGCAGGCTGCTTAAAAACATGGCGGTGAAGGTGTCGAACGTCTCGCCGCTGTTGTTGGGGAAGAGACGCTCAAAACTCGCATCATCGGTCTTGGCCTGACCGGCGTGATCGCGAAGTTCTTTGAGCCATTGCTGGTAGATTTCGGCGAAGGCCCAGATATCGAGCGCTGTACCGCGTTGGTAGCGGTGCTCCCCGGCGAGCATAGACTTGAGCGCGCGGCTAAGAAGTGCCCTGCCGGTCCGCCGTTCCCCGGCCAAAAGATCGGCAAACCGCTTGAGCCGGGGCAACATGGCGATGAGCCCGGTCCGGATCGAGTCGTAGAGGTCTTCCGCCTGCACTGGACCTTTCCCCGCCGCTTGGGTGCGTGCTGGCTGCACGGGAACATCCCCGCGAATCAAGAGGATAGCATATTTTCCCGAGCCCGGGCCGGGCCGGTTTTCCAAGGCTCGGTGAAAAACCGCTTGCGTCTTGCCTCCAAGCTGCCCAATCCTTGTGCGAAGCGCGCGAACTGATCAGATCGCGGGGATAATGGTTATGTCGATCGCGCCCCATCGCTCCAACAAGCCGGAGCAGCAGTCTTCCGTGACGTCACGCAAGCGTTCCACAGCGATCGCCACGCGTGCGCTTCGCGTTGCCGAGCGCATCGCCAAGCTTGCCGACGAGACCGCGAGCCAGACCAAGAGCGCTACGGCAACGGCCGTGTCGGCAAGCAAAGTGGGCCTCGCCCGCGCCGTCGAGATCGGCCGCGAGAATGTGCTCCCGGAGCTCGAGCGCGCCGGCGCCAAATTTAAGGAGCACACGCGCCGCGACCGATTGGAGCGCGACTACCGGAACTATCTGCTCAAGCTGCATAGCAGCGTGCTCGACCGGCCGATGGAGTCGCTGTTCTTCACGCCGACCAAGGACCCTGTGCCGCTCACCGGACTCACCATCCGCGGCAATAACGGCGCATTCGGTCATGACTACCGGCCGACGCCATGCCGTCTGTTCGAGTGGCTCATCCCCGCCATCGATTGCGATCTGCAGCGGCTCACATTTGTCGATCACGGGGCGGGAAAGGGTCGCGTGCTCCTGCTCGCTTCGCAATATCCGTTCCGGGCCGTCGGCGGAGTCGAATTCGCCGAGGAACTGCATGACGACGCCACTATGAACATTGCGCAGTTCCCGCGCAGCCGCATGAAGTGCCGCAATGTCGAATGCGTGCTTGAAGACGCAAGCGCGTTAGGACCTCCCGAAGGCGAGGCGGTGCATTACTTCTTCAATCCGTTTTCGCGGGAGGTCTTCGCCGAAGTCCTCAACAATATCGTGGTGTCGTATCGGAACAAGCCGCGCCGGCTCTATCTCATTCTCGTCGAGCCGGTGGCGACAGACCTCATCGACCAGAGCGGCGTCTTTCAGCGCCACCCTCTCCCGACAGCGGAGCGCCTCAAGGTGCAGGCGTTCAGCCCGTACGAGGTCGCGCTCTACCGCTCGCTCGCCTGAACACCGCTCGCCGTTATTTCACGCCAAGCTTTTTCTGCAGGCTGGTCGACGACGTCGTGTATTGGAAGATCAGTTTCTTGTCGGGATAGATGTAATGGTGGGCTTGTTGCGCCATCAGCGCCGCCTCGTGAAACCCTGACAAGATCAGTTTCAGCTTGCCGGGGTAGGTATTGATGTCGCCGATAGCGAAGATGCCTTGTTCGCTCGTCTCGAATTTCGCCGTATCGACCGGGATCAAGTTCTCCTCAAGATTGAGGCCCCAATCCGCGACCGGCCCCAGCTTCATGGTCAGCCCGAAAAACGGAAGCATGACCTCGGTCGGGTGCTCGAAGGTCCCGTCGGCCCCCTTAATCGTGACCGCCCTAAGCTGGCCGTTTTCGCCGTGCAGCTCGGTGACTTGACCGACCTTGAAGTCGATGTCCCCCTTCTCGGCGAGGTCGTACATCTTTTGCACCGATGCCGGCGCAGCACGGAATTCTGGGCGGCGGTGAAGCAGCGTCAGCGACTTGGCGACGGGCTGGAGATTCAAGGTCCAATCGAGCGCGGAATCGCCGCCACCGACGATCAGCACATCGCGGTCTTTGAAGTTTTCCATCTTGCGGACGGAATAAAAGACGGAGGTCCCTTCATATTGCTCGATGCCGGGCAGCGGCGGCCGCTTCGGCGTGAACGATCCACCACCGGCGGCGATGACCACCACCTTGCATTCGAGCACGGTGTCGGCATCGGTCGTGAGCCTGAAGCCGCCGTCAAGCCGCTCAAGACTGTCGACCCTCTGATTGAAATGAAACTCAGCGCCGAACGGCTTGATCTGATCCATCAGCCGATCGGTCAATTCTTGACCGGTGACGACGGTCAGCCCGGGAACGTCATAGATGGGCTTCTCCGGATAAAGCTCGGTGCATTGACCGCCCGGCCGGTCGAGAATGTCGACCAGGTGACATTTGACGTCGACGAGCCCGAGCTCGAACACGGCGAACAGTCCGACCGGACCTGCGCCAATGATGACGACATCTGTCTTGATGGCATTCTCGGACATGGGCGGCTCAGAATTGCTTCTCGGGAATGCGCACGACGAGACCGTCGAGCGCATCGGTTACTTTGATCTGACACGAAAGCCTGCTCGACGGCCTGACGTCGAAGGCAAAATCGAGCATGTCTTCCTCCATTTGCTCCGGCGTGCCGGTGGCCGCTTGCCACGCCTCGTCAACATAGACATGGCAGGTGGCACAGGCGCAGGCCCCCCCGCACTCCGCCGCGATACCTTGGACGCCGTGCTTCACCGCGGTCTCCATCACCGTCATGCCGGGCTCCGCCTCGACCACGCGTTCGGTTCCATCGTTCTGAATAAAGGTAATCTTAGCCATGACATTGGCGAAGTTAGTGTCTTCCGATCTCGGGGGTCAGGCGGCGGTTAGATCGCGCCCTAAAGATGAAGGGCGAGGAGGATATCTCCCCTCGCGGCCCGTGCTCTATAGGGCAATTGACACAGAGACTCCAGCGCCTTCGCCGTGGCCTAATTCGGGCGGCGGGCAATCGATCGCAAGGGCGCCAAACTGACTTTTTCCCTCTCCGAGGCCCACTTCCGCCTCGCCCGCGCTGGAGGGCGTGAGAACCGCGCAACACAACTCCGCCGCAAGCAATTTGCGCTTTGAGCAAAACGAATTTTCTTGCAAATTGAACCCCTTAGGGCGCGTCAACCATAACGGTCGATTCAGCTTTTGTTAGCCCTAAAAAGTCGTTAACGATTACAGTAAAGGGGGAGATGCGTCGGTGGCCATTCCTGCATAGAATGGGTCTGGAGATCAGGGCTTTGCGTCTTCGACGCGGGGCATGGCCGTATTCTGGTCTCAAGTAACAAGCACGCGATTCTCTCATGAGTTTGTAGCGGTTGTGAGGGCTGCGTTATGGCGCAAGAGCAAGCCAAGTCGCCGGCTGGGGGGCATGAGGACAAAACCTCAAACCCTCTTGAAGCCATGACCCGGCCGCGCGACGAAAAGCCGGCCGAAAAGCCTCCAGCCGATCAAGACTCCTCACTCTCCAGACGCACGTCTCTGGCCGAGCGGCTCAGGGCCGAGCAGCGAAAACGTGACGGCGGCGAGCCGAAACGCGAGGAATCGCCGAAGCCCGCGCGTGAGATGCCGAAAGGCGGCGAAGCGCCAAACCAGGGCGCTTCCGCTTCGCAGCGACAAAGCGGCCGCCCGCACCGCGCGGCAGGTCCGGCCCCACAACGCCGTCTTGCGACGCCCGCCAACGACGATGTCCCCTCAATCGGCGGGCTGATTTTTGCCCTCCAGCAGCGGCCGGCACGCACGCCATTCCTGGTGGCGCTCATCGCGTCCGTGGCTTGGTTCCTCATCGGCGGCTTTTTTGCCTTTGGGCTGATCTCGAACCAGGTCGCCGAAACAGGCGGGAGTGTGCTCGGCAGCCCGTCGGCGCTCACCGCCGCCGTCGCCATCCTCGTCCCCATCGCCATCTTCTGGTTCCTCGCGCTGCTCGTGTGGCGCGCCCAGGAACTGCGCCTCATGGCCTCGGCCATGACCGAGGTCGCCGTCCGGCTGGCTGAGCCCGACCGGCTCGCCGAGCAATCGGTTGCTTCGGTCGGACAAACCATCAGACGCCAAGTCGCGGCGATGAACGACGCCATCTCTCGCGCCATCGGCCGGGCAAGCGAGCTCGAAGCCATGGTGCACAGCGAGGTTGCCGCGCTTGAGCGCTCCTATGGCGAGAACGAAATCCGCGTGAGGAACCTCATCAACGAATTGGCCACCGAGCGCGAGGCACTTGCCAATAACAGCCAGAGAGTGAGCGAAGCGCTGAAGGGCGTCGGCACACAGGTCGCGCGCGACATCTCGGCTGCGTCCGCGACCATCGACAAGAAACTTGCCGAGCGCGGCGTTCAGCTGACCGAGCTTCTCGTCGCCCGTTCGAGCGAGGCCGCCGACCAGGTGTACAAGGCACAAGAGCGGGTCGCGGAAGCCGTGCCTGGCCTGTTGGAACGTCTCGGCCAGGAACAGGGGCGCCTCACCGGGGTGATTGAAGGCGCGACCCAGAATCTCGCCGCGCTGGAAACCACCGTGGCGCAGCGCACGACCGCTCTGGACAAGACGATGACGGAGCGCACCGAGGCCCTGGACAAGACGATGACGGAACGCACCGAGGCCCTCCAGGCTTCGCTCGCAGCCCGTATCGAAGGGCTGGAAACGTCCACCGCTCAAGGCGCGCTGCTCCTCGACAAGACGATGCACGATCGGACCGAGGCTTTCACCAACCTCGTCGCCCAGGGTGCGGTGCTGTTCGACAACACGCTGAAACAGCGCACCGATGCGCTGACCATCGCGGTGGCCGAAGGCGCGGGCGAATTGGACAAGACGCTGAAAGCGCGCACCGACGAGCTCAATGCCGTGATCGACGAAAAGGCGGCGCTGGTCGACCAGCAGTTGCAGAACCGTACGGGTCAGTTCCTGACCGCGATCAATCAGGGTGCGATTGCGCTCGACAAGACGCTGGCGGAGCGGGCCGAGACGTTTACCAACTCATTGTTCCAGCGGGTTAAATCGCTTGAATCCGCCATCGGTCAGCAAACCGCGACGCTCGACCACACCATGACCGAGCGGGCGCAAGCCGTGATCATGGCGCTCGCCGAACGGCTGCAATCGATCGATGCCACGTTCAGCCAGCGTACCGCCGAAGCAGACAAAATGCTCGGCGCGCATGCGCGGTTTACCGCCGAGGCGTTCGATAAGCAGACGGCACAGCTCAGCCAGGTGCTCGCCCATAATGCGGAGACCATCCAGCAGACCGCAAACCAAGTCGGCGCCCAATCCAAGGAGGCCGTTTCGGTCCTCACCAGCCAGACTCAAACCCTGCGCGAGGTGTCGCGCGGGTTGCTCGAACAGATTCACGGACTCACCCAACGCTTCGAGAATCAAGGACAGGCGATCCTTACGGCCGCCAAGGCGCTCGATTCCTCGAACACGAAGATCGACTCGATCCTGGAAGGCCGCCACCAGTCGATCATCGCGCTGTTGCATACGGTGAATACCAAGGCGCAAGACCTCGACAACATGATGCGCTCCTATGCCGGGATGGTTGACAACGCCATGACTCAGGCGGAGACGCGGGCGAAGCAGGTCGGCACGGCGCTGGCACGCGATACCTCAGGTCAGGCGCAGGCGGCGCTTGCCGATATCGAGCGTCTGCGGGACGAAGCGCAAGGTCATACCGCCCGCGCAATCAACGACCTCAAAGGCAGCTTCGAGACCGTTATCACCCAGATTGGCCAACAGCTCGAACAAATGCGCGGTCAGTTTGACAATACCTCGCGTGGCATGCGTGAGACCGCGCAACAGACCGCGAACGACCTGGAAAGTTTGCGGCAGGATATGCAGCGGCGCATGGAAGCCTTGCCCGAGCATACCGCTCAGGCGACGGCAGCCATCCGCAAAGCGCTCAGCGAGCAACTGCGTGAGATTGAAGCGATCACGCCGGTCCTGGCACGCTCGGGCAGCGCTGCGCCGCCTCCGGCTCCGGCTCCGGCGCCGAACCTCCAAACGCAAGCGCCCCGCCCATTCGAGGGCGGACCCGTCCCCCAGTTCGATGCCAGAGGAAGGCAGCTTTCCCAGCCTGAGGGCGGCGACATCGGACAGGTCGCCGGCGGCTTGGCCCAGCAATTGGCCAGCGCGTCCTATGCGCCCCAGCCGCAGGCGCAACACCCGCAATGGCCGGCCGGTAGTCAGGGCGCCGGCGCCCAGCCGGCACAGCCCCCGCAGGCCGGCGGACCGCTCCGTCTCGACGAGATCGCGCGCGCCGTCGACTACCGCACGGCGACCGAGATTTGGCAGCGTTTCAGGTCGGGCGAGCGCGGCATTCTCGGACGCCACATCTACAATTCAGCGGGCCAAGCCACCTTCGATGAGATTTCCCGCCGCTATGGCCACG
>Ga0315534_1000400_pt1 | contig 30026 bp, 27 predicted proteins | sample SalMarSW160240MG_FD_203094 | JGI IMG/M metagenome (GOLD analysis project Ga0315534, IMG submission 203094) | Salt marsh sediment microbial communities from the Plum Island Ecosystem LTER, Massachusetts, United States - Salt Marsh Sediment SW1602-40 ...
TTACTGGTTACTTGCGCCAAAGGAGGTAACTCATTCACGCATCTGAACGTATCTCTTCTCAGATGGATTACCTGGACACCCTCCGCGAGAACGGCTGGCTCGCCGATCCCGGCGAGCGGGTGCGGGTGGTGGCGATCCACGCTCGAGGCTGTCCCGCGAACTGGGGGCGGTCCTGTTCGTGCGATGCGCGGCTGGTATTGGCGGCCGATCCCCTCCAGTGCCGCGTCAGAGGGGAAGACCGCGATCTCCCGCCGCTCGAGGTTGCATCTGGCGAGTAAGTCCTCCCAGCCACCCAGATACAAGATTCAAGATGCAAGGTCCACCCGCCCACACCCGCGGTCTCACGCCAGACTTGTATTCTGCATCTTGCACCCAGGCGGGCGGGTGGTGGCTGGTGTAGCATGTGCTCACCATCTACCAGGGGAATTGAATATGCGCTGGAAAAGCGGACGTCGGAGTCAGAACGTCGAGGATCGGCGGGGAACACGGATGGGACGCGGCGCTGCAGTCGGCGGTGTCGGCGGGCTGGGCTTCCTGATTATCGTAGTTCTTTACATGCTGTTTGGAGGAGATCCGGCACAGCTCGTGGAGCAGATGCCGCAGGCCGGTGGGCCGTCGGCTTCGACTACCACCGGACCGCCGCCGCCCGGACAGGAAGAGCTGGCGGATTTCGTGTCGGTGGTTCTGGCCGACACCGAGGACACCTGGAACCCGATTTTTGCATCCATCGGACGGCAGTACGAGGAACCGAGGCTGGTCCTCTTCACCGACCAGGTGCGTTCTGCCTGCGGGATGGCGGGGGCGGCGATGGGCCCCTTCTACTGCCCCGGCGACCACAAGCTCTACATCGATCTCAGCTTCTACGATGAGCTCCAGCGTCGGTTCCGTGCACCTGGAGATTTCGCCCAGGCCTACGTCATCGCCCACGAGGTCGGCCACCACGTCCAGAACCTGCTCGGCATCACCGATGAAATACAGGTGATGCAACGGCAGGCGAGCCGGGCCGAGGCCAACGAGCTGTCGGTGCGACTCGAGCTGCAGGCGGACTGCATGGCCGGGGTGTGGGGCTACCATACCCAGCGAGCGCGCAACATGCTCGAGGCGGGGGATCTCGAGGAGGCCCTCAACGCAGCCAGCGCGATCGGTGACGACCGCATCCAGCGCGAGAGCACCGGCCGGGTGATACCCGACAGCTTCACCCACGGCAGCTCGGCGCAGCGGGTCAAGTGGTTCCGCACGGGTTTCGAATCCGGCGATGTTGCGGCCTGCGACACCTTCCGGGTCGCGCAGCCGTAGAGCCGTCGCAAACACGAAGGCACGGGTCGCCAAGGTGCCAGGCTTTAGAATCTTAGGAAGTTGTGAACCGCGAGCACGTCATATCAAGACCACCCTCAACTTCCTAAGATTCTAAAGCCTGGCACCTTCCTGCTCCCTTCCCGAAATCTCCGCGAGGAGATTGCGTTTGAGGATCGCAGAGGCTGACAAGACCGCGCCGAAGAGAGCGCCCGCGACCCCCGCCGTACAGACATCCTGACCGGTGAGATAGAACCCCTTGAGGCCGGTCTTCGGCCGCAATGCCCGCTCGCGGAAGCGGGCGGGTGTGTGCTCCAACCCGTAGATCTCGCCGTTGTCATAACCGGCGAAGTGGCGGGTCGAAAGCGGCGTTGACAGCTCGGAATACGCGATCTTGCCGGCGATCTGCGGCACCTCGCGTTCCAACACCTCGATCAGCCGACGCGAGAGCTCCTCCTTGATGACCTCATAGCCCTCGCCGCGCTTCATCCATTTCGTGTCCTCCCACTGCTGGAAACGGTCGTAGGGAGCAATGCTCACGACCTCGACGGTGGCCTTGCCGGGGTGACGGTTGGCGAAGTCGGGGTCCTTGGCCGAGGGGAAGGAGATATAGGCCAGCGGCAGCGGCGCCGCGGGGTCGGCCAGGTATCGGGCGAGATCGCCGTCCTGATCGGGACTGTGATAGACCCACAGGTTGGAGCGGCCGAGACCGAGCTCTTCGTCTGTGTTGTCGAAACCGACATAGAGGCAGATATGGGACGCCGACCGCGCCGTGTGCTGCAGCGTCGCCCGCAGCGTCTCGCGACCCGGGGTGCCGTCGGGCAGCAGGTGGAAGACGGTGTTGGGGACCCCGGCGTCGCTGATCACCAGGGGCGCCCTGATCTCACTGCCGTCGACCATGCGTAGGCCGACTGCGCGCCCTCCCTCGACCACCACGGAAGCGACATCCGCGTTGACGACGATGTTTCCGCCCGCAGCCTCGATGACGGGCGCCACCGACGCAGCGATCTTCGAGGCGCCGCCAACCGGATAGGCGGCGCCGCCGAGGTAGTGATTGAAGATCATGGCGTGGATGACGAAGCTCGCCCGCGAGGGCGGTAAACCATGGTCGCCGAACTGGGCGGCGAGCACCGCCTTCAGCGTCGGGTTGTCCGTGATTTCGTCGAGAACCTCTCCCAGGGTTCTGGAGGAGTGACGGAGGAATCGCCGGCGCATCCAGGGCCCGGCCACCAGGGCAACCGGACCGGGCAACGCTTTTTCGGCGAAGAATGTGCGGGCACCGCCGATTGCGTCTTGCACCTGCTCGAGGTAACGGTCGATGGCGGAGGCCTCCTCCGGAAAATACGAGTGCATGCGTTCGCGCCAGGCGTCGCGGCCGGCGACGTACTCCCACCGTCCGTCGCCGATGACCACGGTGTCGTAGACCTCGCCCATCGGCTCCCACTGAAGGGAGCCGTCGCTGATCTCATCGCACAACCTGCGAATCATCGAGCCCTCGCGGTGCACCTGGCCGACGTAATGGACGCCGACATCCCAGTCCCAGTCCTTGCGGCTGAACGAGTGGGTGAAGCCACCGGCTTTGGTGTGGCGTTCCAAGACCAGGACCCGCCGTTCTGCGTGCCTGGCGAGCAGAGCCGCGACTCCGAGGCCGCCGATGCCGGAGCCGATGACGATGGCGTCGTATGCGCCGTCGTTCTTCCAGGTCGCATAGGGAGTCCCGGTCTTCTTCATGGCTCGAGCTTTTCCTCGACCGAGCGCAGCTTGGCCTCCATCGAGGCCTCCCGGTCGATACGGGTTCCGAGCCGGAGGTTGGTGGCGATTCGCGGTACCCCCATCTCGTGCAGTTTTTCGTGGCAGGCTTTGAGAGCGGCCATCACCCGGTCCCAGTCGCCCTCGATGTTGGTGCCGTTGGCGTGCAATCGCGGCTCGAGGCCGTGCTCGCTGAAGACCTGTTCGCACGCCGCGACATAGCTCGACAGCGACAGCCCGACCCCGAGCGGGATGATGCTGATATCGGCAATCGCTTTCATAGGTGACTCCTCTGGCGACAGCATACGACGTTCATCGCCACTACTACGTCATCTACACAAAGAATGGATACAAGATGTACCCGCCCTTCCTCCCACCCGGATGCAAGATGCGAGGCCGCCCACCCACCCGTGAATTGGGGAGTGGAGTCTGAGGGGGTGGTCGGTTGGGCCTTGTATCTTGCATCTTGTATCTCTCCTCGGTTTTTCGATCGGGGGCTTGGCCGCTGTATCCTTATCCTCCATGAAAGCGCCTCTGGAATTGTGGCTCGTCCGCCACGGCGAAACGACGTTTTCTGCGTCGAAGAGAGTGGCCGGTTGGAGTGATCCGCCGTTGACCGACAATGGGCGGCGCCAGGCGGAGGCTTTGCGTGCGGTGATCGATGGCCAGCAATTCGTGGGTGTGTGGTCGTCGGATCTGCGGCGGGCGGTCGAGAGCGCCCGCCTCGCGTGGGGGGAGCCGCGCACCGACGAACGGCTGCGAGAGTGCCACTTCGGCGCGCTCGAGGGCTGCACCTATCAAGAGGCGGATTCCACCTACAGTGAGGTCTTCCACGAGTTCCGTGACTTCCACGCGCCGGACGGGGAGTCTCATGTGAACTTTCGGGGACGGGTGCTCGACTTCGTTCGATCGCTCGAGCCCGGGCGCCACCTGCTCTTTGTTCATGGCGGCGTCGTTCGGGTCCTGACCCAGGATCTCGGGGTAGACCGATTCGTCCCTACCGGCAGTCTCGTCGGCATCGACTGGCATGCTGGGGAAGTACTTTTCGTGCGCGAACCCGGGAATACTGAAACCGAGAATTGATTTCCGTCTGACATGAGTCTGCGCGGAACGACCCTGCCGGCCGCACTGGTCTTCTTTTTGGCGTGGTCGGTCTCCTCGGCCGCCGCCCAGGAGGCGGGAGAATCGAGAGTCACGGCGCGATTGGTGGCTGACACCGCGGCGGTCGAGCCGGGATCGACCTTTCGGCTCGGCGTCCACTTCGAGATCGACGACGGCTGGCACATTTACTGGCGCAACCCGGGTGGGGCGGGGCTCGCGACCGCGGTCGACTTCGAGCTGCCCGACGGTTTCGCCGCCGGCCCTCTGCAGTGGCCGTTGCCGATCGCTTTCGTTCAGAGCGAAGGCATCCCAGGTTATGGCTACGAGGGCTCGGTGGTGCTTGCCACCGTGGTGACCGTTCCGCGTGACATCGACCGGCGGCGGCCGGGGAGAGTGCAGGCGGAGGTTTCGTGGCTGGCGTGCAAGGGCGTCTGCGTCCTCGGCTCGGCCGCTCTCGAGGCCTCGTTGGCGGAGCTTCCGGAGGATCCGATCTTTCGACAGTGGGCCAGTCATCTGCCGCATTCTTCCGAACCCGGTGATCTTCCGTTCACCCTCTCCGCGACCGGCGGGCTGGCGGACGGAGTTGTTACCCACTGGCTGCGGTGGACCGAGGCGCCGCATCCGGTCGAGTGGTTTCCCGATCCGTCCGACGCCCTCGAGATAGGTGATGTTCGGATCCAGACCCGCGGTGAGCTGACCCGCATCGACGCCGCCGTGAAATCTAGAAGAGGCGCGGAGGGATCAATCAGCGAGCTCCCTTCCGTCGTTGTCATCACCGGCGACGATGGTGGGCGGCGGGGCTGGAAGCTGTCAGTAGGATTGGCCGACAATTGATAAAGGAGAACACCATGAAGCATGTGATGAGGATCGTGGTGATCGTCATGGCTGCGATGGCGGCGGTTTCGGCGGTGGCCGGCGATGGAGTCAGCGTCGGTGACCGCGCGCCAGATTTCACTCTCACCGACACTGCGGGCAACGAGGTGAGCCTTTCGGATTTCGAGGGCAAGGTCGTGGTTCTGGAGTGGCTCAACCCCGATTGCCCCTTCGTACAGCGCCACTACAAGGCGGGCACGATGAAAAACCTCGCCACCACATATCAGGGCAAGGGCGTCGTCTGGCTGTCGGTGAACTCCACCAACTACATGGATGCGGCAGCCAACGCCAAGTTCAAGGCCAACAACGACCTGCCGTACACGATCCTGGTCGACCAGTCGGGTGACGTCGGCCACCTCTACGGCGCCAAAACGACCCCTCACATGTACATCATCGACGGCGGCGGCACGCTGGTCTACATTGGTGCCATCGACGACGATCCGCGCGGCGGGAGCGACAACCCGACGAACTATGTCGCTGCCGCCCTCGACGAGGTGCTGGCCGACAAGCCGGTGACAACCGCCGAAACCAAACCCTACGGCTGCTCGGTGAAGTACAAGAAGTAGCCCTCAGCTATCAGCCGTCAGCTTTCAGTGGCTGGGAATCAAGGTGGGGTGACCCTCCAACTGGTTTGCTCGAAAAACCACAGAGACACGGAGAACACGGAGGATCACAGAGAACAATCTCTGTGTTGCTCTCTGAGGCCTCTGTGCCTCTGCCGGTTCAATCTCCTGACCTGGAGGCCAGACCGGCAGGTGGCGGCCAGATCCAGATCGAGGCTGCGCAAAGGTCGTGTAGGGTGTGATCGTGGTTGATGATCAGAACGGTCCGGACGAACAGGAACGGAAGGCGACACCGGCGTTGCCTCTGCGACGGCTCTTGGCGCTGGCGAAGCCCGAGTGGCGGCGGCTGGCGGTAGCGACTGTTTTCCTTCTCGTCGGTGGTGCGGCAAGCCTCGCCTACCCGAGAGTGATCGGTGTCCTCATCGACGCCGCCGTGGCGGGTGGCGCAGCCACCATCAACCGTACGGCGGTGGCGATGGCGATCATATTCGCGGTGCAGGCGGTGGCGGTCGCCTTGCGCTACTACCTCTTTTCGATCGCCGGTGAGCGCATCGTCACCCGCTTGCGGGAGCAGGTCTACCGCTCGATCATCGAGCAGGAAATCGGTTTTTTCGACGCTCGCAAGACCGGTGAGCTAACCAGCCGGCTGACCGCCGACGCCACCGTGGTCCAGAACACCGTCAGCGTGAATCTCTCGATGGGGCTCCGCAACTTGGTTCTGGTGGTGGGTGGGCTCGGCCTCCTGTTCCTCTCATCGTCGCGCTTGACCATTCTGATGCTCGCCCTCGTGCCGCCGGTGGCACTGGGGGCGGTGGTGGTCGGACGGCGCTTGTCGAAGCTCTCGAAAAGGGCGCAGGACGCCCTCGCTCGCGCCAACGAGGCGGCCGAAGAGTCGATCGCCGGCATCCGCACTGTCCGCAGCTTTGCCCGCGAGGCGGCCGAAGCCGAACGATATCGCGAGCGGATCTGGGAGTTCTTCGGGGTCTCACGGCGGCGCGTGCGGGTGGTCGCCGTCTTCATCGGCGTCATGAACGTCGCAGCCTTCGGCTCGGTGTCGGCGGTGCTGTGGTTCGGCGGCCGCATGGTGATGGGCGGCGATTTGACGGTGGGAGAACTCGCGTCCTTCATCCTCTACACCCTGATCGTGGCGATGTCGATGAGCGCCCTGGCCGACCTGTGGTCCGACTTCGCCCGCGCCCGCGGCGCCTCCGAACGGGTTTTCGAGCTGCTCGACCGCGAGCCACTGGTGGACGCGGGCGGCGGCGAGATTCTCGACGAGGTGACCGGCCTGGTCGAGTTCGACGGCGTCGGTTTCGCCTACCCGGTTCGTCCGGAGGTGACGGTTCTCGACGACGTCAGTCTGCGTCTCGAACCGGGTCGCGTGGTGGCTTTGGTCGGCCCGTCGGGCGCCGGCAAGTCGACCGTCGCAGCAATCCTCCTCCGCCTTTACGACCCGAACGTGGGGGTGATCCGTCTCGACGGCCGCGACCTTCGATCGCTGGACGCGCGCTGGCTGCGAACACAGATCGGCACCGTGGCTCAGGAACCGGTGCTCTTCTCGACCTCGGTGGCGGCCAACATCCGCTACGGCCGTCCGGAGGCCTCAGATGCGCAGGTGGAGGCGGCGGCGCGGGCGGCCAACGCCCACGACTTCATCTCCGAGCTGCCCGAGGGTTATACGACCGAGGTGGGCGAGCGTGGCGTACGGCTGTCGGGTGGCCAGAAGCAGCGGGTGGCGATCGCCCGCGCCCTGCTCAAGGACCCACCCATCCTGATCCTGGACGAGGCCACCTCGTCGCTTGACGCCGAATCAGAGTCTCTGGTCCAGGACGCCCTCGAGCGGTTGATGGCCCGACGAACGAGCCTGGTCATCGCCCACCGCCTCTCTACCGTGCGCAGTGCCGATCGCGTGGTGGTTCTCGACGGCGGCCGGGTGATCGAGTCCGGCACCCACGACGAACTCATGGCGACCGACGGGCTCTACCGCCGGCTGGTCAGCAAACAGCTCGTCGAGGCGTGAACATCTCAATCCTGGGTCGTTTCGACAGAACCGGTACCGATCTGTACACTTGAATCAGACCCGCCGTCCGGGGGTGAAACATGGATCCAGATTTCGGCTTCCGCTGCAACCCCGCCGCCCTCGGGGCGTTGGACGACGACCTAACGCCGGTCACCGGACCGGTCGCGGTCTTCGAGGGCGAGGCAAAATACCTCTCGGCCCGCAAGCTCGATACGCGGGCGAAACTCTGCGGAGAAATCGCGCCCATTCTCGGGCGGGTCCTCGATCAGGAGGAGACGGTCCTCCACGTCGTGCCGGCTCTGGCCTATCCCCGTTTCCTGGAGCTCTTCGGTTTCGGGATGTGGTGGACGCTGTTCTTTCGCGCCACCCTGATCCTCACAGACCGTCGCGTGATCGAGGTGCTGATGCGCGACGGCCGCCGCGCCGGCACTCGGGTCTGCTCCTACTCGTGGGGTCAGGTGAGTGACCTCAAGGTGTCCATGGCGATGCTGAAACTGAAACCGGCCAAGGGCCGGACTCAGAAGTGGAAGATCATCGAGAGCGGAGACCGCAAGCTCCTCAAGCTCCTGGTACCGAAGATCCAGCAGTTGTTGCCTGGCGATATACATGCGCCTCGTCCGGTGCCCCTGTGGCACTGTCCCGAGTGCGGCGCCGCGACACCGGAGCACCCCAAGCAGTGCACGCAGTGCGAAACCCGATTCAAGACACGGGGGCTCGCGGCGGCGCTGGCCCTCGCCTTTCCGGGCGCCGGCCTCTTCTACGCGGGACACCCGATCCTGGCCACGGTGGATCTGCTCGGCGAGATGCTGATGTACGTGCTCGTGGCAACCATGTTTTTGGTCGCGTCGGACCCCGCCGAGATATTCGCTGCCGTTGCAGTCGGCCTGCTGATCCTGTTCTTCACCAAGCTCGAAAGCGCCCATATGGCGTCGGTTCTCGTGCACCGCACGAAAGCGGATCGGGAAAACAGGAAATGGCGACGCGCAGCGATTGTCGGTGCGGTTGTCAGCGCGGTGCTCTTGGCCCTTCCGCCGATGCTGAGTGGTTCATTCGGCAACGAGCTGGATCGGGATTTGGATCTGTCTGCCAATGCCCTCGGCTGGAGCGGCGGGCACGATCCGGATCAGTGGCAGTTCGGGATCGAGCCGAACCAGCGCTCCGAGTGGATTCGAGACGATGGCCAGGCGGTATTCGTGTGGTCGTGGACAATGAGTGCCGGTGAAACCTTCGAATCGCTGGCGTCCGCCTTCAGCACGGGTGGCCAGGAAGTCCCGGTCGAACCGATCTCGATCGCCGACCTCGACGGATTCCGGGTCGTCCAATCGGATGTCGATGATGAGGGCGAAACCTATGTGTGGGTGAGGTGGGTCCTCTTCGACCGCCAGTACGACGACGTTCACGTCGTTGGCGCCGTGGTGTATCCGGACAGGATGGAGTCAGTCATGGCCGAGATCGATCAACTGCTTCAGAATGCAGTCTGGATCCCCGCCGAATAACCTTACTGCCCCTCGGCGACAATCCTCTCGACCAATGTGTGCCCCTCCGGCGTATCGGGGATGATCCCAGGCTTGTAGAGCCGTTTCGTCAGCTCGATCCAGTTGGCATCGGCCGCGAAGACGGAGCGGAACATCGGCAGAGCCTGTTCGAGGCTGCCGCTGGTGGCGAGCGTTACCGCTGCCCAGTACTGGACCTCGACGTTGCCCGGCAGAAGCTCTGCGGCCGCTCCGTACTCGGTCATGGCGAGCGCGAGGTCGTCGTGCTCGACAGCGACATCGCCGGCGTTCATGTGCTCGTAGGCGCGATGGACGTTGAGCAGGCGGCGCAGCTCGGCGATCGGTTCCGGGTGGTCCTCGATCCGCAGCTCGAGGACGCGGTCTGCCCAGGAGCGACCGGTCGATTCACCCTTGACGATCAGCATCGCGGCCGACTGCTTGCCGCGGATGTCGCCGCCGACCGATTGCGCCGCCTCGAGCGCCGCCATCAGCCGGTCGGCGAGATCGCCCCCGGTGGACTCGTAGGCCTCGGCCATGGCCGGCACCACCTTGTCATTGAGCATCATGTTGGCTTGCACGCTGTAGCCCTCGCCGACGTGGTTACCGGCAGCCTCGATGCACTTGCTCCCAGTGTGGGTGGCAACGTTGCCGGTGGCGTCGACAAAGGCGACCTGACGGACGTCACGACCCTCGTCGACCAACAGCAGGGCCTCGAGCGCCTGATCGGCGGACAGCCCGCTCTTCATGAGCTCGAGCCCCCGCGGGCCGTAAGCCGGGTCGACAAAGCTCTGGGTGGCGACGGCGCCGACGCCAGCCTCGGCCCACGTGACGTCGGAGCCGACCGAGAACCAGTGCGACTGGACGGCCACCCCCAGCTCGCCAGTCGCCGCGTCGCGCGCGACGATAGAGTAGGTGTGGGCGGGGGGTTCGATCGCTGCCGCTGGGATTGCGATGGCCGCGACGATCAGGGCAAAAAGGAATCGGCGCATTTGAGGCCTCCTTGGATGTAAGTCGACGGCAGTGTATCTACTTCACCCGCGCCCGTCTCCGGCTCCGTGACGGTGCCCGGATGGAAACGCCTGGAACGAGTGCGAAAAAAACCCGCCCAGAACGGCGGGTTTTCTTCCATGAACGGACGGATATTCAGTCGTTCAGCGCCTCATGCACCCGCCCAACCATCTCCGGTCCGGGACGCAGGGTCTTGTCGCCGTCGTCCTTCCACTTCGAGGGGCAGCCCTCGTCGGCCTTGCGTGCGAGATAGAGGTTGGCCTTGAACTTGCGCATCAGTTCGTCGATGTTGCGGCCCATGTTGTAGAAGTTGACCTCGGAATTGAAGAGCGTGCCGTCGGGGCTGATGATGAAGGCGCCGCGCAGCGCGAGGCCCGTGCCCTCGTCGTAGACCCCGAAGAGGCGGGACACCTTGCCTGTGGGATCCGCGCCCATGGCGTACTTGACGTCGGCGAGCTCCTTCTCGTCACGCTTCCAGGCGAGATGAACGAACTCGGTGTCGGTCGAGACGGTGATGAGCTCGGCGCCCATCTTTCGGAACCGGTCTTGCTGCTCTGCCAGAGCAGCAAACTCGGTCGCTCAAACAAATGTGAAATCGGCGGGGTAGAAGAAGAGGATGGTCCACTTGCCCGCCTTTTTGAGGTCTGCGAGGCTGCGCTTGCCGAAGTCGTGGTTCTCCGGTTCGTAGACGGTGAGCTCGAAATCCGGCACCTTGTGGCCGATCTTCACCGTCGTGATTTCGTCACTCATGATGTGATCTCCCTTCAGTTTTGCGTTGCGCGCACCGGGCAGTATAGAGCCGCCGAAGCGAATTGGGAAGGGTTCTCGTTAAGCGTGTGGCAAAGACCTATGGGTTTTCAGTGCGACTATGGACGATACCCTACCGGGGTATGGTATAAGAAGTATCATGGATACGGCTTTTGTTGTCGACGAACAGGTCCAGAAAAACGCCCTTCGGCGCCTCAGCATCATCGAGGGCCAGGTCCGGGGATTACGCCGGATGATCGAAGAGAGGACCGGGTGCGTTGAGGTTTTGACCCAGATTTCGGCCATCCACGAGGCTCTCCGCGGCGTCGGCAAGCTCATCGTCCGCCACCATATCGAAACCTGTGTCACCGAAGGGCTGCAAACGGACAGGAAACAACAGCATCAGGACGAGCTGATGGACCTGATCTACAAGCTGAGTAAGTAGTGGACTGGATTCTCAATTTTGTCACCGCCTCGTGGGCGGTCTTCGGCGCGATGGCGCCATACCTCCTGCTCGGCTTCACTGTTGCCGGGTTGCTGTCAGTGGTGATCTCGCCGGAGTGGGTCGAGCGCCACCTCGGCGGCAACGGTCTCGGCCAGGTCGTCAAGGCGAGCCTTTTCGGGGTACCGTTACCGCTGTGCTCATGCGGCGTGATCCCGGTGGCGGCGTCTCTCCGCCGCCACGGGGCGAGCAAGGGTGCGACGACGGCGTTTCTTCTCTCGACACCGCAGACGGGGGTCGACAGCATCGCCGTTACCTATGGCCTCCTCGGTCCGTTCCTGGCGGTGGTGCGGCCGGTGGCCGCACTCATCACCGGAATCTTCGGCGGCGGTATTATTCAGGCTTTCGACGGCAATGGCGTGGCGATCAATGGCGACGTCGCCGGTTCTGCGGAAGCGCAGATCTGCTCGGCGGATTGCTGCGATGACGAGAAACCGAAGCAACGGCCGAAGATCATGGAGGCCCTTCACTACGGCCTCGTCGTCCTGCCGCGGGACATCGGCAAGGCTCTGATCCTCGGGGTCGCCATCTCGGGCCTGATCGCGACCCTTGTCGCTCCGCAGGCCCTCGAGTCGGCTCTCGGCGGCGGCCTGTGGCCGATGCTGGCGGCGATGGCGATCGGTATCCCGCTCTACGTCTGCGCTACCGCGTCGACGCCGATCGCCCTCGGCCTGATCCATGCCGGGCTGTCGCCGGGTGCGGCCCTGGTCTTTCTGATCTCCGGGCCGGCCACCAATTCGGCGGCGCTGACTACGTTGTGGAAGGTCCTCGGGCGGCGCGCCGCCATGACTTACCTGCTGACGGTGGCGGTGGCCTCGCTCGCGACCGGCCTCGCTGTGGACGGTCTGATCAGCGCCGGTGGGCTGCCCGAATCCGCCCTCGTTCCGGCAGCGGCTTCGATTGCCGGGCAGGGGGCTCACGCCCACCATGGGGGCGTGGGAGCGATGTCCTGGTTCGAGACCGCGAGCGCGCTCGTGTTATTGGTGGTGTTGATCAATGCTCTCAGACCGCGGCGCCGAAAGGATGGGGCTGAAACGATGGCGAAGGACGATGAAGTAGTGCTGGAGCTCAAGATCGACGGCATGCGCTGCAACGGCTGCGTCACGAGCGTGCAGCGTGCCCTCTCGGAAATCTCCGGCGTCGCCGACGCCGAGGTGCGGCTGGATGAGGGCATGGCGCGGGTCCGCGGCAAGGGCTACTCGGTCCAGGAGCTCATCGAAGCCGTGGCATCACTTGGGTTTGAAGCGCGAAGCTGAGGTCGAGCGCTTTCTCTTGGATACAAGATGCACCCGTCCGCCCAGCCACCCAGATACAAGATCCAAGGTACAAATCCCACCCGACCGCCCCTACGGTCTCTGCAGCTAGTTCGAGGGTGGGAGGCTGGATCTTGCATCTTGTATCTTGCATCCGACATCCTGAAACCCTAGTGAATTCAGCGAAACCGGAGTAGTCTTTTCGAGATGCCCACGGGTGCGGCTCGTCGCGTGATGGTGGTTGACGACTCCAGATTGCAGTGCGCCGTCTGGCGCAGGCTGCTGGAAGAGCGCTACGGTGAAAGAGTCGCGGTCGAGACCTACACCGATCCTGAAGAAGCGGTTCCCGGCATGGCCCCCGACATCCACCTCCTATTGCTCGATTGGGAAATGCCGGAGTTGGATGGCAAGGAGGTCCTGGCGGCGGCGAAGGAGGCAGGCGTCAACCCCAAACGGGTCATCATCACCTCCGGCCACCCCGCCGATCGCCTGCACGAAGCATTCGACGACTCCGGCTGCCTGGCGGTGATCGAAAAGGCCGAACCTGAGCAACAGGCGGCGTTTCTCATGATCGTTGATTCCATCATGCGCCGGTAGGCAATTCGCTGCGCGAATTGCTGCATAACGAATGTGACTCGGTCCGGGAACGGGGGACACGGCCGGCGGCTTCTGCCAGAATGAGGTGGGCCAGAATCACGTGAAGACGGCGACGCCGGCCCAGACGAGGCCACCGAGGATGAGCAGCGGAATCAGCAGAACCAGCCCGAGGGCCAGGACCACGGGACCTACCACCACCAGAGCGATCACAAAACCGATGACGAAAACCAGCGCCTTGAGACCGAGCGCCACCGGCAGCAGGACAAGCTTGAACATGAACTTGATGAGCCCAGCCAACAGTGCAATCACTCCTATGACGACTGCGCCAACGAAAAGCAGCGTGAGAATAGCGAGCACCTCGAGCATCGTTTGATCCTCCTGACTCAGACTACGCACGGGTGCGAGAAAAAGTTCTATTCAGCAATTCGCGGTAGCGAATTGCCGAGCTTCATCCACAGATAGGCGTATTCGAGGGCGTCGGTGTAGGCGCGCTGGTTGAGGTTGGCGCCGGCGGCGTGACCGCCCTCGGTGTTCTCGTAGTAGTAGACCTTGTGACCCTGCTCGGTCATCTTTGCCACCATCTTGCGCGCGTGCGCGGGGTGGACCCGGTCGTCGCGGGTGTTGGTCCAGAAGAAGACCTCGGGGTAGTCGGCTTTGGGGTCGAGATTCTGATACGGCGACCACAGCTTCATGTACTCCCAATCGTCGGTGTCGGGGTTGCCGTACTCCGACATCCAGGCCGCCCCGATCAGCAGCTTGTTGTATCGCTTCATGTCGGAAAGTGGCACCGCACTGACGACGGCGTTGAAGAGGTTGGGTCGCTGCACGAAGCAGCCGTTGACTAGGAGACCGCCTTGCGAGCCGCCGACGATCCCGAGGTGCTCGGGCGAGGTGATCCCGCGCTCGATCAAATCTTCGGCAACGGCAATGAAATCGTCGAAGTTGTTCTGGTGATTCTCCTTGACGGCCGCCTGGTGCCATCTGGGACCGAACTCGCCGCCGCCGCGAATGTTGGCCAAGACATAGACGCCGCCGCGCGCTACCCAGGCGGTACCGACCGCACCGGAGTAGCGGGGAACCCGCGCGATCTCAAAGCCACCGTAACCGGTCAACAGCGTGGGATTGGCGCCGTTGGCCTCGAAGTCCTTCGGCATGAAGACGAAGTACGGGATTTTTGTTCCGTCCTTCGACGCCGTCTCGTACTGCGCGACCGTCATCCCGGTGGCGTCGAACCAGGCGGGCGAAGACTTCACCTTCTGTGGATCTTCGTCGTGATCAACCAGGTAGAGGCTGGAAGGGGTCACGAAATCGGTGTAGGTGAAGAAGAAGGCATCGGTTGAATCGGAGAAAAAGCTGCCGCTGGAGCCGCGTTGGTTGAGGCGGATGGTGCCGATGCCGGGCAGCTCGATCTCCTCTTTCGCCCAGCCGTTTTCTCCGGGTGTGAGTTGGTAGAGGCGTCCGCGGACGTTGTCGAGCGTCGCGTAGACGAGGTGGTTCCGGGTCGATTGGACCTGATCGAGTGCAACCCTCTTCGCGGGCTCGAAGAGCACATCGAAATCGCGTTGGCCCTCGAGAAAATCATCGAGATCGATGGCCAACAGCGCGTCCTGCGGGTAGGTTACTCCGCCGACCTCCCAGTCGCTGCGCAGAGAAACGAGCATCCGGTCTTTGAAAAACCCCCGCATCTGCGCGTCCTCGGGAATGTCGAGCTTGACCAGCCGTTCACCGAGCCGCAGGTAAGTTGTGCCTCTGAAGAAGTCGGGCATCACGGTGACCATGTCGTAACGGCCTTCGGGCGTGTGGTCCGAGGAGGCAAACGTGGAGACGTCTTCCGTCGTGCCCTCGAAAACGGTCGTCGCATCTTCGATGGGAGTGCCTCTTTTCCACTCCTTGGCAAAGCGGGGGAAGTTCGATGAGTTGAGCGAGCCTTCACCGAAGTCGGTGCCGACCCACAGTGTGTTCTCGTCCTTCCAATTGATAAAGTGCCTGCCCTCGGGCAGAGCGAAGCCGTCGACCACGAATTCTTTGGCAACGGTGTCGAACTCCCGCTCGACGGTGGCATCGGACCCGCCGCGCGACAGCCCGATCATGCAGTGGCGGTACCCCGGCTCGAGGCAGTCGGCGCTATTCCACACCCAGTTTTCGCCCTCGGCTTCGGCCAGGGCGTCAAGATCGAGAACAATTTCCCAGGCGGACTCATCCTTGATGAACTCCGACAGGAAGGTGCGTCGCCAGATACCTCGCACGTGCTCCGTATCCTGCCAGAAGTTGTAGATCCACGCGCCGCGGATCGCGGGCGTCGCGATACGGTCGCGCGAGTTGTAGATCTCGAGCAACTTCGCGTGGATCTCGTCAAACTCCGGCACAGCCTCGAGTACTGCCGTGTCGGCGGCCGACCGCTCCTTGGCCCACGCGAGGGCCTTCTCGTTCTCCACCTCCTCGAGCCAGAGGTAGGGGTCTTCGTCGGCTGCAACACAGACGGTCGCGGCGAAGAGAGTGATGAGAATCGCGATCGCAAACCGGTGACGCATGATGGTTCTCCTCCCGGAAGGTTGTACGACGTGGGGCGTCGCAGGTTGCGAATGGTAGCAAATGGAACAGCTAGACGAGTGTTGAGTTTTGAGTTCCCGGCCACTCTCCCGATGAATGGGGCAAGTGGGAGATTACTCGAAACTCAAAACTGAAAACTGCGCGACGGTAGCGTGGGCGATGCGGTTCTGCTATCACAGTGACGGGAGATGTCCCCATGAATAATTCGAGTCCGTCGCGCAAGGTGGTCGTCATCGACGGTTGCCGCACGCCCTTCTGTCGCTCGGGGACGGCGTTCGCCGATCTCCGTTCCTACGACCTCGGCCGGATGGCGGTCTCCGGCTTGATCCATCGAACGAAGATCGATCCCGAGGTGGTGGATCTCCTGGTCATGGGCACGGTGATCGCCGACCCGGCGACCTCCAACCTCGGCCGCGAGGTCGTGCTGGGGTCCCAGCTCCCCGACAGCTGCCCTGCCTACACCTGTTCGGTCGCCTGCGTGTCGTCGCTGCAGTCCTTCCTCGATTGCGCACGCGCGATCCAGACCGGTGACGCCGAGGTCGCGATCGCTGCCGGCGCCGAGACCCTGTCCGATGCGCCGATCCGCTATCGCCGCAGCGTGCGCAAGCGGCTCATCGCGGCCCAGAAAGCGCGCGGAGCCGGCGATTATCTGAAGCTGCTCAGGGGCCTCGGGCCGTCTGACCTGCTCCCCGAGCCGGTGGCCCTGGCCGAGTTTTCGACCGGCGAGGTGATGGGCGAGAACTGCGAACGGCTGGCCAAGCGATTCGGCATCACCCGTGAGGCGCAGGACGAGTACGCGATGACGTCTCATCACCGCGCCGCGGCCGCCGCCGCCGACGGTCGCCTCGAGCGCCAGATCGTTCCCGCCTATCCGCCGCCCCGTTTCAAAGGCGTGAGCGCGGACAACGGGGTACGCGGCGATACGACGATGGAGAAGCTGGCAAAGCTCAAACCCGTGTTCGATCGCAAGTTCGGCACCATCACCGCCGGCAACGCCTCCTACCTGACGGACGGCGGCGCGGCGGTGCTGCTGGCCTCGGAGGAGGCGGCCGAGCGACTCGGCCTCGAGCCGATCGCCGTCCTCAGGGGCTCGGCGGTGGCCGCCCTCGATCCCCTCGAAGAGCTCCTGCTGGGACCGGCGATGACAGTGCCGATGGCTCTCAATGCGGCAGGCCTCGATCTCGGCGATGTCGAGGTGTTCGAGCTGCATGAAGCGTTCGCTGCCCAGGTACTGGCGGTTCTGAAGGTCCTCTACGACGAGGAGTTCTGCCGCGATCGCTTGGGCCGCGACGAGCCGGTCGGCGCGATCGATCGCGATCGGCTCAACACCTGGGGAGGTTCGACATCGGTCGGCCACCCCTTCGGCGCCACCGGCGCCAGACTCATCACCAACTGCTGCCACCGCCTTGAGGCTGAAGAAGCGCGATACGGGTTGGTGGCGGCGTGTGCCGCCGGCGCCATCGGCATCGGGCTGGTGTTCGAGCGGCTCGATAAAAGGGGGTGAGGTCATGGGCATGATTCAGGTCGAGCGCAGACCCGATGGCGTGGCGGTGGTCGTCCTCGACCATCCGACCAAGCCCGTCAATACGCTGTCTCCCGCGGTCGTGGAAGAGTTCAATCAGAAGGTGGCGCCTCTTCTCGACGAGGAGGGCATCCGCGCCATGGTGGTGGTGTCGGCCAAACCCGACACCTTCATCGCCGGTGCCGACCTCGAGCTCATCGAGGGTCTCAGCGAGACCGAGATCAGCAACATGTCGCGGGAGGGCAACGCGCTGCTCGAGCGGATCTTCACCTCCAAAAAGCCGGTTGTGGCGGCGGTCCACGGAGCCGCCCTCGGGGGCGGACTCGAGGTCGCTCTCGCCTGTCACTACATTCTCGCCACCGACGACCCGAAAACCGTGCTTGGCCAGTCGGAGGTGATGCTCGGGCTGCTGCCGGCGGGCGGTGGTACCCAGCGATTGGTCGAGCGAATCGGGTTGGTCGCGGCGCTTCCGATGCTCCTGACCGGCAAACGGGTGCGCGTGCGGCGGGCGAAGAAAATGGGCCTCGTCGATGCCATCACGACCCCGGGAGGCATTGCCGAGACGGGCGCTCGGGCGGCGTTGGCGCTGGCCGAGGGTTCGCTCAAACGCCGACCTCGCAAGAAGAACCTCATGGATCGATTTACCGCAACCGCCCCCGGCCGCGCGATCGTGCTGCGCAAGGCGCGGCGGCAGGTGGCACGGCGGACTCGGGGGCTTTACCCGGCGCCGCCGGCGATCCTCGAGTGTGTCGAAACCGGCCTCAAAAACGGACGGGTGGCGGGGTTGGCGTGCGAGAGCGACTCTTTCGGCAGGCTCGCCGTGACTCCGGAGAGCCGCAACCTGGTGCGGCTCTTCCACGCCATGAACGAGGCCAAGAAGGGCATCGACGGCGGATCGAAAGCCGTTCGTCGGCTGGCGATCCTCGGCGGCGGTTTCATGGGCTCAGGGGTGGCGTCGGTGTCGCTCGGTCTGTGCCAGGTCGTCGTGCGGGATCTCTCCGACGAGGTCCTGGGCAGGGCGGCGCGGTCGATCGACGACGGTCTCAAACGCCAGGTCCGATCCGGCGCCATCCGCCGGGTCGAGGCAGATCGGCGGCGGTCGCGGATGTTGCTGACCACCCAGGTTGACGACCTCGAGGGCGCCGACCTCGTCATCGAGGCGGTCTTCGAGGACCTCGAACTCAAACGGCGGGTGTTGGCCGAGGTCGAGGAGAGGTTGGCCGACGACGCGGTCTTCGCCTCTAACACCTCGGCTCTTCCGATCCACGAAATCGCGGCCGAGGCGCGCCGCCCCGAACGGGTGATCGGGATGCATTATTTCTCGCCGGTGCCGAAGATGCCGCTGCTCGAGATCGTCGTTGCAGAGCGAACCGAGCCGTGGGCCACCGCCACCGCCCACGCTTTCGGCACAGCGCAGGGCAAGACATGCATCGTGGTCAAGGACGGCCCGGGCTTCTACACCACCCGTATCCTCGCCCCCTACCTCAACGAGGCGGTGCTCCTGGTGGAGGAGGGCGCCCGCGTCGAAGACGTCGACCGCGCGATGAAGGACTTCGGCTACCCGGTCGGGCCGCTCGCCCTGGTGGACGAGGTCGGGATCGACGTCGGCGCCCACGTCGCGCAGGACCTGGGCCGCGCCTTCGCCGACCGCGGCCTCGAGGGCTCGGGAGCGATGCCGCGCCTGTATGAAGCGGGTCTCCACGGGCGCAAAAACGGGCGCGGCTTCTACCTCTATCCGAAGACCACGAAGAAGGGCAAGAAACAGGTCAACCCGAAGATCTACGAACTGTTGGGCGGCAAAGCGAGGCGGTCCGTTGACGCCGCGGAAATCCAGGATCGGCTGGCGCTGCTGACGGTCAACGAGGCCATCTACTGCCTTCAGGAAGGTGTGATCTCCTCGCCGCGTGATGGCGATCTGGGCGCGATCCTCGGCCTCGGTTTCCCGCCCTTCCGCGGCGGGCCGTTTCGGTACGTCGACACCGTTGGCGCAGGCAGAGTGGCGTCACGGCTCGAGGAGCTTGCCGCAAGGCACGGCAAACGCTTTGAATCGGCAGACAGCCTCCGGACCCCGGGTAGCAGATATTACGTCGAATAATGGCACCCCTGCGGTCGCCGACAGAAGGAGACCTGATGGCCGACGACAATTCCCTTCCCCTTAAAGACATCATTGTCCTCGACCTCAGTCGCATGCTTCCGGGCGCCGTGCTGGCCCGTCAGCTCCTCGATCTCGGTGCCAGGCTGATCAAGGTCGAGGAGCCTGGAACCGGCGACCCCATGCGGATGGTGCCACCGCAGGTCGGTGGGATCGGGGTCGGATTCGCGGCGTTTTTCCGCGGCGCCGAATCCGTCGCGCTCGACCTGCGCGAGGCGGGCGATGCGCAGCGAGTTCTTCGACTCGCGACCCACGCCGATGTCCTTGTTGAGAGCTTTCGACCGGGCACCCTCGAGACGTGGGGCCTTGGCTGGGAGGACATACAGCCCAAGAATCCGCGCCTCGTGTGGTGCTCGCTCTCCTCCTTTGGGTCCGCTCCCGAGGTCCGCGATCGGGTAGCCCACGATCTCAATCTGAGCGCCATGGCCGGCATTCTCGATCTGGTCGGGGGCCGCGTGCCGCGCCTCCAGTTGGCCGATATCACCTCAGGCCTGCTGGCGGGATCGGCAGTCCTGGCCGGCCTTCTGGCACGCGAGCGGAACGGCGCCGGCCGCCGACTCGAGCAGCCTCTTGCCGCGGGCCCGCTGCCCTTCCTCACCTGGAGCTGGGCCGAGCAGGCGAACGGCGGGGGAGGGGCTCTCGATACCCTGCTCGGCGGTGTTTGCCCCTGCTACCGCATCTACCGTTGCGGAGACGGCAAGAGCCTGTCGCTGGCCGCTCTCGAGCCCAAATTCTGGAGCGCCTTCGTCGAGCTGATCGGGGCCGACGGGTTGGAGGGCTCTGCCTTCGCGCTCGGTGAGGACGGGGCGAGAACGGTCGCGGCGGTCGAACGCGCCCTCGCGACCCGGCCACGGGCCCGTTGGCTGCAGTTCGCTGAGGAACGCGGGCTGCCGATGGGCCCGGTGCGCGGCTTCGACGAGGCTTCCGCCGACCCGACCTTTGCCTCAGCCGGGCTCATCGAGCAGTCGCCGATGCCGAACGGAACAAAGACGGCCGGCGTGGGACCATGGAACCCGAGCGTTGGAGAGACTCCGGAGAATCCTGCCCCGCAGCTGGGAGCGCAGACGGAGGCGGTTCTCGCCGAGTTTGGGTGTGACTGAGAGTTCCCGAAAGAAGGTCTGTCGTCGGGTGCGGGGACGGGGACGGGAACGAAGAGCCGGGGAACTATACTGCTGAGGTGAAGCAACTCCTGCCTTGGGTGTTCGCCGTCCTTTCGGGTATTTCGCTCGCCCTCGCGATGCCGGGGCCGGGTCTCGCACCGCTTGCCCTTCTGTTTCCGTTCTTGCTTCTGGAGGCGTTGGAGCGGGGGCGGGGGAGGTGGCGTCCGTGGCTGCTGGGCTTGCTCGCCGGCACGGTGTTCTGGACCGTCTCCACCAACTGGGTGGTGCCGGTGATGCATCACTACGGAGGGCTGCCGCGACTGGCTGCGATCGGCTGCCTCGTCGGGATGGGTGCGTATCTCGGCCTCTTGTGGGCGATTGCGGCCGGAATTTCCTCACTGGTTCCGACCGGGTGGAGGATCTGGCTGTTCCCGGCGGCGTGGGTCGCCACGACGGTCCTTCAGCGATTTCCGCCCTACGGATTCACCTGGACCGGACCCGCCGCCGCGTTTGTCGACTGGCCATGGTTGATGGACTCACTGTCGGTGTGGGGTGCAACCGGGCTCGGCTGGTGGGTGGTCGCTTTCGGTTCCGCCGTGTGGGGCCTGTTGCAGTTCGGCACCCGCCGGAGCGCCGGGGCGGCCCTGGTTTTCTCGACTGTCGCGTTGAGCCTGGCGATCGTCGTCGCGCCGGCTCCGCTGCCTGCCGGTGAACCGCTGAGGGTGGTGGCGATCCAACCGGGTACCTCTCTCGAGGAAAAGTGGGATCCATCTCAATCGGGCGAGATCGCCGACCGGGTGTGGAGCATGACGGCGGACGCAGCCGTGCGCGGCGCCGATCTCGTCCTGTGGCCGGAAAGCGCGGTCCCCTACCGCCTCGATGACGATCCAGCCTACCGCGAGGTGGTAGAGCGCATGGCTCGCCAGTTCGAAATCGAGATCGTGCTCAACTCGGTGGCCTCGCTCGACGGCGGACGCTACACCAATTCCGTATTTCTGGTGACCGGAGAGGGAGTTTCTCCGGTGCGATACGACAAGGTCCACCTGGTGCCATTCGGCGAGTTTGTTCCGCGGTGGGCCCGCTTCGCATTTACCGATTCGTTGGTGCGTGAGGTTGGCGCCTTTACTCCGGGCAGCCGACCGGTGGTGCTGCCGGCGCGCGCGCCGTTGGCGGTCGCCATCTGCTTCGAGGTCGTCTTCCCCGATCTCGTTGCGGCCCAGGTGCGCGCTGGAGCGCAACTCCTGACGACCCTGACCAACGACGGCTGGTACGGCTTCTCATGGGCGCCCCGCCAGCACTTCGCTCAGGTCAGGCTGCGGGCGGCTGAGACCCGGCGCTGGTTCGCGAGGGCCGCGCTGACCGGGATCTCAGGTTTCATCGACCCCTCTGGCAGGGTGGTTTCGCAGCTCGAGGTCGGTGAGACCGGGTTCCTGACGCAGCGCGTACAGCCGATGACGGGCCTCACGCCGCGTGTGCGATTCGGAGACTGGTGGGCGATGCTATGTGCGGTAGCGACCGTGGTCATCCCGGTGATATCGAGGGTGCGTCGGCGGCCCCGACGAAAGGTGAAGAGTCGAGAGTGAAGAGTTCAGACGTTCCCACGAACGCATCGCGAGGGTTTCAGCATTTGGACCCATCTTGACTCTTGACCCTTAATCCTCAACTCGCCTCGTGGAAGGTAGCGGAATGCCCGATTGTTGAGTAGAATGAAACGCCCGTCGGGGCGGGCTAATGACTCTCGAGAGGCGATGATGCTGGAAGAACTGATTCAAACCGGAGAGGCGGAAATGGAGCGCATCCAGCGCCTGCGGGGGTACCTTTGACGAGGACTCGCTGAGGCAGCAACTGGCAGAGGTCGACGCTGAAGCCCAGGCCCCGGGTATCTGGTCCGATCAGGACCGTGCGCGGCAGGTGATGAGCCGCCGCGCCCAGCTTCAACAACAGGTATCAACCGCCGAGTCGTTGGTCGAAGCCCACGAAGAGCTCGAGGTGCTGATGGAGATGGCCCGTGAGGGCGAGGAGGGAGCCGATACCGAGCTCGGAGCGGCGCTGAAACGAATCTCACCCTTCCTCGACCAGGTCGAGCTGACCGCCAAGATGACAGGCGAGCATGACGCCTCGAACGCGTTTATCGAGATCCACCCGGGGGCAGGTGGTACCGAAAGCCAGGATTGGGCGGAGATGCTGGAGCGCCTCTACCTCCGATGGGCCGAACGGCGCGGTTTTTCGATCGAGGTAATAGACGAGCAGCCCGGCGAGGAAGCGGGCATCAAGGGTGCAACCCTCTTGATCAAGGGACCCTACGCCTATGGCAACCTGAGGTCCGAGAACGGCGTCCATCGGCTGGTTCGGATCTCGCCGTTTGACTCACAGTCGCGGCGCCACACCTCCTTTGCATCGGCGCACGTCTACCCCGAGGTGGATGATGAAGTCGACCTCGAAATCCCGGAGAAAGATATCCGCGTTGACCGCTACTGTTCGTCGGGGCCGGGGGGACAGGGTGTCAACACCACCTACTCGGCGGTGCGGCTGGTGCACGAGCCTTCGGGGATCATCGTCACCTGCCAAAACGAGCGCTCGCAGATCAAGAATCTCGCCAGTGCCATGAAAGTCCTCAAGGCGAGGCTTTACGAACTCGAGATGCACAAGCGCGAGGAGGAGATGGCCAAGATCAAGGGCCCCAAGAAGGACATCTCCTGGGGGAACCAGATCCGCTCCTACGTCCTCCAGCCATACCGCATGGTCAAGGACCTGCGTACGGACCACGAGGTCGGCAATGCCGACCGGGTCCTCGATGGCGATATTGATGACTTTATCGAGGCGTTTCTGCACTGGAATGCGCAGCAGGAAGCGACCCGATAACCCTTCTCCTCCGTGTTGCGTAAACCTTTTCTCAGGTGTACTGTGCCCGCTGCGGGAGGCAGATCGACCCGGTCTCTGCCGACGGTCCCCACGCACAGCACAGGAAACGGAGGATCTCACCATGAAGCAGACGGCTGAGCTGACTGGATCGGCTCTGTTCATCGAGCTCGAGGAGCGCCATGGCGCCCACAACTATCACCCTCTTGACGTCGTCATCGCCAAGGCCGAAGGCGCATGGGTGTGGGACGTGGAGGGCAAACGGTACATGGACTGCCTCGCCGCCTATTCGGCGGTCAATCAGGGCCATTGCCACCCGCGCCTGGTCAAGGTCATGCGGGAGCAGGTCGAGCGCGTGACCCTGACCTCACGCGCCTTTCGCAACGATCAGCTCGGGCCGTTTTGCGAGGAGCTGACCAGTCTCACAGGGTTCCACCGGGTGCTGCCGATGAACACCGGCGCCGAAGCGGTCGAGACGGCGATCAAGGCGGCCCGCAAGTGGAGTTACACGGTCAAAGGGATTCCTGCCGAGGAGGCCGAGATCCTTGTCTTTGCGGGCAACTTCCACGGCCGTACGACGACCATCGTCGGCTTCTCGTCGGATGAGCAATACCGCTTCGGCTTCGGCCCCTTCACACCCGGCTTCCGCCTCCTGCCGTACGGCGATGCCGATGCGGTCGAGGCGGCCATGCACGACAGGGTGGCCGCGGTGCTGGTCGAGCCGATCCAGGGCGAGGCCGGGATCGTCATTCCCCCGGAAGGATTCCTCCGCCGGCTGCGGGAAATCACTACCAAACACAACGCGCTGCTGGTCGTAGACGAGATTCAGTCGGGGCTCGGCCGTACCGGGAAGCTCTTCGCGTACGAGCACGAGGACATCCGACCCGACATCGTGATCATCGGCAAGGCCCTGTCGGGCGGCATGTACCCGGTGTCGGCGATCCTCGCTGACGACGAGGTGATGGGCGTTTTCCATCCCGGCGAGCACGGCTCAACCTACGGCGGCAACCCGCTCGGCGCTGCGGTTGCGCGCGAGGCGATGAAGGTACTGGTGGACGAAAACATGGTGCAGATGTCGGCCGACAATGGCGCCTACTTCCTCGATCGGCTACGGACCGTGCACTCGAAGCACGTCAAGGAGATCCGCGGCCGCGGTCTGTGGATCGCGATCGAGCTCCACGACGAGGCGGGCGGCGCGCGGCGTTTTTGTGAGGCGCTGCAGGAGGAGGGTCTGCTGTGCAAGGAGACCCACTCCACGGTCATCAGGGTCGCGCCGCCGTTGACCATCGGACGTGAGGACATTGACTGGGCGGCAGAGCGGATCGCGAAGGTGCTGACGACGCTGTAGGCGCTGTCGAAGCCCGACGACGCTGCCCCCGTACCCCTTGATCGAGGGGGTGCTCGCGACTTCAAGGCGGTCTTCTCTGACCGCCCTCCCCGAGAGGATGCCAGGCACGCCTCCGTGACGATGAGGACATCGTCACGTCGGGAGCCAGGCACCTCCGTAGCTCGCGCTGTTCTTCAGGCAAGGCTGTAACGCGCCGGGTCATGGGCGGCAAGGTCGCGCCACAAAACGTGCCGTCTCTGACGATTTTGGGGCAACGAGGCATCGATCGAGCACCGCACCGGACCCAAACATCGTCAGAGGGGGCACTCATCGGAAGCGCGATGCGAGAAGCGCGCGCTGAAATCCAAAGCGCCTTTCCTCACGCGGCACGGGCACGGGGGGAGGGATATACTGCCTTCAATGCGGAGACAGGGTCCCCTCACAACACGCCACGTCATTGTTGCGGTGCTGGTGATGGTGGTGATCAATGCCCAGTTGACCTGGTGGATCGTTTTCATTCTCCGCCTCAACCGCAGCATTCTCGGGTTCGAGCGCGAACGCCTGCTGACCGCCGCCCGCAGCGAAGCGGCACGGGTCGAGACCGAGCTCTTCACAGCACGCACAGCTCTCGAAGCCGCGGTCCTGATGGGCGACGAGCCGGGTCGGAATGCGGTACCTGCTCCATTTGTCGGTTGGCGAACAGCCTTCTCATTCGACAGCTGTCCATCGACCCACGTCAGTGAATCGGGCGTTGTCGAGCTCAGCGTCGAGTCGGGACTGAGGTGTGTGACCGGCGTGATCGGCGGTGAGTGGGGTCGGTCGGTGCTCTCGGTCGGGGCGCTGCTCGAGGTCGTTGCGACCGGGGAGGACGGGCCACCAGGTATCACCTTGAAAGAACCTCTCGATGGACTGATGATCAGACCGCGAACCGAGGTCTGGGAAGCGGTGCTCGGAGACTACCGACGGCGGATTGTCATGTTGGTCTCCGAAGGGGCGTTCTTCGCCGTCCTGCTGCTGGTCTTGATCGCCCTTCTGTGGCGCTCCTTCCGACGCGAGGTGGAGCTCGAACGTCAACACCGGAATTTCCTGTCGGCGGTCACTCACGAGCTCAAGTCGCCGCTGGCCTCGATGCGGTTGGCGTTGGAGACGGTGATCGCCGGACGCGCGAGCCCCGAGGCCGGAAATAGGTTCATCGGGAATGCCCTCGAGGATGTCGAACGCCTCCAGGACCTGGTCGAAAAGGTTCTCGAAACGACCCGATTCGGCGAGGGATGGACCGAGATCCACTGTGAGGATACCGATCTCAGCCGGCTGGTCGAGGATTCGATCGAGGCCTTCAGACGAAGGGCCCTGGCTGCGAACGCGTTGCTCAAGGCTGACATTTCGCCCGATATTCACGCCGAGGTAGATGCCGAGGCGTTCGCGATCGTGATCTCGAATCTGCTCGAAAATGCGGTCAAGTACGGTGATGATCCGGCGGCGGTGGAGATTGACCTGAGCATGAACGGCAATCGTGCAGTGCTCGAGGTGGCCGACAATGGCGCCGGCATCTCCGAGGAGGATGTGGAGCTGGTGTTCGGCCGTTTCTACCGCGGCGGCGACGAGATGACGCGGACTTCGAGAGGCACCGGCCTGGGCCTTTATCTGGTACAACAGATTGTCGAGGCGCATGGGGGAAAGGTGGGAGTGGCGTCCACCGGAACCGCAGGCACGATCTTCCGGGTGACCGTCCCCGGATTCGAGGTCTGAGATCTGGGTGGGAGGAGATGCATGAAGAAACACATTCTCATCGTCGACGACGAAGAGCATCTCGCCGACGCGCTCGCCCACAACCTGCAGTTCGAGGGTTTTTCGACCACCGTCGTTTACGATGGGGAGGAAGGCCTGAAACTTGCCCGAACGATACAGTTCGATCTCGTGATTCTCGACATCATGATGCCAAAGCTGGACGGGCTCGAGGTCTGCCGACGCCTGCGAGCCACCGGCAGCCGGGTGCCGATTCTCTTCCTGACCGCCAAGGCCGCCGACGCGGACCGGCTGCTCGGTCTCAAGGTGGGGGCGGACGATTATGTTGCCAAGCCTTTCCTCCTCGAAGAACTGATTCTCCGCATTCACGGCGTGTTCCGCCGCCAGGAGTGGTACACCACGGCGCCCGCCGATCAGGAGATCTTCCGTTTCGGCAAAAACGAGGTCAACTTTCTGACCTATGAAGCGACAACCAGCGGTCGGACGGTGAGCTTGACCGAAAAAGAGTGCATGCTCATGAAGCTTCTGGTGGAGCGACGGGACCAGGTGGTGTCTCGGGAGGAGATCCTGGAAAGAGTATGGGGCTACCGGTTCTCGACCTCGTCGCGGACCATCGACAATTTCATTGTTCGGCTTCGCAGGTACTTCGAGGCGGACCCCAAGGACCCACGGTACATCCACTCCGTGCGTGGCGTGGGATACCGCTTCACCTGTCCGGATTGACCGGGGTGACCTCGCTCCACAGGGCCCTGCTGGCTTTGATCCTGGCCGGCAATGCCGTGGCCTTCGCCGGGGTAGACCCGCTGACCAGACTGCTCACAGCGATAATCGTGCTCGTGTTGATGATCGACCTGCGCCGTGTGCCCGAGATCCCCGCTATGGTACGTGCGGCCGCCGGGGGATTTCTGATCCTGGCCGTGGTCCAGCTCCTGCCCCTGCCGGGAGGATTGCGCCATCTGGTACAGCCCGGATTCGCCGAGGTGATGGCAGCCGGATGGGCCCCCCTCTCGTTGGCGCCGTGGTCGACGATCCAGGTCGTGGCGTCGGCGATGGTCGTCGCTGGGATCGCGCTCACCGCCGCACGGATGGCTTCAACCCGCAGCGGTCTGCCGACCCTCCTCGGCATCATCGCCGTCACCTGCGGAGTGATTGCCGTGCTCGGTTTGGCGGGTGAAAGCGGAGCGCCGGGAAAAGTTCTCCTGATCCGCGCAAACACCGGCGGCGGTGGTGTGTATGGACCCTATGTCAACTCCAACCACTTTGCAGCGGGGATCGAGCTCAGCCTGCCGGCCGCACTGGTTCTGTTGGCCGCGGCCGTCCGCAACCTGCCGCGCCCGGGTTCGGTTCGTCAACGTGCCGCAGTAACGGCGCTTGGTTCTGCAGTCGTGGTCGTCGTGGCTTCGGCGGCGGTGCTGAGATCGTCGTCGCGCGGCGGAGTGCTCTTTCTGGCCGCAGCGCTGCTGTTGACGGCAGGCCTGTGGCTGCGCCCGTGGCGGGCACGGCGGTGGCCCTGGGTGGCCGGTGTTTCAGTGCTCCTGGTGGTCGCCGGCGCCCTTGCCTGGACCCGCTTGCCGGAACTCAGGGACGGTTTCTCGGAGCTGATGGCGGTGGACGGGGTGGAGGGCAACACCAGGTGGGATGTGTGGGCCGGGACTGTCGATTCCTTTGCGCGGTCCCCGGTGGTCGGATCCGGTCTCGGAAGCTACCGTTATGTGATCGGACTCGACAAACCGGCTACCGGCACCCTGGTCCTCGAGCAGGCACACAACGACTGGCTCGAGTGGGCGTCAACCGCCGGCGTCTTCGGCGTCGTTGTCCTGGCCCTGTTTCTGGCCGGCGTGGGGGTCGGACTGCGGCCGCGCAGATTGCGCCGCCTTCGATTCGATCTCAGGTATCCGCTGGCGGGGGCTGCGGTGGCTCTGTCTGCGACGGCCCTCCACGAGTTCATAGGTTTTGGCCTGCAGACGCCGGTCAACAGATATCTGCTGGCGGCGTGGGTGGGGTTGGTGTGGGGTGTGTGGAAGAGGGTGGAGGAAAGCCAGGGGCGACGGCAGCCCGAGGATGCGGGTGGATCGAATGATGCTGCTGATGGTGGGGGCCAGAGCGACGAAAGCATCAGGAACGGGATCGGGAACTCGCGTTCGGCTGGCGAGCGGGCCGAGCTGGAATCGCGACAGCGAGTCCGGCATCGACCGCAGCCAGGCGAGGGTGAGTCGCGGCGCGCGAAGCGCGCCAGCAATGGGATCGGAGATGGAGACGATGCTGAGTTCTGAGGCAAATCTTCAGTCGCATCTTCTGCGGATGCGGGTGACGGCAGTGGTGGGAGTGGTCGTGGTCGTCGTCTCGGTGGTTGCGGCGTTCATGCTGCCGTACCGCGGGTCGGCGGTGGCGGCTCCGCGCACCGTGACCCTGGTGGCTCTGGCAGCGACCCTGTGGATCGGTTTCTCGGCTAACCGGGACGCAAACGGTCGCTTGGCGAAGATTCGGCGTGCCTTCGCGGTGCACGGTGACGAGGGTCGCCTCCTTCGCGATCACTGGTTGGTCTACGTGGTGGTTCTGCTTCGCCTCGAGATGATGGTGGTCGCCGGGTTGGTCGTGGCGCTGTGGGGCTCGGGCCCGATGATCGGCGTCTGGCTCCTCGTCCTGGGCGGGTTGATGGTAGGCCTCACCTGGCCGACGACTCGCAAAACCCAGCTCCTGCTGGGGCGCGCGCGGGCCCTCCGAGAAGGCTCCTGAGGATCGATCGTGGGGGTCTTTCGAGGCTGCGCACCCGGTTAGCCTGCATATCTCATCAGCTTTCGTCGCGAGGCCGTAAGGCTGTAGTGAGATGTGGCGTTTGCGACCCGGCCGGGCCTCGAGAGGGCGCGGAGCGCGTACTTGCAGTACGTCGAGCACACCGATGGGAGCAAACGCCGCAAATTACTGCAGATTTGCGGCCGCAGCAGATAGTTGGCAAGATATGCAGGTAGGGTGTAAAACACCGGTATATAGAGTGGCTCTGCTGTGAAACATTTGTCAGGGTGTTCCGTACAATGAGGTCAGGAGGCGTGCAGCTGCACCAAGTGTGGGTTATACGCTGAAAAAGGATTCTCTGGAGGCGCGATGAAGCGATGGATGTGGTTGGCGCTGGCGGCGGTTATCGTGGTCGGGGCCGGTGTGACCCTGGTGGCGGTGCCCGCCGAGCAGGAGTGGACGACCGATTCGCCGGAAGCCCTGGCGGAATTCGAAGCCGGGATGGCCGCACAAATGAAGCTCTATTGGGACGATGCGAGCAAACATTTTGCGCGAGCGGCCGAGCTTGATCCCGACTTCGTGATGGCCAAGCTGATGTGCGTCGACAGGACGATGCACGAGGACAAGACACAGGGCGAGGCGCTTTTCGACGAGGTCCTGGCTGCGGACACTACGAAGCTGAACCTTCGCGAACGTTTCTTTATCGAGCGAGCGAGGGCGGCGCGCGAAGAGCGGCGAGAGGATATCCCGAAAATCGTCGATGAGTACCTGGCGCAGAGCCCCAACGACCCATACGTGTTGAATGAGAAGGCACAGAGGGCGTTTTCCGACGGCAATT
>Ga0315534_1000402_pt1 | contig 29930 bp, 24 predicted proteins | sample SalMarSW160240MG_FD_203094 | JGI IMG/M metagenome (GOLD analysis project Ga0315534, IMG submission 203094) | Salt marsh sediment microbial communities from the Plum Island Ecosystem LTER, Massachusetts, United States - Salt Marsh Sediment SW1602-40 ...
TGGTCGAGAACATCCACCGTCACATCGAGGAGGGGTTGAGTCCCTTCGATGCCGCACTGAAAGGTGCGCGTGAAATCGCCGTACCCGTAATATCGATGACGATCACGCTGGCTGCGGTCTATGCCCCGATCGGTTTCGTTTCAGGCCTTACCGGCGCGCTCTTCCGCGAGTTCGCATTCACGCTTGCCGGCGCCGTCATCGTCTCGGGCATCATCGCGCTCACACTCTCACCGATGATGTGCTCCAAACTCTTAAAGAGCGAGCAATCAAGCGGCCGTTTCGTGCGGTTTCTAGATCGCTTCTTCGACAAGCTCAATCAGCGCTATCAGCGCCGCCTAGGCCGCTCGCTCAACTACCGCCCGGTTACCGTCCTGGTTCTCGTCGGCGTTATCGCTGCAACCGGTTTGATGTACGTGACCGCTCAAAAGGAGCTGGCGCCTGAGGAAGACCAGGGCGTGATTTTTAACATCGTCAAGACACCTCAGCCGGCCAATATCGATTACCTCGAGCAGGTGACGGCACATCTCTATGATGTGTTTCAGACGGTTCCGGAGAAGGAGCACGTCTTTGCCATCAACGGCATGGGCGGAAACGTACATCAGGCATTCTCGGGTATCCTGATCAAACCGTGGGAAGAACGCCACCGGACACAGCAGCAGATTCTCCAGGAGCTGCAGCCGAAGGTCGCCGGAATTGCAGGCGGACAGATCTTCTCTTTTGGCCGTCCATCGCTACCGGGCTCAACCGGTGGCCCGCCGGTGCAGTTCGTTATCACCACAACCGCCGACTATGAGCAACTCGCGCAGGTTCTCGATACGATGCAGCAGGAAGCCACTAAGAGCGGGCTGTTCCTGTTCACCGACACCGACCTGAAGTTCGACACGCCTCAAATCGAGGTCAAAATCAATCACGACAAGGCCAACAGACTCGGCATCACCATGCAGGATATCGGTGCATCTCTGGCTACGCTGCTGGGCGGCAATTATGTCAACCGCTTCGATCTCTATGGCCGCAGCTATCAGGTGATCCCGCAGGTTCCACGCGATTTCCGTCTCGCACCTGATTGGATCAAGCGCTACGAGATCCGCACGTCGTCAGGCGCCCTCGTTCCTTTGTCGACCGTGGTCGACGTTCGCCGCTCGGTGCAGCCGAATGCGCTGACGAGCTTCCAGCAGCTCAACTCGGCAATCCTTCAGGGCGTTCCGTTCCCGGGCCGGACGATGGGCGATGTGATCGACTTCCTGAAAGACAAGTCTACCGAGGTTTTCCCCGAAGGGTTCACCTATGACTTTCAGGGCCAAAGCCGACAATACGAGCAGGAAGGCAGCCGGCTTGTCATCACCTTCATTTTTGCTCTGATCGTGATCTATCTGGTTCTCGCCGCCCAATACGAGAGCTTCCGCGACCCACTCATCATCTTGATCGCGCTCCCCACCTCTATCTTCGGCGCGCTCCTGCCGCTCACTGCAGGATTGACCACCCTCAACATCTACACGCAGATCGGTCTCGTCACCCTCATCGGTCTCATCGCAAAGCATGGAATCTTGATGGTCGACTATGCCAACTACTTGCAGATCAACGAGGGGCTTGACCGGCGCGGCGCAATTGAGAAAGCCGCATCTATTCGCTTGCGGCCCATTCTGATGACGACTGCCTCGATGGTGATCGCCATGGTGCCACTCATTATCGCTACAGGTGCGGGCGCCGCGAGCAGGTTCTCAATCGGAGTCGTTATTGGCTCCGGCCTGACGATTGGAACCATCTTTACGCTGTTCGTGACACCGGCCATCTACACCTACATCGCACGCGATCACAGCAAGCAGCGCCAGGTCGAAGCAAGCAATCCCGCAGGCGCCGCCGATCCGGCCGAGTAATCAGACTCGGCGAATTGCAGATACGCCGCGTCCGGGTGCGAAGAAGAATGCAAGCAAGAAGACGAAAGCTTGTATCAGTACGATGCACGGGCCCGTCGCCCCATCAATGTGGAAGCTGACAAGCGTCCCGACCATGCTCGAACCGATCGCGACCGTAGCCGCGATCACCAGCATGCGCTCGAACCGGTCGGTTAGCAGATAAGCTATGGCGCCAGGGGCGACCAGCATCGCCACGACGAGAATGATTCCGACCGCTTTCAAGGATGCAACGATCGTCAGTGCCAAAAGAACCAGAAGCGCATAATGAATGACGCCCAGCGGAAGACCGATGGCACGGGCGTGCTGCGGGTCAAAGCAGTACAAGAGAAGATCACGGCGTTTCACCAGCACGGCGATAAGGCAAACGCCGGCCACAATGGCGATCTCGACCAGATCGCCTGCCGTGATTCCCAGCATGTTGCCGAACAAGATGTGGTCGAGGTGCTGATCGGTCTCGACTTTCGTGAACAGCACGAGCCCGAAGCCGAACATGCCCGAGAACACGATACCCATCACCGTGTCCTCTTTGACGCGGCTGTTCTCCTTCAAGTAGCCAGTCAGAACCGCACAGGTGAGCCCTGCAGCAAACGCGCCGACCGCGAGCGGCAGCCCGAGTACGAAGGCCAGCACAATGCCTGGAAGTACCGCGTGCGAGACGGCATCGCCCATCAGCGACCACCCCTTGAGAACAAGATAGCAGGAGAGCACCGAGCACACCGCACCGATGAATACGGCTGCAACAAGTGCTCGCTGCATGAAGCCGTAGCTCAGTGGTTCAGCCACAAATTCCCACGCCGTCATCAAAGTACCGGCTCCCTGGGAGAACGGGCCCTGGCACGTGCAGCAAGCCTTCCGTGCTTTGGCGCGAGGAAGAAGGCCGTCAAGAATACCAGCGTCTGCAGTGTGACAATCACACCGCCCGTGGCGCCATCGAGGAAGAAACTCAAGTAGGCGCCAACGAAGCTCGTCGTCACGCCAATAGCGACGCTCATAACCAGTAGGCGGCCAAATCGATCGGTCAGCAGATAGGCCGTCGCCCCTGGGGTCACCACCATCGCAATGACAAGGCACGCACCGACGGTTTGCAGCGCCGCCACGGTGCAGGCCGCAAGCAGCGTAAAAAAGAGAATCTTCAACGCCCAGGGATTGAGCCCAATCGTGCGCGCGTGACTCTCGTCGAAAAATACGACCATCAAGTCGCGCCATTTGAGGAGAAGCAGTGTGAGTGACACCGCCGAAATGATGATGACCTGGCGCACGTCGTCATCGGAGATCCCGAGGATGTTTCCGAGAACGATTGTTTGGATGTTTACGGACGTCGGGTGGAGCGATGCCATCAACAGTCCCGCCGCAAAAAACGACGTAAAGACAAGCCCGATCGTCGCATCTTCCCGCAATCGCGTGCGTTGTTTGACGATCGCCATGCCAAGTGCGGCGACCAATCCGGCAATGAAGGCCCCAGCGGCATAGGGAACCTTGAGCATATAGGCGGCAGCCACACCCGGCACGACGGAGTGTCCGAGCGCGTCACCCATCAACGACCAGCCTTTGAGCATCAAATAAGCGGACAGAAATGCGCAAACGCCACCGACCAAAGCACTGACGAACATCGCCTTGAGCATGTAGTCGTAAGCAAATGGGACGAGAAGCTCACTCACGACTCGTCCTCTCCATGCTTACGCCGCAGAGGCTCGCCGTCGCTGCGCTCATCGCCATAGAACACCACGGGACGCTCATCGTCCGTCAACACGGTCACGCCGCGCTGATCATCGTCAGCGTGCAGTTCGCCACTATCGAGCCGGAAGTGACGCAACACGCCGCCGAATGCGCGTTCCAGGTTCTTTTGCGTGAATGTTCGCGCTGTGGGACCGGCAGCAAGAACGACCCGCTTGAGCAGAACGACGTGATCGCAGAAATCCGGCACGCTGCCGAGGTTGTGCGTTGAGACAAGCATCAAATGTCCGCTTGCGCGCAACTCGCGCAGAAGATCGACAATCGCCGTTTCCGTTTTGACATCGACACCCGTGAAGGGCTCGTCGAGAAGGATGACGCGGCCCTCTTGGGCCAGTGCGCGCGCCAGAAACACGCGCTTTTTCTGTCCGCCTGAGAGTTCACCGATCTGGTGATGGCGGAAATCGCTCATGCCCACCCGCTCCAAGGCCTCGGAAACCTTGCGCTTGTCCTCGGTGGAGGCGATGCGAAGAAACCCCATGTGGCCATAGCGGCCCATCATCACCACGTCCTCGACCAGTACGGGGAAATTCCAATCGACATCCTCGCTTTGCGGCACGTAGGCGACGTAGCTGCGCTTGAGTGCTTCTCGTGCCGGCAGGCCAGCGATGCGCACCTCGCCATGCGACGGAGCAGCAAATCCCATGATCGCCTTGAACAGCGTCGACTTCCCGCTGCCGTTGACGCCGACAAGACCGCAGATCGTGCCAGGACCAAGCTCGATGTAAGCGTCTTCCAGAGCCGTGACGCCGTTGGGGTAGGTCACGGTGACATTGTGCACCGACAGCGAAGCCGCCGCACCGGTTCTGATGAGGCTAATGTTGCTGTCTCTCAATGCGGAGACTGTCATGTGCCGAAGCCCTTCGCGATCGTTGAAACCGTAACCTGAAGCAAATCCAGGTAAGAGGGAACGGGGCCGTCATCGTCGCTCAAGGAGTCGACATAGAGCACACCACCGTAGCGTGCACCCGTTTCCTTCGCGACTTGTCGGGCAGGACGATCTGAAACCGTGCTCTCGCTGAAGACGACGGGGATCTTGTTCGCGCGCACGGCATCAATCACAGTGCGAACCTGGCGTGGTGTGCCCTGCTGGTCGGCATTAATCGGCCAGAGGTACAGCTCACGCATGTCATAGTCACGGGCGAGATAGCTGAATGCGCCTTCGCTGGTCACCAGCCAGCGTTGTTCGGCCGGTATCGCCGACAGGCGTTGACGCAGCGGAGTGTCCGTCGCCTTGATCTGCTCTGCGTATGCGGCCGCATTCGCGTTGTAGGTGTCGGCGTTGTCGGGGTCATATTTGACAAGCGCCTTGCGGATATTTTCGACGTAGATCAGCGCGTTCGAGGGCGACATCCACGCGTGCGGGTTGGGTCTGCCCTTGTAGCTCCCGCCGCTGATGTCGATTGGTTCCACACCCTCACTCACAACGATACTCGGCACGTCCTTTACGTTGTTGAAGAACTTCTCAAACCAGCGCTCCAGGCCCATGCCGTTCCAGACAACGAGGTCGGCCTTTTGTGCCTTAACAATGTCGTGCGGCGTCGGCTGGTAACCATGGATCTCCGCACCCGGCTTGGTGATCGACTCGACCACGGCTGCGTCGCCGGCAACGTTTTGAGCGATGTCCTGGATGACCGTGAACGTCGTCACCACCCGAAAGGGCTCTTTGGGATCCTCGGCGGCGCTGATGCCGGTTGCTGAGCCTATGAAGAACCAGGCGACAAGTGTGAGTGCGGCCGCAATCGCCCGCTGAAACGCCTGACCCTTCATCCAGTCTCCTTTGCGCTACTCTTATGCCAGCCCACTTGGGCGCGGTCTCTAGTTGCGAATGATTTGCAACTGAAAAATAGAGAGCGAACGTGTCAAGGTCAAGATGCGCGCGCGCCGCAGGTGGACGCTGGCGCACCGGGGAAGATTCATGCTCCTCGCCCCTAGTTTCCTGGGCGGGTACCTGCACGCCCCCAATTTGGGCAGTTGCCCGATGTTTCCTCTTGCGAAATGTTTTTTATTAGTGTGAAAATGTTGTCGTCAAGCAGATGGAGACGTTTCCCTGGCGACGACAGGAAGTCAGACGGTGGGGCCAGGAGGTGGCGGTGACGCCGTCGCCCATCTGGGTCTGTTTGATTTCACCGGGGCCTTCCGCGAAAAGCGGCTCGACGCTGCAGGCTACCAACAGATTGCCGCTCATGGCTGGCGGTTCATCGACGCGCTTCCCTACTGGATGCATGACGATACGTGCTTTGCCGAAAAAGGCTTTGTGGATGAAGATGTTACGGTCGATGCCGACACGCTGAGGCCCTACCCGTTCGAGGAGAACGCGCAGCTTGCCATCGCCGACTATTCGGGGCCGAGCGCTGCCATCTCACCGCGCCCCGCTTTGAAGCGCTTGGTGGAAAAGGCGGCCAGTCTCGGGCTCAAGGCGATTGCCGGGTTTGAGTACGAGACGATCTTTCTGGATGAGGACGGGACCACATTACGCCAGAAAGACTGGGGCGAACTGGACCCGGCACTGCCGCACAACCGGTGCTGGTCGGGCGTCGCGCCGGCTGCCGATGCCGGCTTTTTAGCAGGCGTACATGAACAATTGTCGGCCTGTCATATACCTATTGATCATCATTGCATGGAGCTGGGGCCCGGTTGCGTGGAGTACACGCTTGCACCCGAGCCAATTTTGAAGGCTGCGGACGATGCCGCGCTGTTCAAAATCTTCACCAAGGCGATCGCGCGCAGCCAAGGTCTGACCGCGAGCTTCATGGCGCAGCTCGATGATGGCTTCCCGGGCCTCGGCGGACATCTGTCACTTTCGCTGCGTGACAAGGACGGCACGCCGATCCTGCATGACGGCGCCGACCCAAACGGATTGAGCAAGACGGGCAAGGCGTTTCTCGGCGGCGTGCTCGCGCTGACGCCGGAACTGATGTGCATGTTCGCACCGACAGTGAATGCCTACCGGCGATTGCGGCCGGGCAACTGGGCGCCGCGTGCTGCCAACTGGGGCGTGGGCAACTACTCGTGCGGCGTGCGTGTCGTAACCCGTTCGTCAGACGAGACGCGGCTTGAGTTCCGTCTGCCGGGCGCAGACGCGATGCCGCACATGACCGCAGCCATGATGCTGGGCGCAGGTCTGTGGGGACTTGAAAACAACGCCGATCCTGGATCGCCCGTCTTTGGCGACGGGCGGGTCGTTCCCGCTTTACCCGATAAAGAGCTGCCGACCTCGTTGGAGGAAGCCGCAAGGCGCTTTGCCAAATCCGAACCCGCCCGCGCGATCTTCGCAGCGCCCTTTGTCGATCACTATTCGGCTTGGTGTGCGGCGGAGGCCGCCGCGTTCCACGCACATGTGTCCGCATTCGAGCGGGCCCGATACCTGGAGACCGTGTGATGACTGGAATGAAGACCGATATTGAATCGTTCGTCGACGCCGCAGGACGCGCGGAAAAAGTCGCCGAGGTCAGAAAGCTGATCGACGCACTGGGCATCGACTATCTCTATTTGCAGTTCGTCTCCGTCACGGGCCGCATTTGCGGCAAGGGAATTCCCGCCGAGCATTGGGAGGCCGTCGCAAGTAAGGGCTTTCAGCTCGTTTACGGCGCAACGGTCAATCTGTTCGTCAATCGCCACGGCGATTACATGGGCTACGGCCCGGAGGCGGCGGAACTCATCGGAATTCCCGAGCCCGATACCTTTTGCCAATTGCCATGGGACAAGCGCGTGGCGCGCGTGTTCTGCACGCTGTTTCGAAACCGAGAGGAACGCGAGGCGCCCGGCGGCTACCTCACTGCGGACTGCCGCGGCAATCTGCGCCGCATCCACGAACAGTTCAAAGCCGAACACGGCGGACTGCACATGCGCCACGGCACCGAACCAGAAATGATGTGGCTGAAGCGCGATGAAGACGGCAAGCCAGCCGGCGGGTTTTCGAAACCGTACTGCTACCACATCGACCAGTTCGAAAGTCTGCGCCCCGTTTACATGAAGGTGATCGACTATTCGCGCGCCATGGGCCTCGACATGATCCAGGGCGATCACGAAGACGCACCGGGGCAATTGGAACTGAACTTCACGTTCGATGATCCCCTGCGCACGGCCGACCGGTTGACCACCTACCGGCAGATCTGCGCGCAAGTCGCGCGCGAGTTCAATCTCATCGCGTGCTTTATGTCTAAACCCTTCATGGGTGTTTCGGCCTCGGGCTGTCACCACAACATCTCATTCTGGCGCGGCGGCGAGACCGTTCACAAGAAACTCGGACAGGAGACGTACGCGGCGATGCCCGACGTGTTCGCCTATCACGATGGCGGCGAAAACACGTTCATGCCCGACAGCGACGATGCGCGGATGCCAGGCACGGTGGGCAAGCAAGTGGTGGCGGGAATCGTGGACCACCTTTACGCCCTGACGGCGATCGGCTGCTCCACGGTCAACTCCTACCGCCGGCTATGGGACACCGGCTTTTGGGCGCCCGTGTTTGCCGACTGGGGCTTTCAGAACCGCACGACGGGCCTACGCATCTCAGCGCCGGGCCGGTTCGAATACCGCGCCGTCGATTCCATGGTGAACCCTTATCTGATGGCCGGCGCAATCATCAAAGCTGCCGACGACGGCATCAAGCGCAATCTCGATCCCGGCCAGCCGGAAGAGCGCAACATCTACGTGGCGATGGAAGAGGGCAAGCAGGTGAAGAAGCTGCCCATGACGCTTGGCCATGCGCTGGAGGAATTGTCGAAGGACGAGGTGATCAAATCGGCGCTGCCCGGCGAGATGTACCGTCTCTATCACGAGTACAAAACCGACGAGTGGGAGCGGTTCAATTCCACGGTCTCAAACTGGGACGTGGAGACTTATCTCGACTGCCTTCCTTGAGGAGCACGCCATGGGTGCGATTGCGACACTTGAAGGCGTGCCGTTCCTCAATCTTGCGGATCCGACTCTGTCGGTGCGCGCAAAACCGATCAAGGATGCGCGCGCGGAAAGCTGGTACGCGCGAACGCCCTACGGCCTCGCGGTGCTGCGCTACGAGGACATGCGCAATCTGCTGCTGCACAAGAAGCTACGCCAGGGCAGTCACGCCTGGCCCGCGCATAATAATGTGAAAGGGATCTTCGCCGACTGGTGGGGACGCACCATTCTCGTCAAGGAAGGGGACGATCACGCGCGGCTGCGCAAACTCGTAAACCCGGCGTTTTCGCCGAAGGTCGTGGCCGGGATGCGCCCGACGTTCGAAGCGCTGGCAACCGAGCTGGCCGATGACTTTGCCGGCCGCGGCCATTGCGACTTCATGGCGGCGTTCGCCGACCCGTACGCCGCGCGCGTCTTATGCCACATCCTCAGTCTTCCCATGGAAGAAGCCGATCATGTGCTGCGGCTCTCAGCCGACATGGGGCTCGCGCTCGGCGTCGCCTTTAAGGAGAACGAGGACCGTATCAACGCGGCGACCGAAGGCATGTTCGCCTACGCGGATGCGTTGGTGGAGAAACGCAAAAACGCGCCGGGCAACGACTTCATGTCGGCGCTGGTGGCGGCAAGCGAGGATGGGGACCGGCTATCGCGCGATGAATTACGCGACATGATCCTGATGCTGGTGTTTGCCGGCATCGATACGACGCGCAATCAGTTGGGGCTGGGCCTTTCGACCTTCCTGGAGCACCCCGACGAGTGGGAGCTGTTAGCGGACAAGCCGGAGCTTGCGCCCAAGGCGGTCGAAGAGGTGATGCGCGTGCGCCCGACAATCACCTGGGTGACGCGCGAGGCCATCGGGGACTTCGAACACAACGGCGTGAAAATAGCCAAGGGCACGACCTTGCATTTGTTGTCTGAGTCCGCCGGCACCGATCCCAATGCATTTCCCCCCGGTTTCGACATCACGGCCGAGCGCGCGCGCCATTTCGGTTTCGGCGCCGGCCCGCACCATTGCTTGGGCCACGCGATTGCGCGCAGCGATATGTCGGTGGCGTTTTCGATCCTGCCGGGGCGGATGCGGGGCCTGCGCGCCGACGGTGCGGCGACGTATTTGCCCGATAGCGGCAACACGGGGCCGGTGTCATTGCCGGTCGCGTTCGATGTGGCGGGGTGAGGGGCGGAGTTGAGCAGTGCCATTGACAGAGTCTGCTTCTGACCCACTACAGTCATCGTGCGTGTGCGCAACAAGGTCGTTGCGAACGAGTAATCGGAAATTGCGAGCACGGGTTGACGGATCCGGAGTGGCCCACACAAGCGCAATTACTACCTGTCCCAGGGACACCGATAGCTTAGCGGCACACCGCTCCTGATACTCCCCTTCTCAATCACCCAATCCACCCCAAAAGCTTCAGGCCGCGTTCCACTGCCGGTGCATTCAAGCACCATATGATATCCAGGACTCCACGGATTGATTTGATGCGGCCTATTTTTCTGTGCCTGCTTTCTATTTTTGAAGATCATTCCCCAGGGGCAGACGTCAAAACTTGCTGCATTCCGAATGACGCACGACAAAGATTGGTCCGAGCTCTTCAGATCAGCGGTTCCGATCGTAATCGCAACGACATCACAATCCGAGCCGTTAGAACTGTAAGCGCCCCAATCTCCACCGATATCCTTAGAAGTGGCACACCAAGTACCACGAAACGCCTCTGGGATTTCTGCCGCCAAGGCTACCTGTGGCATCAATACGATTGCCGCGTTCATGAAAACGACTGACAAAAATAGAACCCGAAAACTCGGTTGCGAAATACTTTTGGCCATAACAAAAGCAGAGCCCCTGATTTGCACCAATATTCCCAAAGTAGCCCAGGGACGAACTGAGCCGATATCCCCAAGTAGCCTTAAGTGGCCTTGAGTTGAATTGACGCTACACGGCGTGCTTGGCGGCGGCAACGCTGCGGCGGCGTTGAGCGCCCCTGCAGGGCGCTGTCGCCTCGTGATCCCGGACATTCGGTGGCGGCACGGCGGCCTGCACACGTGCTTCTATCGCCATTCCCGGCGAACGCGGGCAGCGCGAAGCCTTCGAGTCCGCGCCGGTCGCCCGAGTGTACGCAAGGCGCATGCGGCCAGATGATCAGTGATTGATTTGTGGCTCTCTTGGCCCGTAGCTGACAAGACCGCTGATCCCGTCAAATTGCGACCTCGCCGGTGGCGTTTGACGTGGCGGGGTGAGGGATCAGCTACTCAATGCTTCCTTTCTATCTCTACTCAGCGCCTTGGCCTGCTCAAAGACCACACTCGCGTTTTCGATCCGATAGAACCGGGGTGGCTGACCAATAGTGGCTCCAACTCGACCTCCAAAAGGGTATCCAAACCACTGCGGTCTTCCACTTGATGGAACAAATTGAATAGTTCCCTGGCCATCAATGAACTGTTCAAGTCGCATGTCGTAACGGTTAAGATCGAGCCGTTTTGGCAACAATCCCCACATCGGGACGATGTGTGCAGCCTCGTTCGTTAGGGCATAGATCATGTGTGCACGGTTTATTCGATCATGTATGAAACGACCGACCAGCAAATAGAACGACACGAAAATCAAAGGTATGGCCAGAAGCACAAACGCCAGCTGGCGTTGATCGACGTACTCTTGGTAGTCTCTGAACGCCCCTCCGACGAGGCCGCAGGAAATTGCCAAGAGTGGAGCCATTATCACAACCGAAGCAGGGATCTGAAACCAATCCAGACGAGTGAATGCAAAGCCCTGCTTGGGGCGTCCAGTCCAGAGAACCTTTTCGTTGGGCCGCAATCGACTCGATAATTTATCTTGGTCCTGTTCGAGCATTCAATATTCTCGTCCATGCTTTAGTACTCAGCCTCGCAAGCTATAACATGGCCAGTGTCGCTTCCTTGCGCGAGAGAACAGATGGACCAGTTCGACCTACAAAACCCCGTGTTCGCCACGTACGTGATCGCCGCCACGCTCATGATCCTCAAGGCCGTGGGCATGTCCTGGCTCACCGTCATTCGCATGATGAAGGTGAAGGGTGGCTTTCGCTCGCCTGAGGACATCAGAAAGACGCCGCTCAACCCCGCGCCCGATTCCAAGCAGCTGGAGCCGAACGAGTCCGTCGAGCGCGTCCGGCGCATCCACATGAATGACCTGGAGAACCTGCCGTTCTTCCTGGTCGCCGGTTTGCTCTATGTCGTGACAGGGCCGCCGTTGTGGCTGGCGCAGGTTCTGCTCTACGGCTACGTGGCGTCGCGGTTCTTGCATTTTGCGGCGTACTTCACCGCGCAAACCCATGACATGCGCGCCACGCTGTGGACGGTGGGCTCGCTCATCCTGATCTTCATCACGTGCCGCACGTTGATCGCGGCACTCGGCTTTTGAGTGCGCGCACGACAATCAAGCGGAGAGCGGCATAGCCGTTGCCGACAGCAGGAGCCGGTGTCGCTGCCCGTTGCGTTTGATGTTGTGGGGTGAGGGAGCGCCGTCAATTACCAAAACAGTCCCCGTTTCTTGTAACCTCCGCGGCGGCGCTGGCGGGTGTTGCCGCGTTGCTGGTTCGGGCTCGGCTGCCCAAAGAAGAAGAATCCGCTGGGCTGCCATGGTTCGTAGACAGGTCTTTTGACAACCGTAGGCCGGCGCGTTTTGAAGCCACCCTGGGGGTGGTTGCTCAACACCGCAACAAACTCGGTGCGAAAGTTGGTCTCGCGGCTCAGCGGCTCGTCTGAGACGATGATCGAGGATCGCGGTTGCGCGGTCGGCGCGATGCGATCGAGAACATCTTCCGGGATACTGATACGGTCGAGCGCGCCCTTGGCATCGTCCCCATCGTCGATCGTGACGGCGGTCCAGCGCAGGCCGTCGTCATCACTCGCCATCGCCGTGAATATATGCGTGCCAATGGGCTCGTCAGGATCGCGGATCGTGACGGGAACCTCAATGGTCTCATCGTAGAGCACGCCGCCGTCCGAATACGGCTCATGCGTGTTGCGGCGCACGTAGAGCTTCTGTGTCTTGCGGCTGATGTAGACCGAGACCGGTTCAGCGGCGAGCTTGGCATCACTTGCTGCTTTTGCCAGTTCTTCCTTCCTCGCCGCGGCCTCCTTGGCGGCATCGGCTGCCTTGGCTGCGGCATCGATCTTGGGCGCCGCTTCAACTTTGGCAGTGTCGAGCTTCGTGGCCGCCTCGGCTGCCTTGGTCGCGGCTTTCTCTTTCCATTTCTCGGCACGCGCCTTGGCTTTGTCCGACTTTGCGCGTTCGAGGGCCTTCTCGGCGTCAGCAAGCTGGTCATCGGCGTACGATTTGCGCCTTTCCAGCTTGCGTAGCGTCGCCTTGGCCGGTGCCGCCTCGCGCTCCGTTTTCTTAGCCAACTTCTTCGTCTCCTCAGCCGCCTTGGCGGCCTCGGCGGCCTCGCGCGCGAGCGTCTCGGCACGCTCGGGAGCGGCAGCGACGGCGGCTGCATCCGGCTCCAGCAGCGCTGCGTGCAAGAAATCGACAGGCGTTGTGTCTTGCGGGGAAACGATCACGCGCATCCCGACCCGCGTCTTGTCGAACATCTTCTTGGCAAAGGGGTAGGGCATGCGCACGCAACCGTGCGAGGCGGCATGCCCCGGCAGAGGGCCGCCATGGAAAGCGATGCCGTTCCAAGTGAGGCGCTGCATGTGGGGCATCCAGGCATCGTCGTAGAGGCTCGAACGGTGATCCGCGCGCTTCTGGAGGACGGAGAAGACACCGGCTGGCGTTTCGCGTCCTCTGACGCCGGTTGATACCGGCGCCCTGACAATCCAACCGTCGGCGTCATAGAATGTGATCTGCTGGGACTTGATCGACACGATCGCCATGATGGGTTCGCCAGCATCTCGTGGCGCCGTCGCCTCCGCAGAGTTCTTCGCCCCGACTTCGGGGGGCACTGCCGTCAGTGTGGCAATCGCCGCGATCGCTACGATGGCGGGAAGTCCGAAACGTCGAATTGTTGGTTGCATCATCGAAACTCAATCTACCTTTCAATGCCCCCTCGTTTGATGCCAGCCCCAGGTTGCCTCAATCAAGTATCAAATTACTTTATCTGGGCCGACTGCCCGGACCCGGACCGCGATGTGCTCTTGGGGACACGCGTTTGCGGGCTGAGGCGCGGATCAGCACGTCCCCTTCTGACCCGAAGCGGACGACGTGGGGCACGGAGGGGTGACGTTAATTGAAGCCCGCGGCGAGGCGACCTATTTGCCCGACAGCGGCAACACGGAGCCGGTGTCATTGCCGGTTGCGTTTGATGTGGTGGGGTGAGGGGGCTCGCTTGAGCAAAGGCCCTTGTCTGAGTCTGCTTATGACCAAAAGCGATCAAATGGGGTTCAGAACGTGACGGCCAGCTTGGCCTTGCCCGCAATGTCGGGGGTGGCCTCCGTCAGTCCGAAGAGCACACCGAACTGTAACTCCATCTTTGGCCCTGGCTTAGACTCCCGCCCGCCTATCACGTGATCGGCGGCGTCGACATCGAAGACGAGGTAAGCGACCGGCCCGATACGATGTTCCTGGAAATCAATCCCGGGTGGATCACCGATGTCAGGGATCGAACCATAGCCTTCGACACCAACACCGATATTGTCCGTGATATCTGCTTTGACTTGCCACGAGTAGGAGGACTCGATCCCAGGTTTGTTGGGATTCCACTCCTTTTTGAACAACGGGTTGAGAGTAACGTTCAGCCCTTCACCGAAGGCAACGCTCATGAGGGGCCCAAACGTCAACACATCGCGCGCGCCGCTCTGGATGCCGGTGTCATAGCGCGTGAACCAGGCCAGCCCTAGTGGCCCGTTCTGCGGTTCTAGAAGCACGAATTGAACCAAAGGTCCCCCGGAGTGGACTTCAAAACTCTCCCCCACGACCTGTTCGTAGTTCAGCTCGATGCCGGCTTTGAACCAGTTGGAGAAACCGTAACTGTACTCGGTCTTATAGCTCTGACGGATAAGATCGGAGTTGACGGGAAATCCATTTTGCCAAGCCATCTCAAGAACGATATCGCTCTCGCCCTCGTGCACCTCAGGACTCTTAACATTGAACGTTCCCGCGGCAGCGTGGCCTGCACATGCCATGCTCGCGAACAGCACAAGCCCAAATCTTAGTGTCCTCTTGCTCAAAGGCATCGTCGGTTACCAATTCAAATGGTTGCCTCAAGCGATTGGCACCCCAATCCAGCGGGGGGGGGTGCCTGCGACCATGCGTCAAGCACGACTGATAAATTCGCACCATCCTGCATGAGACTAATGGATCCGACGCGTGGGTGTGTGCCCCGGTCGCACTACATCACACCGAATCGTATTTCGCGTTGCACGCGAGTCCGTCGAAGGTCGCGTTTGTTGTGGCGGGGTGAGGGCGGGCCTGAGCTTGCGCCATCAGCCGGTCTGATCCGCGGCTGTCAGACGCGCGTTCGCGAGGTCCTCGACCTTGGCCATATCATCGTCCGAACCAAACGCCTCGCGCGGCAGGAGAATGCCTGCACGCGGTCCGGTCCACAGGACGATCCCATCGCCTTCGGCCAACTTTGTAACGGCGCAGATTGCGGGCCATTGAATGACACCGGAGGCACTCGGCCCGGTCCATTCAATGCTTGTGTCGCCGATGACGTAGGTCAACTGCGCGCCCGCTTGGCCAGATCGCCGGAACATCAGCGGATAGACGACGTAGTGAAACAAAAGCCTTATGGCAGCCAGCGCCAGCGGAAGCACAATCACCACCAGCGCAAGCGGCTCGAGGGCTGCGGGCTGAGTGAGCCGGCTGAAGTCCACCCGGCCATCGTCCGACACGGTCAGGAACACTGCAGCCAGGAGGAGCAAAGACCCGAAGAGGATCCACTGCCAGAGTGGCCGACTCCGACGCTGCTGGATGGCGCGCAGCAGCAGGCGCATATGATCAAGGCTGTAGGTGTAACTGGCAGTGATCGGAGTGGACATCCTGGCGTCTCCTGCGCGGTCAACGAGCGATGCCGTCCTTAGGCCGCCTTGAGAGACGCCATGTCGATGGAGAAGCGATACCTCACATCGGATTTGAGCAGCCTGTCATAGGCCTCGTTGACCTTCTGGATGGGGATGACTTCGACATCGGCGGTGATGTTGTGCTCCCCGCAAAAGTCGAGCATCTCCTGGGTTTCGGCGAGGCCGCCGATCAGTGACCCGGACAGGCTACGACGGCGCATCAGCAGGGCGAAGGCCGAGACCGCCAGAGGCTTTTCGGGTGCGCCGACGAGCGTGAGGTTGCCGTCGCGCCGGAGCAGGTTGAGGTAGGTATTGATGTCGTGATCGGCGGAGACCGTATCGAGAATGAAGTCGAAGCTGCCAGCGTGTTTTTGCATCTCATCCGCGTTACGAGAGACGACGACTTCATCTGCACCCAGTTCGAGCGCCGCTTCCTTTTTGCCGGGCGACGTGGTGAAGAGGACAACGTGCGCTCCGAATGCGTGAGAAAACTTCACGCCCATGTGGCCAAGTCCGCCGAGGCCGACGACGCCAACCTTTTGGCCCTTGGTGACGCCCCAGCGGCGCATCGGCGAGTAGGTCGTGATCCCGGCGCAGAGAAGTGGTGCGGTTCCGGCGAGATCGAGGTTTTCGGGGATGCGCAAAACAAAATGTTCATCGACGACGATGCTGTCGGAGTAGCCGCCAAAGGTGACGCCGCCCAGATGCTTGTCGGGTGAGTTGTAAGTGAAGGTCGGGTTCGGGCAGAATTGCTCAAGGCCCGCCTCGCAGTTCGGGCAGGTATGGTCAGAGTCAACCAGGCAGCCGACCCCGACGTGATCGCCAGGCTTGAACTTGCTGACCGCCGGGCCGACCTTGGTAACCTTGCCAACGATCTCGTGCCCAGGGACGCAGGGGTAGACCGTGGGCATAAATTCGCCCCACTCGTTGCGGACCTGATGCAGATCGGAGTGGCAGATGCCGCAAAAGAGAATCTCGATCTGCACGTCGCGTTCGGTCGTATTGCGCCGCATGATCGTGTCGGAGGTGAGTGGCGATGTCTCACTGGCAGCCGAGTAAGCTTTTGCGGTGTATGCGTTGTGCATGCGCTTGTCCTCGATTGGTTTTGTTTTCGAAGATACTCTCGACGAGTCAAATAAGCCTTCTGAGGCCGGCTGACTATTGCGCGGCCTCAGGCTCGATGGGCTCCTGCCGCTTGCGCGCGCCAAGACCAGCGATCCAGCGGCTAATCACGTAGAACGTCGGGGTGAACAGAAGCCCGAACACGGTGACGCCGATCATTCCGGCAAACACGGCGGTGCCCAGAGCTTGCCGCAGTTCCGCACCCGCGCCCGTCGCCCAGACGAGGGGGACGACGCCAAAAATAAACGCAAGCGACGTCATTAGGATCGGCCGCAGTCGCAGGTGCGCGGCCTCTACGGCGGCCGCCCAGCGGTCGCGTCCTCTGTCCTCAAGCTGCTTGGCGAATTCCACGATCAGGATCGCGTTCTTGGCCGCAAGCCCGATCAGCACGATGAAGCCCACCTGGGTCAGGATGTTGTTGTCCTGACCGCGCAGGATGACGCCCGTAATCGACGCAACGAGGCACATCGGCACGATGAGGATCACGGCAAGCGGGAGAGTCAGACTTTCGAACTGCGCGGCGAGCACGAGGAACACGAACACGACCGCCAGTGCAAAGGCGAAGACCGCCGTATCGCCGGCACGCAACTGCTGGAAGGCCAATGTCGTCCACTCGTAATTGAAGCCCTGCGGCAGCGTCTCGGCCGCTAGCTTCTGCATGATCTCGATGGCTTGGCCTTGCGAATAGCCGGGCGCAGGCGAGCCGTCGAGTTCGGCGGCCGGATAGAGATTGTATCGCGGCACGCGGTAGGGTCCGGAGATATTGCTGATGGTCGTGAACGACCCGAGTGGCACGGCGTCGCCCTGATCGTTTCGCACGCGGATCTTCAAGATGTCGGAGGGCTCGAGCCGGAAGGTAGCGTCTGCCTGTGCGGTGACGCGGAAGGTGCGACCCAGAAGATTGAAATCGTTGACGTAGGTTGACCCGAGATAGGTCTGCAGCGCGGCGAACACGTCGGGCACCTTGATGCCGAGCATCTGCGCCTTGGTGCGGTCGATGTCGAGGTAGAGCTGCGGCGTCGAGGATTCGAACAGCGAGTACACCTGTTTAAGGCCGGGTGTCTCGGCCGCGCGCCCCATCATCGCGTAGACCGCGTTTTGCAGCGCCTGCGGTCCGTTTCCTCCGCGGTCCTCGACCATCATGCGGAAACCACCTGCCGTGCCGATGCCGCGCACGGGCGGCGGCATGGCAACGATGACCCTCCCCTCCTGAATCACCGACAGCTTCTGCAAGAGCGTGTTTTGTATCTCCGGTGCCGACAAGCTTGGGTCACCCACCCGCTCATCGAACGGGCCGAGCACGACGAAGACCGCGCCGGCGTTGGGTGCGGCCGTGCGCGTCGCACCGGAAAAGCCGACGATGTTCACGGCATGCGCGACGCCCGGGATCTCAAGGGCGATATCGGTTGCGCGGCGGTTAACTTCGTCAGTGCGGGCGAGCGATGCCCCGCCCGGCAGCTGCGTCACGACGATCAAGTAGCCGACGTCGAGCTGCGGGATGAAGCCGATCGGCGTCTTGCGCAGTTCGTTCATGCCGAAGGCGAGCACGCCGGCGTAGACGATGAGCATGATCGCGGCAAAGCGCACAACGCGCGCCGTGAACCAGCCATAGCCTGCGCCGAGGCGGTCAAAGGACCAGTTGAAAACCTTGAAGAAGCCGCGCATCGGCGCACCCCACCAGCGCCTCTTGGCGTTGTTGGTATGCGGCCTCAAGAGCAGCGCGCACATGGCCGGAGACAGCGTCAGCGAGACGATGAGCGAGATGATGGTCGCGCCGGCGATGGTAAGCGCGAACTGACGATAGAACTCTCCCGAAATTCCGGTGATGAAGGCCGACGGCGCGAACACCGCGCACAGCACCAGCGCGATGGCGATCAGGGCCGCGCCGACCTCATCCATGGTGCGCTTTGCCGCTTCACGCGGAGACAGGCCTGCAGCGATATTGCGCTCCACGTTCTCCACGACCACGATCGCGTCATCGACGACGATGCCGATCGCCAGAACCAACCCGAATAACGACAGGTTGTTGAGCGAGTATCCGAACATCGCCATGAAGAAAAAGGTGCCGACCAGCGAGATCGGAATGGCAACGATAGGGATGATCGCCGCACGCCACGTCTGCAAGAACAAAAGTACGACGAGGACCACCAGAATGACCGCCTCGGCGATGGTGGTGAGGACCGCGTCGACCGACTGCTGGATGAACTCGGTCGGGTTGTAAATGATCGTGTATTTGAGCCCTTCGGGAAAATCCTGCGACAGCTTTTGCATCGTGGACTTGACCGCCTCGGCAGTGGCAATGGCGTTCGAGCCCGGCCGCTGGAAGACGCCCAGAGCAATCGCCGGGTCACGGTCGAGATAGGAAATGCGGCCATAGTCCTGCGCCGCGAGTTCGACGCGGCCAACGTCCTTCAAACGCACGACGGCGTTGTCGGTTTGCTTGACCACGATGTTGGCGAAATCGTCCGCTTCGGTGAGGCGACCAAGCGTGCGCACGGAGAGTTGAAACGCGCCAGGGTTATCGACGGGCGGCTGATTGAGTACGCCCGACGCCACCTGGACATTTTGCCCCTTCAGGCCCTCCACCACATCACCCGTCGTCAAGTTCAACGATTGCAGGCGATCGGGATCCAGCCAAATGCGCATGGAATAGTCGCGACTGCCGAACACCGTAATGGAGCCGATGCCGTCGATGCGGTTCAGTACATCGGTGACCTGTGTGGTGGCGAAGTTCGATATGAACAGCGTGTCGCGCGACTTGTCGGGCGAATAGAGGTGCACGACCATCATCAGGTCGGGCGACGCCTTCGCGACGGTGACGCCGATATTGCGTACGTCGCTGGGTAGCCGCGGCTGGGCAACGGCCACCCGGTTCTGCACCTGCACCTGCGCAATATCCAGATCGGTGCCGAGCTCGAACGTCACTTCAATGGAGAATTGCCCATCACCGGTCGAGTTCGACGTGATGTAGAGCATATTCTCCACGCCGTTGATTTGCTGCTCGAGCGGTGCAACGACGGTCGCCGCTACGACCTCGGCGCTGGCGCCGGGGTACTGGCCGCTGACGTTAACGGTCGGGGGCGCGATCTCCGGATACTGGGCGATCGGCAATTGTCCATAGGAGACGCCCCCAAGGATCACGAACACGATCGAGATCACGGCGGCGAAAATCGGCCGGTCGATGAAAAACCGTGAGATGCGCATGCGAAGTCCCCGTTCGTCAGTTGCTTTTTGTGGCGGCCGGCGGTGTGTCGACTGAGGCGATCGGCCCAGACTGAGGCGCCACGCGAACGCCGGGACGCACGCGCATCAGTCCATTGATGATGACGCGATCCTCTCGGCTCAGACCTTCCTTGATCACCCGCAGTCCGTCGACGACCTTGCCAAGGGCCACGTATTTCGGCTGCGCAATGTTGTCGCCGTCCACGACGAGGACGTATTTTTGCACTTGCTCGGTCCCGATGGCCGTATCGGGCACGAGCAACGCCTCGGCAGGCGGGGCCATCGCAATTTGAATGCGCGCAAACATGCCCGGCGTGAAAGTGCCGTCCGGGTTGGGAAACTCGGCACGTCCGCGGATTGCGCCGGACGAGCGGTCGATTGCGTTGTCGATGAAGTCCAGGCGGCCTTGGTGGGCAAAGCCCGGCTCGTCGATGAGCTTCAGCGAAACGGGCACGTTCATTTCCGGCCCGCGGGCAGCCGGGTGCTCGCGCAGGAAGCGCAGATACGACGATTCATCCCAGGTGAACTCCAGGCGGATGGGATCGACCGATTGGATTGTCGCCAGAAGAGTCGTGTTGCCACTTGTGCCGCCCGTGACGAGGTTGCCGGTCGAAACGCGCCGGTCGCCGATGCGCCCCGACACCGGAGCTCTTAGTTGGGTGAACTCGAGGTTGAGTTCGGCTTGATGCACGGCCGCCTCTTGCGCCTGGACGGTCGCTTCGGCAACGCTTTTCGCCTGCACCCGCTCGTCGAACGTCAACTCGCTGATGCTTGTGCCGCGCGTTAAACTCTGGGCGCGGCCGAGATTGGTCTCTGCGAAGGCGAGATTGGCCTTCGCCTGTTCCAGATTGGCGCGTGCCTCCTTGAGTGCAGCCTCAAACGGGCGGCGATCAATGGTGAACAGGAGATCTCCTTTCTCAACCAGCTGTCCGTCCTTGAAGGAGATCGCATCGAGATAGCCGGACACGCGCGCGCGCACCTCGACGGCATCAACCGCGACAAAGCGGCCGACGTACTCCTCCCTGTCGGCGACAATTCTTGTAACCGGTTGTGAAATTGTAACCTGAGGCGCAGGCGGCGGACCGGTCTTGGCCTGCGACTGGATCTCGTCACAGCCGGCAAGCAGTAAGGCCATAAGAGACACGAGCACGAGGGGGAAGGCAGGGCGAGAAACGTGCATGCAAACCGTCCATTTCGGAATTGAAAGGATGTAGGGAAACAAATCGTCAGGCTGCGGCAAGGACTCCGGCGACGGCCCCAGCGCGCCGAATGGCTGCACCAACGGACCGTTCGGCCGCATCGGGCCCCAAAGCCAAGCCCTCGATCACAATCGACTGGATGTCCGTGATGCCGAAGTGGTTGAGCACGGAACGCAGATGACTCTCGTCATGCTCGTTGGCCTTTAGGGGGCCGACCGAGTAGACGCCGCCACGCGCCAGAACCAGAATCGCGCGCCGCCCTTTGAGCAGGCCTTCGGTCCCACGCTCGGTGTACCGGAAGGTCCGGCCCGGACGCGCGACGTAATCGATCCAAGTCTTGAGCGTGGAGGGGACGCCGAAATTGATCATGGCGGCAGCAATGACGATGGTGTCGGCGCGAATCAGTTCATCAACTAGAATGTCTGATTGCTCGAGCAGCTCGTGTTGCCGTGGCGTCCGCGGCCCGGCAATCGAGTGTGTGGCGATAACGAAGTCCTCGTCGATGTGGGGAAGCGGGCTTTGGGCAAGATCGCGAATGACAACGGCGCCGTCGGGATCGAACTGGCGCAATTCCCTGAGAACACGGGCTGCCACGAGGTTAGAATAGGATGTGTAGCGGCGCGGACTGCTTGTCAGGCAAAGGATCTGGTGCATTGCGTTGCCCCACTGGATTGTTGCAGTGCGAGACGAAGGCCATGACAACGCCCGCACCTTGTGTTACTGACCGGTAACTCCCACGTTCTATACTGACCGGTAACACCCCCGTCAAGAGGCCCAAATTAGAGGCAATGGTAAGAACCATCCCATCTCCACCAACCGAAGCACCGCTGGTGCCGCCGCGCGAGCGCATCCTTGCTGCGGCCCGCGAGCTGTTTTACCGCCACGGCATCCGCGCGGTCGGAGTCGATGCGATTGCCGAGGCCGCCGCCACCAACAAGATGACGCTCTACCGGCACTTCGGTTCCAAGGATGAGCTGGTCGCCACCTACATCGGCGAGCTCGCCAAGGACGGTGACGCGATGTGGGAAACCTTAGCGAAAGACTATCCCGGCGATCCGCAGGCGCAGCTCGACGGGTGGGTGCGCCATGTCGAGCAAATCTTTACCGACCGCGTCGATCGCGGCTGTGCCATCGCCAACGCTGCCGTGGAGTTGCGCGATACCGACCATCCGGCGCGGCAAATCATCGACGACTACAAGACGCGCAAGCGCGAGCGTCTCGTTGGGCTGTTTCGGGACGCTGGTTACGCCGAGCCTGAGCGCCTAGCCGACGAAGTGTTTTTGATGTTTGAAGGCGCGCGCATTAGCATTCAATGCTGCACGGGTCCGAGCGGGCCGGCCACGCGCGTGGTGAGTATGCTGCGATCGCTTCTGGCAAATCACGCACCGCAATCGCGTTGATTTGATTCCACTCACTTCGTGGCCCAATCACAATCTCGAGTTGCCTCCGACACGCTGGCGTCGGATGTTTTCTCACCCCACAACGGGCATCATTGATTTCGGTATCTGGTCCAACCTCTCCGATCAGTTACGGGCAGAGCAGGTCAATTCGACCTCAGCCGGATGGCCGGTTTTCACCTAGCGCACCGACGCTCGATCAAGCGATCTCCTCAAGAAAAAGCCGAAACTCCAGGCAAAGCGGTCAACGATTAGGCAGACCTGCCCTATCGCTTCGGGGACCAACGCAGACAAGCGTTTGATTCAACGTGGCAATGCGTCTTGGCACAGTTCTTGAAATTTCCTAACAGGAATAGTTTTTGCTCATGAGTGATTTCAAAGCAGGAAATCACGCATGGTGTTGTGTCTTGGATGGGGAGCTAAGTCATGGAAGAACAACTCGCCGAACTGGTCACGAAGGTGGCCGCGCTGGAGAAATCCGGCGGCATGTTGGGAACCATCGATATCGAGGTCTACTATTTCTGGGCGACCGCGTTCATGGTTCTAATCCACGCGGGCTTCTTGTCCTACGAAATGGGGGCATCACGCGCGAAGAATGTCCTCGCAACGGGCATCAAGAACATTCTGGCCTTTGCCTTTATCGTACCCACCTTCTTCTTCTTCGGCTGGTGGATCTACCTGGCATTTCCAGGCGGCTTCATCCCTTCAGCGGATGGCGACGCCGGCCTGCCCTGGAATGCGGCCATGGGCCCGAACCTGTCAGATAACGCCACGGGCGTGTTCTGGGCGGCCTTCACAATGTTTGCCGCAACCACTGCTTCGATCTTCTCAGGCGCTGTCATCGAGCGCATCAAGATGTCGGGCTTCATCCTTCTGGCGATCCTGCTCGGGTCGGTGTTGTGGATTCTCGCCGCGGCATGGGGCTGGCACCCGTCGGGCTGGCTGCTGACCGACTGGGGTTTCCACGACTTCGGCTGTGCCGGCATCGTCCATCTTGTCGCCGGCGCCTTTGCCCTCGGCGTTCTCATCAACCTCGGACCGCGTATCGGCAAGTTCAACGCCGATGGATCGGCCAATGATCTACCGGCGCACAACGTGCCGATGGTCCTCATTGGCCTGATGACGATCATCGTCGGCTTCTTTGGCTTCTTGGCCGCCTGCGTGATCATGAATGGCGGTGCCCAGTGGGTGAACATCTACGGCCAGCCGATGACATTGTCGGCCGTCGGCTTCAACACGCTGATGGGTTTTGCCGGCGGAGTCATCGGTGCCTGGGCGCTGACGCGCGATCCATTCTGGATGATGTCGGGCGGTCTTGGCGGCATCATCGCCGCCGCAGCCGGCATCGACGTCTACTACCCGCCGCTGGCCTTCCTGATCGGGTTCCTTGGCGGCGTCACCATCAAGATGGTCAACGACTTCATCACCAAGCTGCGCATCGACGACTCGGTTGGAGCAGTCGCGGTTCACGGCTGGTGCGGCATCATCTCGCTGATCGCAGTCGGTCTGTTAGCAAGCGGGTATCCCAATCCGGGCGATGCGCCCCCCGTAACGCTGGCCGGACAGATGGTGGGGCTGGTCGTGTGCTTCGTGGTCGGGTTCGTGCCCGGCTACTTCGTATCCATGTTCTTGAAGGTTGCGCGTCTTCTGCGCGTGCCCGACGAGGCCCAGGTCGTGGGGCTCGACTTGGCCAAGGTGCCGCTTAAGGCCTATCCGGAGGGCGGCACGTCGTACGGCCTGCAGCCGCAGCCTGCCGAATGAGGTCGGCACTTATTACGAAGTCGTGGCGCGAATTTAGGTCAACGCGAAAGGAGTGAGGCGAATGGGAAGCCCGATTACGGAATGGGAAGGTGCAACCGCTTATTTCACCTTCGCCAACAATCCGGCCGTGCTTTACACGATCCTCGGTATCGCCATTGCCGTTACCGTGCTGTCGATCGTGAAAGGCGGACGCCATGAGAAGGAAGCCTACGAAAAGCTGAACGGAGGCAAGTAGGCAAACTGCTGTTGTGTTTCTCCCCTGGCCTTGTCCGGCGATGTCAACACGCTGGGCAAGGCTCTCTTTTTTGGGAGGCCCCGTTGCCCCCACAGCCGCGCCACTGAAACAGCTACCGCGATGAGGTAGGAACACCGTCGCTGACTTCATAGCCAAATTCGGTTGCCGACTGTGCCAGCCACGACCAAAAGCTCCTGGCAAGGCTGCGATTGACCATGATGTCGTAAGCCGGTGTGGCGTCGACCTGCCAGAGCTGACAGACAATCTGGTCGATCTGCGTGGTCGCCGCGCTGCCTGGCTGAAAGGCCACCGGGTGGAGATCGATCGGGCAGCCTTTGGCGAGAACGTTACGCGCACTCGGACCTTCTATTCGCACGATCATCTTCGCCGCCGAGTGGTCGGTAAGGGACGCAACGTCCGCGACGGCGTCCGTCAATTTTGCGAGAACCTCGTCTGTCCCTTCGCCCGCTGCGAGGGCCAACCATTGCCCCGGCGCGCTGCCCACCAGTTCTAGTCCGCCGCCCATCACGACCCGCGGCCCGTCCACAAGCGAGGCACCCGTCAGGGAACTCATCCGCGCTAAAACGTCAGGCACTTTTCCCTTCCTTGAGGCGATATGGCGGATCAGAACACCGGTACGCTCGGCGAGGCGCACACCGGGCGGTCCGTCACCAGGGGCTCCGAAGCGGCCAGGCTCAATGGTGCCGGCAAGCGCGGACATTGCGATCAGGGCGGTCCTAGCCACGCAGCTTGTCTCCCTTCGGATCAACGAAAACCGGATGTGAGACCTTGCATAGGACGTCGGACCCGCCCAACAGATCGACGGCGCGAATGTGCCCGCCAATACGATCGAGGCCTCTTCTTAAAAAGCCGAGTGCAACGTCGTGGCCAAGCGTGGGGGAGCGAGCAACCGACGTGACGTGGCCCTCGTCATGGTCTGCATCGGCCGGATTGTCTGGCGCGATGAGGTGCGCCCCGGCAACGAGTTCATCGGCGCCATCGACCGGGGTCAGGCCCACAAGTACCTGCCTGCCTGCCTCGACCAAGGCTGGGCGTTCGCTCATGACGCGCCCGACAAAATCATTCTTGCGCGACGCCATCTTTTCAAGTCCGAGATCACCCAAAGTCGTGCGCCCGTCGATCTCCGGAGTGCTGGCATGCCCTTTTTCGATGCGCATTACGCCAAGCGCCTCCATCCCGTAAGGCGCGATGCCCAAGTCGCCGCCGGCCTCCATCAGCTCGCGCATCAGCGCTTCGCCGCATGCGGCCCCCACGGCGATCTCGTAGGCGCGCTCGCCGGAGAACGAGACGCGAAAGAGGCGACACGCCGTGCCGCCAATCTCAATCTGGGAGAACCCCATGTAGGGCAGTGTCGAATTGGAAATGTCGGCATCGATCAACCTCTCCAGAACGTCGCGCGAGCGAGGCCCGGCAATCGAAATCTGCGCCCACTGCTCGGTCACCGGCACGATCGAAACGTCGAGCTGCGGCCACAACACTTGATGGCAGAAGTCCAGATGCGCGAGCACCTTCGCTGCATTGGCCGTCGTCGTGGTGGCAAGGAAATGCTCCGGCCCAAGCCGGCAAACCGTTCCATCGTCCATGACGAAGCCGTCTTCACGCAACACGACGGCGTAGCGAACTTTGCCGACCGCCAGCGTGGACAGCATGTTGACGTAGACACGGTCGAGAAAGGCTCCCGCGTCGGGACCTTGGATATCGATCTTCCCCAGCGTCGAGACATCGCAAATCCCGACTGCGGTGCGTACTGTCATCACCTCTCGCGCCACGGCCTGGCGCCAATCCGTTTCGCCGGGGCGAGGGAAGTATTGCGCCCTGAGCCACAGCCCGGCCTCGATGAACACCGCGCCCTGAGCCGTCGCCCAATCGTGGGTCGGCGTTCGTCGCATCGGGCGAAACGCGCTGCCGCGACGCTGGCCGGCAATCGCACCAAAGCTGACGGGCGTGTAGGGCGGCCGAAAGACGGTGGTCCCTACCTCGGAGATTGCGCGACCGGTCAGTTCGGCCATGATCGCAAGCGCAGTTACGCTGGCTGTCTTGCCCTGGTCGGTGCCCATGCCGAGCGTGGTGTAGCGCTTCAGGTGCTCGGCCGCGCTGTAACCCTCGCGGTGAGAGAGCGCGATGTCGCTGGTCGTCACGTCGTTTTGGAAATCAACGAAGGCCTTCCCCCTAGAACTCTTGATGCGCCAGACCGGTTCAACGCCTTGATCCTCATCGGACTCGATGCTGGGAAGATCGGCACGCGCTGAGCCCGCAAATCCCGCATCTCTGACTGCCTCGTGCCCAAGCCGCAGCCCATCGGCAACGGCTTCCTTTAAGGAAAGGTGGCCGGTCGCTGCACCTCCGACTGCCATGCCCGGCGGTGCAGACTGGGGAACGAATGCGCTGATCTCTTCGTTCCAAATTGGTTTGGAACCGAGATGACACGTCAGGTGCAGAGCGGGGTTCCAACCATTCGAAACGGCGAGAAGATCGCAATCAATCGTCGCACGGTGACCCGCCGTATCGCGAACCTCCACGGCTTCGATGCAGCGTGAACCGATCGCGCGCGTGACAACGGTTCCGCGCACAAGCTTGAGTGGGTTGCGGCCAAGTAAAAGCACCGGTTCCTTGCGCGGGTCGATTACAGCAACCACGTCCGCGCCTGCCGCTGCAAGAGCTTGTGAGGTGCGCCAACCATCATCACCAGCCGTAAAGATGATGGCACGCTTGCCGGGCGTAACGCCGAAGCGGTTGATATAACTTCGCACGGCGCTGGCCAGCATGACGCCGGGGCGGTCATTGTTGGCAAACGCGATTGGCCGCTCGATGGCGCCAGCGGCCAGCACGGCGCGTTTGGCCACGATACGCCAGCCGCGCTGGCGCGGCTCAAAGGCCGGTGGCGATCGGACGTGATCGTTGACCCTTTCAACCGCTCCGTAGGTGCCGTGATCGTAAACGCCAAAGACGGTCGTGCGCGGCATGAGACGCACATTGCCAAGTGACGCAAGCTCGGAAATCGTGGACTGCACCCAGTCGGCTGCCGGCTGGCCATCGATCACGAATGGCTCCGACAGAAGGCGCCCTCCCAATTGGAAATCTTCTTCCGCCATGATCACACGCGCGCCCGCGCGGCCCGCAGTCAGCGCCGCCATCAGCCCGGTCGGACCCGAGCCGACGACCAACACATCACAATGGGCCCACGCATTCTCATAGGTGTCTGGGTCAGGGAGTTGCGCGGCGCGCCCGAGCCCCGCAGCCCTCCGGATCGCCGGCTCGTAAAGCTTCTCCCAAAAGGGGGCCGGCCACATGAACGTCTTGTAGTAGAAGCCCGCGGAGAACACGGGCGCCAGCAGCGAGGTCGCCGCCATCACGTCGAACTCCAACGACGGCCAACGGTTCTGGCTGGCGCAGGCGAGACCGTGATAGAGCTCGACTGTTGTCGCGCGCGTGTTCGGCTCGCGGCGTGCGCCGTCGCGAAGCTCGACCAGCGCGTTGGGCTCCTCAGAACCGGCGGTCAAAATGCCCCGTGGCCGGTGATACTTGAACGAGCGTCCGACCAAATGCACGCCGTTGGCGAGCAGCGCGGAGGCGAGCGTGTCGCCGGGGTGGCCGCAGTAACTTTTTCCGTCAAACGTGAAGGGAAGCGTGCGCGAACGGTCGATGAGACCACCACTGGACCGCCGCCAAGCCTGCCGGGTTGCGCCTTGCTCGGACATCAGGTGGCGTCCTGCGGCGTACCGAATGCGTAGGTGACGCTGAAAATTTCATGGTTTCGTGTATCGCGCCTCACCACCAGCCACGAACGGCAACCCGCGTTGTGTTGCCAAAGCTCGTCGAGCGGGCCGGCTTGGTTATTGCGCAAATAGACGTATTCGTAGAACGCTTCTGCTGCGCCGGCACTCTCCGGGTCGGGGCGTTCCAGCCCGGCTGCACCGAGGTAGCTGAACTCCTCGGCATCGCGCTCGCCGCAGTAAGGGCACTTGATGCGCATCAGGGTTCCTCAGTGCAGATTGGGCTGCGCGCCCGCACCCTTCTCGTCGATCAGCGCACCGCGCGCGAACCGGTCGAGGCGATAGGCGGTGGCAGCGTCGTGCGACTCGTCATGCGTGATGAGATGGGCAAAGCACCAACCGGCAGCCGGCGTCGCTTTGAACCCGCCATAGTTCCAGGCCCCGTTGAGGTAGAGCCCCCCAATCGGGGTCTTGTCGATAATGGGTGAGCCGTCCATCGACATATCAACAATGCCCCCCCAATTGCGAAGGATGCGCAGGCGACCGAGGTTGGGGAATAGCGCCAGCGCGCCAGCGACCACATCTTCAGCGACGGGGAGACCGCCGCGTTGAGCGTAAGAATTGTAACCGTCAATATCGCCGCCGAACACGAGACCACCTTTGTCCGACTGACTGACGTAGAAGTGTCCGGCTCCAAAGGTGACGACGTTATCGATCAGAGGTTTCAGGCCTTCGCTGACGAAGGCTTGCATCACATGGCTTTCGATCGGCAGGCGCAGACCCGCCATCGCCGCAACCCGCGAGGTATTGCCGGCACACGAGAGCGCCAATTTATCGGCGCCGATGAAGCCGCGTGTTGTCTCGACGCCCTCGGCCCGTCCGTTGCTGGTGCGAATACCGGTGACCTCGCAATTCTCGATGATGTCGACGCCGAGCGCGCTTGCGGCACGTGCATAGCCCCAAGCGACCGCGTCGTGACGAACGGTGCCGCCGCGTCGTTGCAGGAGCCCGCCAAGGATTGGAAATCGGGCATTGTCGTAGTCGGCGAACGGCAACAGCGCGCGCACGTCTTCACGGTCCAGTAGCTCCGCATCGACGCCATGCAGGCGCATGGCGTTGCCGCGCCGGACGAAGGCGTTGCGTTGCCCGTCGGAATGAAAAAGGTTTAGGACGCCGCGCTGGCTAACCATCACGTTGAAGTTCAGTTCCTGTTCCAAGCTCTCCCACAGTTTCATCGACCATTCGTAGAACGGGATATTGCCGGGGAGCAGATAGTTGGACCGGACGATCGTCGTATTGCGTCCGACGTTGCCGGAGCCAAGATAGCCCTTCTCGACGACGGCAACGTCCGTGATGCCATGCTCCATGGCCAGGTAGTAGGCAGTCGCCAAACCGTGGCCACCGCCGCCGACGATCACGACATCGTAGTGCTGCTTGGGCTCAGGCCGTCGCCACGCCGGCGCCCAGCCGCGGTTTCCAGTGAAAGCTTGTCCGATGAGACTGACGAGCGAATAGCGCACAGATCGGGTACCTGATCAGCAATCGAGCGTTTTACTTCGCTCCCACTCGGTGAGATGGCCGGTGAAGTCGTTCCAGTCGGCGGTCTTGAGCTTCATATAGGCCGAAACGAACGGCTCGCCGAGGCCTGCCTTGAGAACATTCGAACCTTCTAATGCCCGCAGAGCGTCGAGCAAATTGAGCGGCAAGCGCTTGGCGTCCTTCACGGTATGGCCTTCGGCATA
>Ga0315534_1000403_pt1 | contig 29886 bp, 30 predicted proteins | sample SalMarSW160240MG_FD_203094 | JGI IMG/M metagenome (GOLD analysis project Ga0315534, IMG submission 203094) | Salt marsh sediment microbial communities from the Plum Island Ecosystem LTER, Massachusetts, United States - Salt Marsh Sediment SW1602-40 ...
GTACTGGCGCACGAATCCGCCGACACTTGCGACCTCAGCCACACCCTCAGCATTCGCAACGGCAAACTTGACCTGCCAATCCTGCGTGGAGCGCAATTCAGCCAGGGTGCGCTTCGCGGCCATCACCACATATTGGTAGACCCAGCCGACACCAGTCGCGTCGGGGCCAATGGTCGGAGTGACGCCTGTGGGAAGGTCTCGCGTCGCACCGCTCAAGTATTCCAAGACGCGCGATCGCGCCCAGTAGATGTCCGTTCCGTCCTGGAAAATGACGTAGACAAAGGACACGCCAAAGAAGGAAAAGCCGCGCACGACGCGGGCCTTGGGAACCGACAGCATGGCGGTCGCAAGAGGATAGGTGACCTGATCTTCGACCACTTGCGGTGCTTGGCCCGAGTACTCTGTGTAGACGATCACCTGGGTATCGGAGAGGTCGGGGATGGCATCGAGCGGCACGTTCTTGACCGCGTAGATACCCGCACCGGCCGTCAGCACCGCACCGATCAAAACCAGCACGAGATTGCGCGCCGACCAGCGAATAAGGCCCGCGATCATCATTCACTCTCCATCTTGTGGCCGGTATGGTCTTGCGGGGAGCCCTCCTTACTCTCAGGCTCCATGGGCGCGGCCATTCCCTCATGCGGCTCATGACCAGGCATTGGGTTTGCCTCACCGGCGGTGCTGTCGGCCGTAAACCCGCTCAGAGCCGCTTTGAGATTACTTTCCGCGTCGATCAGGAAGTTGGCGCGAACCACCACCTCGTCTCCGGCCTTGATGCCCTCCTTTATCTCAACGAGACCCTCGCCGCGCACGCCGACTTTGACGTCGCGCGGCTCGAAGCGTCCGTCACCTTTTGAAACGATGACGACTTTGCGATTGCCTGAATCGATCAAGGCAGACTGAGGCACCGTAAGACGCGCGGCATCGCCAGCGCCAGTGTCGATTTCAACGTCGGCAAACATCTCATGCTTGATGAGATGGTCCGGGTTGTCGACCTCGATGCGGACCTTGGCCGTGCGCGTGCGCATGTCGAGCTCGTGCAGGATGAACGTGACGCGGCCTTCGTAGGCGTGATTGGGATAGGCTTCGAAGGTGATGCGTGCAGGAGCGCCAACGCGAACCTGCCCAATGTCCTGCTCAGCGATATCGGCGATAACCCAAATCTTATCCAGGCCCGCAATACGGAAGATCTCGTCGCCCATGCGCACCATCTGTCCGTCGACGACATTTTTCTTCATGACGAAGCCGTCTGTCGGCGAGGGCCAGTCAAAGGACATTACCGGCTCGCCCGTGTTGCGCATTTCGTCGATGACGGCTTGGGGCACCTCAAGATTGCGCAGCTTTTGCTCTGCCCCCTTCAGGCTTCGGTCGCGCGAGCTTCGTGTGGGCAAGGTGATGCCGTAATCGACTTGCGCATTGACCATCGCTGGGCTGTAGATGCGAAACAGTGGCTGACCTTTTTTGACTTGCGCACCGGTCTCGTCGACATACAGCTTCTCGATAAAAGCATCGGCCCTGAGCGTCACCGCATGCATGGTGCGCTCATTCTGCTTGGCGATGCCGGGTGCACGGACGGGGCGCGTGACCTTGCGCATCCTCGCCGTGTCGGTGCGAACGCCTGAGCGCTGCACACGATCGAGACTGATCTTAATGGCGCTGCTGCCGGCCTCTGCACCTTCATCGGCGTAGACGGGGATGTAGTCCATCCCCATTGAATCCTTCTTTGGGACCGGAGACGTATCCGGCAGACCCATAGGATTGCGGTAGTAGAGGATCTTGTCCTCGCGCGGCGGATTGGTTTCCGTCGATTCTTCTTTCGCCGCGTCGTCCTGAGCATCTTTGTCGACGTTCATGAACGCAAGATCATCGCCGCCGGCAATCACCAAGGCGGCAATGATGATAATCGCAAGACCAATCACGGCCGCGACCCACTTGGACTTCCGTCCCATGGCTGAGAGCCTTTCCATTACTCACTATTTCTGCTGGACCGTTGGCCCAACGCACGCGAACGCGCGGCGCCAACGAAGCATCGGGCACAAAACCCATTTGGTTTTGGAAAGCTCAGGTTCGGGGAGGTGGGGCCGGCGGCCTTACATCAAGACCCTCGCGAAGGTCAGGAACAATGGCACGCGCGAACGTGCGCTCCACGAGGGGGACATCCGGCGACGGCAGCGCCGTGAGTAGAGCACCACCACACAGCAATTTACAGAAAGTGCCGAACGCAGGCCGGTCGTGATCGGAACACGGCGATGGGGTGGTGTGATCAGCGTGATGCACCGCGCCGGCATCTTGGTTCTGATGGGTGCCGGCTTGCGCGGGCGCAGGACATGCGCATCCCGCTACGGGCGCCAAAGCGACAGCAAACGTCACCAATATTCCTGCGATCAATCGCAACATCTCATTCCCGATCACGGCTAAGGCCGACGATGCCTGGACCGCCGCGCAAGGTCAACGGACAACGGGCTCCGGGAAAGAAAGACCATGACAAGTATGTATGATCGTTAAACATCCATGACCCTGAAAAATACCCCGCCGCTCCAGATACCGAGTTTCCCCGCACTTTCGACCACCAGCTCGGATAGATCATATGTAAGTGCGCGGGTGAGCAACGCATCAAGGCGCCCACGTACACGGACATAGGGCTTCAATCCTCCCGTCTGCTCTTGGCGGGCAAACCGCAGGGGTTGGTTGGTGCCGCATCGAACGACGTCGTCAACATTTGTGCGAAAGACAAGCTCCTGATCGCTGCCCGCACCGTGCGCCTCCATTTCAACGGCGAGGAAGGGGGCGTCTTCAACCGCCACGTCCACCTTCTCGGCCGGTGTGACAAGGTAGGTGCGACCGTCCTCATCTTTTCGCAGGACACGCGCAAACAACTTTACCAAGGACATGCGCCCGATCGGGCTCTCCTGGTACAGCCACGTACCATCGGCACGGATCTTGAGCCCAATGTCGCCGCAGTAGGGCGGGTCCCAGTAATCAACAGGAGCCGGAGTGCCCTCCAGCGATTTCAGGAGAAGGCCCTGTAATTCCCCGAGATTGCGCTTTTTGTCCGATTCCGCGCCGTCCATCGTTCCTCAGCCATTGACGCCCGCCAGCCCGCACCCACTCGCAAATTTTGGGCGAATCCCCATTTGAGCCGCGTGGATGCATTAGGGACGCAACGACTTAACCCTTGCGACACGCGGGGATAGGGGCCCGACTTTGTGAGAATAGGCATCTACCAACAGGTGTGACACCCTTTCCCTAATCTAACGCAACATTCACTTGACCCGACCGAGTGCGACGCTGATCGTTGCTTTTCACAATCCGTTCACATCGCCGATCCGTAGTTTTATTGGGCAACAGAAGCGAGCTAATGTCATTATGAGCACAATGACCGAACCCCAAGCAGATATTGTCCCACGCCTCGAGGCGGCCGCCGAGCGGGTGCAGCGGGCCCACAAGACCGCCGCCTCCGTTATTTTCGGTCAGGATGTGGTGATCGAGCGGTCATTGGTGACGATCCTGTCCGGCGGTCATGCCCTGCTGATCGGTGTGCCTGGGCTGGCGAAAACGCTTCTGGTTGAGACGTTGGGCAAAGTGCTGGGGCTCGACGCCAAGCGCATTCAGTTCACGCCCGACCTTATGCCCTCAGACGTCATCGGCTCGGAGGTGCTGGAGGACATTCCCGGCGAGCGGCGTTCCTTCCGCTTGATCAAGGGGCCGATTTTCACGCAACTGCTGATGGCTGACGAAATCAACCGCGCCTCCCCGAAGACGCAGTCCGCGCTCCTGCAGGCCATGCAAGAACACCACGTCACGGTTGCCGGTGAGCGCTACGACATTCCAACGCCTTTCCACGTGCTCGCGACACAAAACCCGCTCGAGCACGAAGGAACCTATCCGCTACCCGAGGCCCAGCTCGACCGCTTCCTGTTGCAGGTTGACGTCGGCTACCCCGATTTTGCCGCCGAGCGGCGCATGCTCCATGCCACGACCGGTACCGAGGAGCGCCACGTTGAGACGGTCCTCTCGGCAGCCGAACTGATGGCGATCCAAAAGCTCGTGCGCCAAATCCCAGTTCCCGACAAAGTCGTCGACGCGATCCTCAGGCTGGTGCGCTCCGCTCGCCCGGACATGGGAGAGAACGATGAGACGGACCGCTACATCGCCTGGGGGCCCGGTCCGCGCGCAAGCCAAGCGCTTATGCTTGCTGTCCGAGCAAAGGCTCTGATCGATGGTCGCCTTGCCCCATCCGTCGACGATGTGATTGCACTTGCAGAGCCGGTGCTCAAGCACCGCATGGCTTTGACCTTCACAGCGCGCGCCGAAGGTCAGGATCTCAGCACCATCATTTCTCGCCTCGTCGCTGCGGTGGAGTAACGAATGGCGAAAGCCGCCGGGAAGTCGCGGCAGGGGCCCGCCGGGAGCGCCGGGGTCCTTGCCCTGGAGCGTGAAGCGCACGGTCTTGCGGATCGGTTGCCCGAGATTGTCATCGAGGCCAACCGGATCGCACAAACTGTTGCCCACGGGATCCACGGCAGGCGCCGTTCGGGGCCGGGCGAAACGTTCTGGCAATTTCGTCACTACGAGTCGAGCGATACAGCGCGTCAGATCGATTGGCGCCGCTCGGCCAGCTCAGACCACTTGTTCGTGCGCGAGCGCGAATGGGAGGCCGCCCACACGGTCTGGCTCTGGTCCAATCTGTCGGCCTCGATGGACTTTCAAAGTCATCTCTCAAACACAACGAAACGGCACCGCGCAATGCTGCTCATGCTCGCGGCCGCCGAGCTTCTGGTACGCGGCGGCGAGCGCGTCGCCCTTCTTGGGCTCACGCTACCGACAGCGAGCCGCAAGGCCGCCACGCGCATGGCCGAGGCGATTGTCGCGCACGAGAGTGACGCTCTACTCACGGCAAGCCAGCCTCCCATGACGCATCTGACACGCTTCTCAGGCGCGATGATCTTCAGCGACTTCCTCGACCCGATCGCGCGCACGCGTGAGCATATCGAGTCCCTTGCCGCCGATGGAGCCGTCGGCCACCTCGTGCAAATTCTCGATCCCGCCGAGGAGACGCTGCCATACGAGGGCCGCACAGAATTCTTGAGCCCCACCGGCGACGTCCGATGGACGGCCGATCGCGTGCAGGGCTTGCGCGAAAGATACCAAGAGCGACTGGAAGCGCATCGCACCGAGCTTGAGTTCCTTGCCAAGCGGCTTGGCTGGTCGTTCCTTGTGCACCACACCGACCGGCCCGCCGCCGAACCACTGCTCACACTCATCATGCGGCTTGCTGGCGGCGCAAGCGACCGGCGTTGGGAAGGACAGCCTTCCCCAGCAAAGGCCAGCGAGGTGCCGGCATGAGCTTGGGTGCGCTGGCATTCCTGAATCCGTTGCTTCTTGGCGCTCTCGTGACGCTGCCGGTGATCTATTGGCTGTTGCGTACCGTCCCACCGCACCCGCGGCAGGTGACGTTCCCGCCCACGCGCATTCTGGCCGGCCTCGAAAACGAAGAGAAGACGTCGGCCAAGTCGCCGTGGTGGCTCACGCTGATCCGTTTACTGGCCGCCGCACTTTTGATCTTTGCGTTGGCCGAGCCGGTTCTCAATCCCTCCCGCGAGGCCGCGTTGAAGGGGACGGGACCGGTGGCCATTGTCGTCGACAACGGGTGGGCTGCCGCTTCGCGCTGGAACGAGCGCACGGCAATGGTCGAGCAGGTGATCCGCGAGGCCGAGGCACAGAACCGGCCAGTCGTTATTCTCGCGACAGCGAGTTCGGCCAAAGCAACGACGCTGCACATTGAGGCACCAGCAGATGCGCGATCGAGTGCTGCGGCCATTGAGCCCCAACCGTTCGCACCTGACAGACTTGCTGCTGTAGCCGCGCTCGAAAATACGCTTCGCACAGCGGCGGCAGGAGACGTGAGCGTCGTGTGGCTGACAGATGGCGTTGATCCCGACGGAAAGGCTGCAGAAGCAGCAACCCGGCTGCAATCGCTGGCTGATGGCGGTACCTTCGCGGTGGTCGAGGGCCTCAGTGACAATGAAGCCCTCGGCGTGTCGACCAGCATCGGCGAGAGTGGAAAGCTTGAAGCACGTCTTTTGAGGGCGAACGGTGGATTGGTTGAAGGGTTCCTTCACGCCTACTCCGCCCGAGGGCAGCGACTGGGCGAGACCCCGTTCAAACTCGCCTCGGGAGAAACAAGCGCCACGTTCGCAATCGACTTTCCTCTAGAGCTGCGTAACCAGATTGCACGCGTCGAGATCGCAGGCGAGCGCTCTGCAGGCGCTGTGAACCTCTTGGATGCGCGCTCTCAGTGGCAGCGCGTTGCACTCATTTCAGGCGAGAGCCGTGAGCAGGCCCAGCCTTTGCTGGCGCCACTCTACTATATCGAGAAGGCTTTGAGACCTTATGCCGAGCTGGTGAAGCCGAAGGGGTCAAATCTGACTGCAGGCATTCACGATGCGCTTGCGCAAAATGCAACCGTTCTCGTGCTTGCAGACATCGGCAAACTCTCCGGCGAGGCCAAAACACACGTTGACGATTGGGTGAAGCGTGGCGGTGTGCTCGTGCGTTTTGCCGGTCCGCGCCTCGAAGGTGGTGGCGATGACTTGCTTCCAGTGCAGCTTCGTCTTGGCGGACGCACCCTCGGCGGCGCACTGTCTTGGTCCACGCCCCAGCCGCTCGCCCCATTCGATGACAAGAGCCTGTTTGCCGGCCTAGATGTTCCCGAGGAAGTGACCATCAACCGCCAAGTGCTCGCAGACCCCGCCCGCCTCGGTCCAGACGTTGCCATTTGGGCGCGGTTGCGGGACGGCACGCCACTCGTCACCGCACAGAAGCGCGGCGAAGGCGAAGTTATTCTGTTTCACGTGACGGCGAACTCCGACTGGTCGAACCTGCCCTTGTCGGGTCTGTTCGTGGACATGCTGCGCCGGATCTCGACGCTGGGCAGCACCGCGTTGGCAAGTGGCGAGACGGCCGGTGATGGCGCGAGCGATGGAAGCGACAGCAAAGCATCGGAAGGTGCTGCCGTGTTGCCACCGCTGCAGACACTCGACGGGTTTGGAACACTGAGGACGCCGCCGCCGACCGCGCAGCCTGTCGCAGCCTCAAAATTGAATGACCTTGCCCCCAGCCTCGACCATCCGCCCGGTTATTATGGCGCTGGCGGTTCCCCCCGCGCCATCAATGTTCTGGGGCCAAAGAGCGAACTCGTGCCATTGCCAGCCATGCCGGCCGGCGCCGAACGGCTAAGCTATGCAAGCGAAGGCGCCGTCTCCCTGAAGTCTCCGCTGCTGCTCGCCGCCTTAGCGCTCCTGTTCATTGACACGCTCGCGATTATCTTCCTCCAGTGGGGTGGCTTTGGACGCAAGCCGGGAGCGCGCAGTGTTGCAACGGCGGCAATCGCAATTCTGTTCGCGCTTGCTGCCGCTTTGCCGTCCGCCACACCGCTCAACGCGCAAGACCTTTTGCCGTCCAACGTCGTAACGTCTGGCACCGTAACGCCGGATGACGAGAAGGCGATCAAGGCAACCAGCAAGGTGACGATCGGCTATGTGCTGACCGGCGATCCCGAAACCGATGAAGTCACCCGCCTTGGCATCGATGGATTGGGTCGCTTGCTGGCGGCACGCACGGCTGTCGAGCCCGGCCCCCCAATTGGCGTCAACATCCTGACCGATGAGATTGCGTTCTACCCCGTGCTCTATTGGCCTGTCTTGCCAACGGCGCAGGCATTGCCAGAGGATACGCTTTCCAAAATAGACGCGTATATGAAGCAAGGCGGATTGATCATTTTCGACACGCGCGACTACGGTCACGGAATCCCGACGGGAAGCCCTATCTCGGGCGAAGGCGGCAAGGCACTGCAACGCATCTTAGGCAAGCTCGACATTCCCCGTCTTGAGCCCGTGCCAGAAAATCACGTGCTAACAAAAGCATTTTATTTGCTGCACGACTTTCCGGGCCGATGGGAGGGCGGACGACTTTGGGTCGAGGCCCTGTCGGATGGCACAAGCGATGGCGGCCGCAGAGCCCGCGTCTCCGACGGGGTCACCTCCATCATCATCACGCCGAATGACTTAGCGGCCGCGTGGGCGCTCGATGAGCGTGGTCGGCCACTCTACCCAACCGTGGGTGGAGGAGAGAACCAACGGGAGATGGCGTTCAGAACCGGCGTCAATATCGTGATGCACGCGCTCACGGGAAACTACAAAGCCGATCAAGTGCACGTCCCGGCACTTCTTGAACGGCTCGGCCAGTGAGGAGCGGCAAATGAACTGGTCGATCGATTTCGCTCCTGTCTTGCCGGTGCCCGTCTTGTGGATCGCCGGCGCGATCGCGATCGCACTCGTTGCCCACCTGCTCTACCGCGGCTCGCGCGGAGCGCTTGTGCGTGCTGCGGCACTCGCTGCTCTTCTTGCCGCGCTCGCCAATCCCATGTTGCGCCAAGAGGAGCGCGAAAGCCTCAACAACGTCGCGATTGTGATCGTCGACGAGAGCACGAGCCAGACCCTTGGAGACCGCAAGGAACAGACTGCCGCCGTTAAGGCCGACCTTGAAGCCAAGCTCGCCAAGTTCCCCAATCTGACCGTCAAATGGGTCTCTGCTTCGCGCCCTGGAATCAAAAACTCGCCAGGAACGCACCTGTTTGACGACCTAAACAAAGCACTCGCCGACACGCCCCCGGACCGGCTCGCCGGGGTCATTCTTCTTACGGACGGCGAAGTTCATGATGTCCCGAAATCAGCTGCTGCCCTCGGGTTCGAAGCACCCGTTCATGCACTGTTGACCGGAGCGCCAGACGAATTTGACCGGCGCATCGAGATTTTGAAGGCACCGCGCTACGGCATCGTCGGCCAGTCACGCGAAATCGAAGTGGCGGTGCGCGAGGCGGGCAAGAAGAAAGACGAGACCGGCATCGTGAGCCTCAAGGTGCGTCGCGAGGGCCGCCCCGACGAGAGGATCACGACGACCATCGATCGGCCCGTAACGATCGAGATGCCGTTTCCGCACGCCGGTCAGAACATTCTCGAGGTCGAACTCGATACCGCTGATGGTGAACTGACGGCAGCGAACAACCGGGCTGTTATTCCCGCCGAAGGCGTGCGCGAGAACTTGCGCGTGCTTCTCGTCTCAGGCGAGCCGCATGCCGGTGAACGGACGTGGCGCAACCTGTTGAAGTCGGATGCCGCCGTGGACCTCGTGCACTTCACAATTCTGCGCCCGCCCGAGAAGCACGACGGCACGCCAATCAATCAATTGTCGCTGATCGCGTTCCCAACGCGGGAACTGTTTTCGGAAAAGATCAACGACTTCGACTTGATCATCTTCGATCGTTATCAGCATCGCGGGCTGCTGCAGATGCCCTACTACGACAACATCGCGCGCTACGTGGAAGAGCACGGCGGTGCGCTATTGGTAGCGGCAGGCGATGACTATGCGGGCAACCTGAGTTTGTTTCGCACGCCGCTTTCGCCCGTGCTGCCAGCAACGCCAACAACGCGCGTTCTCTCCGAGCCCTACAAAGCTCAGCTTTCCGATGATGGCCGCAAGCACCCGGTGACTCAGAATCTGCCCGGCTCGGGCAGTGAGGGCTCCGAGCCCACCTGGGGCCGCTGGTTCCGTCAGGTTGAGGTTTTTCCCGACCAGGGCCGCATCCTCATGGAAGGCGTGAAGGACAAGCCGCTCCTGATCCTCAATCGCAAAGGCAAGGGCCGCGTTGCATTGCTGACGTCGGACCAGGCTTGGCTCTGGGCCCGCGGCTATGAAGGCGGCGGCCCGCACAGTGATCTACTGCGCCGCCTCTCCCACTGGTTGATGAAAGAACCCGATCTCGAAGAGGAGCGGCTGCTGGCCTCCGCAGAAGGGCTGAAGCTCACTGTGGAGCGTCATTCCATGGAGGATCAGATTGACGGGGTGACTCTCTCTGCTCCGGGCGGCGAAACCTCCAAACTGACACTTGAACCGGCCGGATCTGGCATCTGGCGCACGACGGTCGATGTCAAAATCCCAGGCCTATACAAAGTGCAGTCGGGAGAATTGACCGCAGTCGCACACGCGGGCATCGACGACCCGATCGAGATGAGCGAAGTAACGGCGACGGAAGAAAAGCTTCAGCCTCTGATCGACTCGACAGGCGGGGGAGCTTTCTGGACGCAGACCTCGGCTGACGCCGCGCGCGCCGATCCGACCGCCATTGAGGTGCCGCGCATTTCGATGCTCGCAAACGCCAAGGTTCTCGCCGGTTCAGGGTGGCTCGGCCTAAAGGATCGTGAAGCATATGTGACGCGCGGCGTGAAGCTGACCCCGATGTTCACAGGGCTTCTCGCGCTGGCAGCACTGTTGTTGCTGATCTCGATGATGTGGTGGCGCGAAGGCCGCTAGGCTTGCTTGTTCTCTGCACAAGAAAGCACTCCAACGCGCTTGTCCCGCCCTTGGGGCCGGTCCACACTCGCGCGCGTGCCAAACCGGCACAACCGGGAGGGTGACCCATGGACACATCCATATTCCTTGCGAAATTGATTGCTCCGCTTCTGCTCGCAATCTCCGCGGCCATGCTGATCAATCCGACAAACATGCGCGAGATGGCCACTGATTTTCTCGAACACCGCGGTCTGATTTTTCTCGCTGGCTTCCTAACGCTGTTGGGCGGGGTCGCCATCGTCATCACACACAACGTCTGGGTTCTCGACTGGCCCGTCATCATCACCATTCTCGGCTGGCTGTCGGTGATCGGCGGCGTCTTTCGCATCGTCTTTCCCGACAGCGTGCGGGCAATCGGCAACCGGATGCTGGAGAAATCCGCCCCCATAACCGTGAGCGCGATCTGCCAAGCCATCCTCGGCATTTGGCTCTTTTACGTCGGCTACATCGCCTGACCCGCGATGCGTTCACGTGGCAAGGGAGACAACAAATGGAAACGTCCGTTCTTCTGGCAAAGATCATCGGCCCACTCCTGTTTATCGTCGGCCTTGGGCTCCTCATCAACATGGAGCACTACCGGCGCATGATGACCGACTTCGGCGCAAGCCCCTTGAGCATTTACATGGCCGGAACGACGGCCCTTCTACTCGGCCTGCTGATCGTGACCTTCCACAATGTCTGGGAGCCGCAGTGGCCGGTGATCATCACAATCTTGGGCTGGCTCACGCTCATCAAAGGCGTGATCCGCGTCGTTGCCCCCAAGTTCGTTCAGCACCGGGCCGAGCACTACGCGCGCAACACCACAGCGGTGACAACGAGCGCTTTGATCCTCTTGGTCTTGGGCTCAGTCCTCATCTTCTTTGGCTATCTCGTGGTTTCGTGAACGGCCGCCCTAATTGATCTGCACTTGCGCGCGGATTTCGAAAGGCGCACATTGCTGGTGTTCCGAGGGGCGCCGGAGGCATCCGGCTGAGATCGCGCTGCGGCCACGCGCGAGCACCCTTAGAACCTGATCCGGGTCATACCGGCGAAGGGACGGAGCCTTTCAATGAACGACGAACGAGCCCTGTCAGCCATCAAACCTCACTTGAAACCTGGGGAGCATGTGACGTGGTGCTGGCGAGGCTGCCGCACCGGTTTAAATACGACATATGCCGTCACCAACCAGGCAGCGATCATCGTCGAGGACGTATGGCCGCGCTCTGTTCGCCGGTTCACGCCCCAGGCTGTGGCGGCCCGAGTCTGCTTCGGGGACCGCATGTCGCTCGTATCCGATGCCGGCGATGGCAGCCGGTTCGATTCGACTATGAGCTTTATCGGCGTTCGCGATTTGGCCACAGCCGAATCCGCGCTGTTGCAGCTGGCCACAACACATAAGGATTAGAGCCGTCGAAATCTTGCAGCACACCCGGCACGTCATCGTGCAGTCCGCACGGCTCAGCAGCGCGACACTCGTCGCCAGCCTTGCGATGGCCGATACCAGTGCGGCGGCATGCCGAAACGCAACGATCGAGAACGCGCGCTATGTTATCTGCGAATTCGATGCCGATGCTGAAATTGAACTCTTCCTGCAGGACCGGACGGGCGCACCGTTGGGACAATTCGACAGGGTCCGCGATGTTCTCGCCGGCCGCAATCGCAAGCTCGTTTTTGCCATGAACGCGGGCATGTATCACGCGGACCGCTCACCGGTCGGCCTTTATGTCGAGAACGGGCGAAAACTTAAACGCCTGTCTAGGGCCGACGGTCCTGGCAACTTCAGCATGAAGCCGAATGGCGTGTTCTACGCCGGCAATGGTACTGCCGGCGTTCTGGAAACCGGAAAATTCGCGCGCAGCAAGATCAAACCGAAGTTCGCCACGCAATCAGGACCGATGCTCGTTGTCGATGGCCAGCTACATCCTCGTTTCTTGAAGCACAGCACATCCAGATACCGCCGCAACGGTGTCGGGGTCGCGGGCTCTCGCGTCGTCTTCGCATTGGCCGACACACCGGTGACGTTCCACCAATTCGGCCGCGTGTTTCGCGACGTCCTCAAAACGCCCAACGCACTTTATCTGGATGGCTCCATCTCCCGCCTCTATTCCGCCGATCTCAACCGAAACGACTTCGGAAAGACGATGGGACCGATCGTTGCCGTTTCGGCTCCACTTTCCGCTCAACCACAGGGCTCCCGACCATGAACAAGCACACCCGCAAGCCAGAGTTCGCACCGCCGAAGGTGACGATGGGTCCGCTGCCCGCCTCCACCAAGGTTTACGACGCACCCGAAGGCCACGCGGATGTGCGCGTGCCCTTCCGCCAAATCACGCTGTCGGAGACGAGCGGCGAGCCGCCCTTCCGTGTCTACGATCCTTCCGGTCCCTATACCGATGCGAACGCGAAGATCGATGTCGAACGCGGCCTGCCGCGTGTGCGCGAACCATGGATCAAGGCCCGCACCGTTGAGGCCTATGAGGGCCGCGCGGTAAAGCCCGAAGACAACGGCAACGTCTCGGCCCGGCTCGCCGCCCGTGACTTTTCCAACAAGCCAAAGCCGATGCGCGGAATTGCCGGAAGACCATTGACGCAACTCGAATTTGCGCAAGCGGGCCTCATCACCGAGGAGATGATTTACGTTGCCCACCGCGAGAACCTGGGCCGAAAAGTTGCCTTGGAGCGCGCAGAGGCAGCACTGGCCGACGGCGAGAGTTTCGGCGCGGCGATCCCCGAGCACATCACGCCCGAGTTCGTGCGCGACGAGATTGCACGCGGGCGCGCGATCATCCCGGCAAACATCAATCATACCGAGCTGGAGCCGATGATCATCGGGCGGAACTTCCTAGTGAAGGTCAACGCCAACATCGGCAATTCCGCCGTTACGTCGTCGGTGGAGGAAGAAGTTGAGAAGATGGTGTGGGCCATCCGCTGGGGCGCCGACACGGTGATGGATCTTTCAACCGGCCGCAACATCCACACGACGCGCGAGTGGATCTTGCGCAATTCGCCCGTCCCCATCGGCACCGTGCCGATCTACCAGGCGTTGGAGAAGTGCGACGGCGATCCGGTCGAACTCACCTGGGAAATCTACCGCGACACGCTGATCGAGCAATGCGAGCAGGGCGTCGACTATTTTACCATCCACGCCGGCGTGCGGCTGCCTTACGTGCCGCTGACGGCAAACCGCGTCACCGGTATCGTCTCGCGCGGCGGCTCGATCATGGCCAAGTGGTGCCTTGCCCATCACCGCGAGAGCTTCCTCTACGAACGCTTCGAGGAAATCTGCGACATCTGTCGCGCGTATGATGTGTCGTTCTCATTGGGCGATGGCCTCCGCCCCGGCTCGATTGCGGACGCCAACGATCGCGCGCAGTTCGCCGAACTGGAAACGTTGGGCGAGCTGACGAGGATCGCTTGGGACAAGGGCTGCCAGGTGATGATCGAAGGCCCCGGTCACGTGCCCATGCACAAGATCAAGGTCAACGTCGAAAAGCAGCTCAAAGAGTGCGGCGAGGCACCGTTCTATACGCTGGGACCGCTGACGACCGACATCGCACCGGGCTACGATCACATCACCAGCGGCATCGGCGCAGCGATGATCGGCTGGTTCGGCACGGCCATGCTCTGCTACGTCACGCCGAAGGAGCACCTCGGGCTGCCCAACCGCGACGACGTGAAGACCGGCGTCATCACCTACAAGATCGCCGCCCACGCCGCCGATCTCGCCAAAGGGCATCCGGCCGCACAGTTGCGCGACGATGCCTTGAGCCGCGCGCGCTTCGAGTTCCGCTGGCAGGATCAATTCAATCTGTCGCTCGACCCGGATACGGCAACGAAGTTCCACGACGAGACGCTGCCCAAGGAGGCGCACAAGGTCGCGCACTTCTGTTCGATGTGCGGGCCGAAGTTCTGTTCCATGGAGATCACGCAGCAGGTTCGCGACTACGCGGCGCGGTTGAATGAGGCGCAGGTAGAGATCGCCGAGGAGACGACGCAAGTCGATCCGCGCTCTGAGGCACAGGCGGGGATGGATGAAATGAGCGCGAAGTTTCGCGAGCTGGGCGGGGAAGTGTATGTCAACGCGGATGCTGCCAAGCGCGCTAAGAAGGCGTAGGCTCGCGCCGCCACGCATAACTGCAGGGGGGAAGCAAGACATGCGTTTGAAGTGCTATCAGTGGGGCGAACTCATTGGGATCGTGTTCTTGCTCGCAGCCACAGCGACACAGATCTTCTATCTGGAACCGTTGAAGCGGCAGGTCGAGTGGCGGCTGGCGGCATTCGCTCAGCAACAAACAGCGCAGGTCCAGATGCGAAGCAACTTCGAGAACCAACTCTCGCTCCTGAAGACTTTGAACGCGTCGCCGGAACAGATTGCGGAAACCGAACAACGACGCGACAAGGCGATCGACAAATTCGAGACCGCCGACGCGAACGTTGCCAACTACGTGATGGACAAGGAAAGCGTCGAAAACTATTTGCAGATCATCGTCCTCATTCTGTTCGGATTGGGCTCGTTGCTCGCCGGGATCGGGCGGGCGCTGGAAATGCAGGCGGCACCGGAGCAGAGATAGGAGCGACGGCTGGCCGCCGCAAAACAGCGCTTGACGCCCCAATCGGAGTAAGCAAGACCGCCTTGCGCACAGTTCTTTCCTGTTTGACACCAGAACCCGTGGACTGACGATCTCCAATTTTGCCATGATCCCGGTCCACCAACGCTTTGCGCCGACAAAAGCCACAGGGAACCGCACCATGCCGCGCCACTTGATCTCGCTTGCCCTCCTTTGCCTGTTCGCTGTTACCCTGGCCGCTCCAAGCGCCAAGGCCGCCAGCGCGCAAGAGATCAACGTGAGCGTCGACGCAACGCTCGACCGGTTCTTCGGCAAGGTCAACGGTGCACGCGAGCTGGCCTCCAAGGCTGTCGGGATCCTGGTGTTCCCATCAGTGGTGAAGGCGGGCTTCGGAGTTGGCGGCGAGTACGGCGAAGGGGCCCTGCGCGTCCACGGCCGCACCGTCGGCTACTACAATACGATCTCCGCCTCGATCGGTTTTCAGCTCGGCGTGCAGGAGCGTTCGATCATCATCATGTTCATGAACCAGCAGGCTCTCGATCAGTTCAGAGCGACGGCTGGCTGGAAGATCGGTGTCGACGGCTCGGTTGCGATTATCACAGTCGGCATCGGCGGCTCGATCGACACCAACAAGATCACGAGCCCGGTCGTCGGCTTCATCCTCGACCCGAAGGGCCTGATGTATAACCTGACGCTCGAAGGTTCGAAGATAAGCCGCATCAGTCGCTGATGAGGTCCGTCCTAGGAGCGATCGCGCTTGACTGGCAACGGCGGGATCGGGTGCGGGCATTCGGCGTAGCCGAAGCGGTCGATCAGCGTCTCGCCCTTAAGCGTGTGATACCTGCGTGAATCTACGTGATGGCCGTCGAGCAGATAGCGCCGCAGCTTCGGCTTGTAGGCCGCAAGCATCGTGCGGGTCGAGCTTGAATTGCGAACCCACTTCTTCGTCTTGCGGTCGGGTCCTGCATGAAATGACAGGAACGCATCGCGCTCGATGCACACATTGCGGATCGAAAGAAAGAGCGTGCAGGCGGACCGGCAGAAGCCCTCGATGCGAAACAGCTCGCCGCTCTTGTTGTATTTCCTGATAACCGGGTAGTAGCGGGCGAATCGGCCTCCCGCACCGTATCCCTTGGATGATCCGTCCGCGAGCGCGGCGGATGCCACGCCCAGCGCGATGATTAGAAGCGCGAGCCCACCAAGTTTTGTGGCGAATTGCCTGCAGCGCACGTTTCCCTCCCCACGGCCTTCGTTCGACCATGCCTGCTGGACCTGACCGGCACAACCATGCGCCACCATTCGCGCGCATGAACGAGGCAAGCTCCGGAATTCGCGATCGAGACGGCAAGATTAATGTGGATGCGGCGTCCGCGCTTACGAAAGATGCCAAAAATGCACTCTGCGGCTTCCCAGATCTGCTAGGTAGGAAATTGCCTCGCGTGGGCCGTGAGTCGTACCTCAAACAATCGGCCCAAGAGACGTTTCGCGCAGGGGAAGCCGCACATGGACACCGCAAGCGCAGTGCCGGTTCTTGTGCTGGCGCTGACGAGCGCCGTGCTCGGCGTGTTCGTGTTGTTCTATTTCTCCTTTGCAGTCGGCCTCGAAACGGAACCCTTTGCATCCAGCGCGCCCATCAGCGTCATCGGCGGGATTGCCGCTTTTTTCCATGGTGGATTGGCCGGTTGCATTTTGCTGTTTGCGGGCGGGCTTGCGGCTTTTGCGCTCGCGAAGATGATCTTTGACGGACAGTTCCGGCTCGGCGACGGCAACGCTGAGGATGGTGAGCACCTTTCGGTCGCCTGGCTGCCGGTCTTTGCCGCGATACCAGCTCTTTCGCTCCTCGCGGCTGCAATTTCGTTGCAAATCGCCGCGTCGGCGCCGATCATCTGACGCTGCGGAAAAACTTGCTGCTCGATTTCACAGTCTTGCGCCAAGTCGGTGCTAACACCCCAAGACCAATTGCATCCCAGAGGGAGAAAACCATGGCTCGGTTTGTATTGTTCGTCACGTTGGCAATCCTCAGTGCACTGGCGAGCTTCGCCACTGCTTCGGCGCAAACGCCCACCGATGCCCAGAAGCAAGCACTCCGCTCCAACTGCCCGAGCGACTTCCGGAAGAATTGCTCCGGCGTCCCGACGGGCGGCATGGCCGCGCTCGTCTGCCTGGAGCAGCATGCCGCCACGCTCTCACCGGGCTGTCAGTCGGCGGTGAAGGCTGTGCAGGGAGATACCGGGTCATCCAGCACCAAGGCGGCAGCATCCACGACAATAGAGAAGGCACCAGCAAGCACAACAACACCTGCGGCCCCGACGGCTGCGGCAGCAAAGCCGACAAGCACGACGGCGGCTGCCCCGCCAGCGGCGGCCCCTGCTGCGGGACCGACCCTGCCCTTCTTCATGGAAGTGCGAATTGCGGCCCGAGCTTGCGCGATGGACTTTCACAAATTCTGCCCAACTGTCCCGCTCGGCCACGGCAACGCGATCTTCTGTTTGAGGGTGCATGGGCCGCAGCTCGACCCGACCTGCCGCAAGGCACTGATCTCTGCCGGCGAGGTACTTGACTAGCCGGGGACGCGCAGACAGTTGGCCGGACTCGCGCATGCAACCCGCATGTCAAATTCGTAACTTTGCAGTTTTGGCAAATCATGGCAGGCTCCCGCTATCTTAAACAAACGGAAGGAGGTGATCCGATGTCTAGTGGGATCTTGAGGTCGGCGACGTCGTGGTCGCTCGCATTCAAGCTGGATCTGCCTCTGGTGGCGGTTTGAGTTCGAGCAAAACGACTAGGTGCGGCAATCGCTGAACATCGCCGCCGAAATCTCACGAGGGCCGCCCACAGGGCGGCCCTTTTGCATTCTGCACACCTTGCGCCGCTGGAGAACGCTGCCAGGTTCTAGGGATGAGCGACCTTGATTGACTGGCCTTCCTTCGGGTTGTCGATGCGAGTTTGCGTGCCGTCCGCCCAATCGACGACGAGCGCCGTCGGAGCCGGCGCATCCTCTTCAAGCCCGATGACAAACTGCTGCGCGCGATCCGAGGTCAGTCCTTCGCCCGCGATGTTCGTTACAACAGGAGCCTCCACACCCTCGAGCCTAATCCTGGCACCAATGCTTTGCGGCGTGTCGGGCAGCCGAACCGAGATGTAGCGGCCGCCTGTCTTGTTCAGATATGCCCGCGCGGGCGCATCCATATTCACCCACACGATGTCGTTCTGCCCGTCGCCATCGAGATCAGCAACGAGGGGGACGTGCCCCGTACTTGCGTTCTCACCCGCATCGGAGGTGTAGAAGTGCGGCTCGCCATTCACCTTGCCGAGAAGAACCTTACCAGGCAGCTTGAACACCTTGTGTACCGGCCATTTTACGTAATTTTGCGCGACCAAGAGATCGAGCGCGCCATCGTGATTCACGTCCTCGAATACGCCGCCCCAGGCAAACCCGAAACCGGTCGCACCGACGGCTTCGGTGACGTCGGTGAAACGGAAGTCGCCATCATTGCGCAGAACGATCCACTCGTTGTTGGGCTTTTGGTCGTCGCGCCGATCTCCTTGAACCAGCGCCTGGGGAATTGAGTTGCCGATATTGCTTTGGAATATATCGAGATCACCATCGCGATCGATGTCACCAAAGGCCAACCCCATCCAAAATCCATAACCGGAATGGAAGTCGGATCGGGCAAACTTGCCGCCACCAAGATTGCGAATGAGCTCCAACTCGCCCGTGTTCTGTGCCAACGCGAGATCGGGCAAGCCATCCTGATTGAGATCAGCAAATGAAGCGGTGAACGTATTCTGTAGTCCGGCTGTCTCGATATCGGTGACGTCGGTAAATTTCAGATCCCCATCATTGCGCAGCAAGAGGTTCCGCTTGGCATGCGCGGGATCGTTAAATACGGGCGAGCGAAATTGTTGAGGGGCAACAAACATGCTGACGTAAAGGTCAGGGTCACCATCACGATCATAGTCTGCAGCCGACAACGCCATAGGGACAGACCCAACCGGGATGGCGACATCAAGCGCTTTGCGCTCGAACCGGCCGCCGGTGTTGCGCCACATGACGATGCCATCGTGGCCGACTGTCAAAAGGTCGACGTTGCCGTCACCGTCCATGTCGAGTGAAAGTGCGCCGTAAGTTGCGTGCTCGTCGCCCAATCCGACCTCGCCGGCCACATCGACAAGCGCACCATCGCGCCATGCTAGCAGCGCGTCGGGCTGGCCATCGGAGCCCCCTAAAAAGACTTCATCGCGTCCATCTCCGTCGATGTCTATCGCAGCCGAACCCAGGAGCGGGTGACTGGTCTGCCGGTTCCATTTGTGGGTGAAAGGTACGTCAGTCGCGTTCAATTTCGGCTTCGCTGTACCGGTGGGCGGTGGGCGATGAGCCTCGCCTGGAAGCAAGTAGATATAGGCTGCCGCGACGACCAGCACCGCCAGCATCGCCAATCCTGTCAACGTCTTCTGCCACATCGGCGACCCCTTCCTGCATTCGAGCTTGCCTACCACAAACAGTGTTCTGAAATCGAGGCCATTGCAGGTTTGGGTGCCAATCGGAAAAATCCCTGTTCACTGTGGCGCTAGTGATATTGCCTCGCTCACAAGTCGGGCGTACGCCGTGAGAGCACTGGAGTGCATTTGTGCAAGGAGGATTGCCATGAAGTCGAAGCTTACGGCCATCATGCTCGGACTTGGGGCGGCGGGACTGCTCATCTCAACGATTACGCCTGCCGATGCCCGATGCGTCACACGGCGTGGCAAGGGTTGGGCCTGGACCGAGGGCATGGCCCGATTCCAGGCCTGGGAGATCGTCTCGCAAAAGTACGGAAACTGGCCGTTGCCCGACACCAACTTCCGTAACGAGCGCTATAAGTGTAAGCCCGACGGCAGTGGCTACACGTGCCTCTCCTGGATCGACGTCTGCAAGTAGCGGCTAGCGGCAGACCTGGCCGACGCGTCAGCAAGCTCACGGTCTAATCGATAGTGCTTTGGATTGCGGCCAAGAAGCCGCAACCGAAGCTATTTGGTCGCCTCCCCGGACATCGTCGGAACGGGGCTGTTCAACTGGGCCCGCGAGATCGCAGGGTGCCGATTGCGCCCTAAACGACGGCCTTTGGCGCTTCGGAGCTTGTGCGCCACGCCCCCGCCCTGCAACAAGCTATGATTAATATGCTGCGAACTCGACACAAAACCGACTTGAGAGCATGCTGGGCTATCAAGCGACCTGTCTGAAGAATTTGCGCTGAGGGAGAACCACCGTGTTTGGCCGCCAAACAAGTCCTGAGTCCACCCCCACCCCGGCTACCCCCGTTGGTGGCCTGCCCCGAACCCCGGAAAACACATCGCCCTCGAAGTACTCATCAACGATTGGGCCCGACCTCATCATAACCGGAAGCGACATTGCTCTTATCTGCAAAAGCTCTCTCCTGATTGCCGGTGAGGTGAAGGGCGACGTTAATGGGGACGCAGTTACCGTTTCCAAGAATGGCAGGGTGACCGGAACGATCACGGCGCGTTCGATTGACGTCTACGGTGAAGTCAACGGCGCGCTGCGAACCAGCGCTGCGACGCTACACGCAAGCGCGCATGTGAACGGGGACATCATCCAGCAAAACCTCGTTATCAAGGAGGGAGCGCACTTCGACGGCAATGTGCGCCTTGCGAAGGATGCCCAAGAGGTCGAGCCACAATTGGACCCGACCGCCCTCAAATCACAGTCGTAGGAGGAGCCGCTCTCGGCGTGCGTCTGGCCAGAGGCCGTGCGGCACCACAATGCCCGCCGCCTGGCTTCAGGCCGACGTCTTATCGAGACCGGTTATGCGCTCAAGTAAACGGGCGCGACGCCCTGGCTTGCTTTTCGCGGGCGAAGGCGCCTCGCCTTCAGGCGTGCTTTCAGGCTCACGCGCAATCTGATCCGCAACAGGACTTTGCCCATCGAGCGCCTTTAGAAAGCCGCTTACACGTTGCGGGTCCTGTGTGCTTTCAGCCGCGGCGCCCAATTTGTCCGCCTCACTTGATTGCCCGCGAGGCGAAACACGCGGATCATTAATCCGGTCGACCAGAGAGCGCTTGGATGTTGGCTTGTCTCGGCCCGGCGAGAGACGCGCGGGTGCGGAAGCGGGCACTGTCCCCGATCCCAGGCGGCGCATCTCGTCCATGAAATAGGCGGCCTGCCGGGCAAGGCGCTCGTTGCCTGCCGCGGCCTCAGCGCGCAGCTTCTGAATCGTCACCACCTGTTCTTCGGACAGAGCTTGCAGCGCGCTCAAGCGCGCCTTGAGGGCGATCTTGCTGTCTTTAATTCCACGGTCGTCCTTCTCGGCAAATTCGTAGGTCTTCAGCGCGGCCCTGAGGCGCGAAATCTCTCCGGCTTGATCCCGGTTCTCAGACTGCAGCTTCCGCAGATCCGCAGCAATTTTCGTTTGCGATTCCGCGTCCTCTGCAAAGTCGTTGTTCACAGGTGCCAATGCTGGCCGACGGCCTTCAGGGCGATCGCCCTTTTTCGTGTCCGAGGTTTTTGAGGCACCGCTCGGCCCTTGCTCCCCGTTGAGGCTCAATGCCTTGCCACTGCGGTCCGACTTGCCCTCGCCAGCTCCAGCCGGGCCGAGACGCACCAACATGGATTGCAGCCGCGAAATCAGCGCCGTCTGGTCGCGCGTCTTGGTGCGCAGGGATTCAATCTCGGTACGCAGTGCAACCTCACCACTGAAGCGCGGGTCGGCAAGCCCCTCGCGGTTGCGTGCTGCACGCGTGTTGAGGGCAGCCTTGAGGCGATGGATCTCATCGGTCTGCTGCTTGTTGATCTGCGTTGCTTCTTCGAGAGCCACGACCTGCTTCTCGCTCGATTGACTGAGGCCAACGATCTCGCGGTCGCGCTGGAACAGAAGTTTTCGTGCCTCGGCGAGACGATGCTCAACCTTCGGCAGGCGATCCATGATGGTCTGCTCAAGCACGCGCCGGGCATTCTCATGTTCCTCCAGCACCGTGCGCTGTTGGCCAACCTCACCTTCAAGTGCGCTGATCGTTGCATCGCGGCGGTTGAGCTCCACCATCTGTCGCGCGGCGGCGTCAGCGGCTTCCTCAACCTTCAATTCGAGTTTGTGAATGCGAATGGCGTACTCGGCTCTTAGACGGTCTTTGTCCGCACGAATTTCCGCCTCCGTCAGCGGCATGGACCGCTTGAGCTTTTCGGTCGTGAGACGTGCTGCGCGCCGATGATAGAGTGGCGCCAGAAATAGGGTGAGCAGGGTCGCGACAAGGAACCCCAGAGCGACCAGCATGACCGACTCGATTGTGATCACACCCGCATCCCCGATATTGAAGGCAGACCAAAACGTGGATCATTGATCCCGGATCCGCAAAGACCCTCGCGCTGGCTGACCTGTCTCATAATCGACTCGCCCAATGTATCCAGCCCACTCGCCTGCCCAAGGACAATGGCTCAGAACGGATTCCATGTCGGACTGCGCGTATACTTCAAATAACCGACGTTGGCACCTAGCCGTAAGCCAATTCCCGCCCGGATGGGGGCCAGCGTCACATTGTCATGTTTTTGAAATTGTACGCCAATGCCGCCGACAAGATAAGCCGACCCCTGCACGCCGCCGAAACGGTTGTAGATCTGCGAAGGATCGCGGAGATTGTAGACCAGAACCATGGCCTTGGAACCCTCTCCACCAAAGTCGTAGCCGACTGAGGGACCCTGCCAATAAACCTTATGGATGCCTGCATCCTTGGTGTAGAGCGTACCTTCTCCGTAACGCAGGCCCGCAATGAAGGCCCCTCCGGCATCTTCGCCGAGAATGTAGCCATTCGGGCGCCCAGCCTTCTGGAACGTGTACTCGACGACGCTCGCAAGCCCCTGGCTGACGGAGCCGAAGAAACCCTGCCCGGCGCGAACGATCTCGTTCTGCGAGTATGAGTCGGACGGCGGCGGCGGCTCGCCGTAATCATCATAACGCTCATAGCCATTTGGTGGCGGCGCATAAGGATCGCCGTACGCGGCCGAATTCGGCGGAGGCAGAGGTGCCCCGCCGTTGCCGTCGTTCTGCTCATAGTTATTGGGAGGCGGATAGGGCGAACCGTATGTGTTCGAATTAGGTGGCGGATAGGGCGACCCGTATCTGTTCGAATTTGACGGCGGCTGGGCCGGTGCCGGACCACGTGTTCCATAACCATCATAGGACGGGTAGCTGTTGCCTTGGCTGTAGCCGCCGGGTGGGTAAGGGCTACTCGAGCGGGCCGTTGGATCTGGTGAATTATAGACGGTATTCGGCGGCTGATAGGCATCGCCGGGGGGATTGTAGGAATCATAGGGTGGACTGTAGGCGTCATCGGCCGCGTTCAAAGGCTTCGATCCAAACAAGCCAACGGCACAGACCGCGGCCAACGCGGATAAAACGAACACGAACCGGAAACGCCGAAAAGAACGTCGCATGGCATTATCCATTGTGTTGCATTCACCCTCGCGGCCCATCCGCGGGACGTTGCTTGCTTAGCAAAGCTATAGTGGAAAGTACTGCGAAAGTGTGGCTAATCCACGATAATGCGTGGCTCAAATACGGCACTTTCTCTCTCGGCTAGGCGCCGGTGATTAAGGGGGCACGCGCCCATGCCACAAAATGCGGATTAAGAAATCGCGCTTCCCGCTTGCCGTATCGCAGCGACTCGCCCGCAAGCGTCGTTACCGATCCGCCCGCAGCCGCCAGGATGGCGTGGCCCGCTGCGGTGTCCCACTCGTTCGTATCACCCAAACGCGCATAAAGATCGGCTTCACCCCTGGCAATCAAACAGAACTTAATCGATGAACTCGCCTTTTTCTTCTCAACGATGGGAAGGCGATTCAGAAATTCGTCGGTGCTCTGGGAAGCGTGCGAGCGGCTAGCAAAAGCAGTCAGCGCATTCGGATCAGGTTCGCGCGCGTGGAGCGTTTTCAGATCGAACCCGCTAAAGTTGGCATCATTGGAATCGGGAGGCAGGTGGGCTTCAACCGCACGATCCTGCGCCAGAGTCGCAAAAAAGAGGTTCAGCGCGGGCGCATAGATGATGCCGAAAACCGGTCGTCCATCCTTCACCAGCCCGACGTTGATTGTGAACTCAGGCTTGCCTGCAATGAACGCGCGCGTGCCATCCAATGGATCAACAAGAAAAAATTCGTTGCCGGGCTCTGGCATGCGGCCGGCGGCAACAGACTCTTCGGCTATGACAGGCGTTCCCGGCGCCAGGGCATGCAGCCCTTTAAGAATGGCTTCTTCCGCTTCGTGGTCGGCCACGGTGACTGGCGTGGTGTCTGCCTTCGTATCGACTACGACTCCGGCGCCGAAGTGGTGCATCTCGATGCGTCCCGCCTCAAGCACAGTGGGTAAGAGCGCCTCAACCAGGCGCTCATGGTCATCGAGTGTCATAAAGTTTCAACCTCGTGATTCGGCGGCCGCGCCAAAGTTTGTGCCAATTGACTGCCGGGAGCCTACAGTCGTTCGGACTTAATCCAAGAAATTCAAGGGACGAAGGGCAGACTGGACCGCCCACCTTTGCATCGAAAGTCGGGCGCGTGTATCAGAATAATCGAACACTGCGCAAGCCGTCGTCAGTTCGCTCGCGTGCGGCGATCCCAGGTTTGTCGGGACGCCCGAGCTGCCGCAGTCGCTCGTACCTATGATACCAGGGGGCAATTGATGGGCCAGCGTCCGACGCCGACCGATCTCGAACTCGCAGCACTCATCTCCAGCAAGATTTGTCACGACGTGATTGGCCCGGTCGGCGCAATCTACAATGGTCTGGAAATTCTTGACGAGGATGACGACCAGGAGGCGAAGGCCTATGCGCTCGAAGTCATCCGCAATGTGACCGAGCAGGCCTCGGCCAGGCTTCAGTTCGCGCGTTTTGCTTTCGGTGCGGCAGGCTCTGCCGGTGCCGTCATTGATCTGGGCGAGGCCGAGAAGATATCGCGCGGCTTCCTGGGTACCGGAAAGCACAACCTCATTTGGCGCGCACCGCCAGGTCACATGGCCAAGGATAAGGTCAAGCTGCTGCTCAACTTGATCGCTAGCGCCGTTACGGCGCTGCCGCGCGGCGGAGACATCGACGTTCATGTCGGCGGCACGCTGGACTCACCAAACTTCTTGATCCGCTGCCACGGCAATGCTGCCCGCCCACCGCAGCATCTTAGTGAATTCATCGCCGGCGAAGCCCCGCCACAGCTAGACGCAATGACCATTCAGGCCTACTACGCTTGGCGCCTTTCAGAGAGTGCCGGCATGTCATTGGACGTCTTGAGCGAAGGGCCAGATATTCTCGTTTCTGCCCGCCAGAGCACCTAACACTCTGTCCACCCAAAACCCCTGCTTGGTGCGCGAGACTGCGACGCAAGACTAGCTTTGCCCGCTTGAAGCTTGGTAAGGCTGGCAAGCAGTCGTCGTATTTCGTTCTGAAAGCCCTGAGACCTTGCTTCGCGTCGAACATCTGCAGGTCGGTGACCTGCCCCCCATGACTTTTGAGGTCGCCGCCGGCGAGTGTCTCGCGATTGAGGGGCCGTCGGGGTCAGGCAAGTCACGCCTACTACGCGCGATCGCTGATCTCGACCCAGCCCCCGGGCAAGTCTTTCTCGATGGGGAAGAGCGTAACGAGGTGCCCGCAACGCATTGGCGCACGAACGTGCGTTACTGCGCGGCGGAGCCAGGCTGGTGGACCGAGACCGCTGCACCGGTTTTCAAGGCGATGGTCGGCACGGACACGCCCCGTTTGAACCGACTCCTTTCTGCCCTGGGATTGGGACCGGAACTTCTCGACCGCCCGCTCGCTCTCGTCTCCACCGGTGAGCGCCAGCGTTTGGCGCTTGCCCGGGCCCTCATTGACGAGCCCAAAGTACTCTTGTTCGACGAACCGACCTCCGCTCTCGATCCACAAGCGACAGCACTCGTCGAAGAGCTCATCAAATATCAGAAACTCGCAGGCCGAACCGTCCTTCTCGTCACGCACGATCACGCTCAAGTAGAACGCTTGAGCGATGCGCGGCTCGTTTTAGCCAAGCGACGCCCAACGAACGCCAATGCGGAACACGCTGCATGAGCTACGTGCCTCTCACACCGCTGGACCTTACACTGGCCGCACTCCTGCTCGTGGCCAACGCCGCGATATCGTTTGCGTTCCGATTGAAGCTTGAAAAGAGCATTGCAATTGCTGTCGTGCGCATGCTCGTGCAGCTTGCGCTCATTAGCATCGTGCTCAAGTTTATCTTTGCGCAAACCTCACCACTATGGACGGCAATGCTCGGCCTGGTCATGGTCATCGCCGCAGGCATAGAGGTTATGTCGCGTCAGCAACGGCCGGTTGGCGGCTGGTATGCTTTCGGTCTGCAAACGGCAACACTCTTTTTCATTGGAATGGTCGTCACAGGGCTAGGTGTCGGCGTGATCATTGAGCCAAACCCCTGGTACGCGCCGCGGTATATCCTGCCCATTCTTGGGATGGTGCTCTCGAATACGCTCACCGGGATGTGTCTCGTCCTCGATACTTTGACCGAGACAATCAACCGCGAGCGCACGGCGATTGAGGCGCGCTTGGCGCTTGGTGCCCCCCGTTTTGAGGCATTGGAAAACCCGCTTCGCGTCGCGATGCGTACGGGCATGATTCCGATTCTCAACGCCATGGCGACGACGGGCATTGTGGCGCTCCCTGGCATGATGACCGGTCAGATCTTGGCAGGTGTCGCGCCGGTCGAGGCCGCCAAGTACCAGGTCTTGATCATGTTCCTGATCGCGGGGGCGACCGCACTCGGCGCCGTGTGCGCAGGCGTCGGCGCCATTATTTTGCTGACGGACGATCGCCATCGGCTCCGCCTTGACCGCATCCGATCAAAAACGTGATGCAGGACAGTGCGCCGCCGCTTAAGGCGTGAGTCCGGTTCCACCCGTTGGTGGGGGGGTGAGCGCCGGCACCATAACGGGCTTCTGCGTCGCCTCGCGCGCGGCCAACGCCGCAGCGGCTGCTTCCTTGGCCGCAGCAGCAGCGCGCTCAGCCGCCATCGCAGCCCGTTCGGCTGCCGCAGCAGCAGCGGTGGCAGCTTTTGACGCCGCGTCGTCTGCAGGCGCCGTCGTGATTGTGACAGTCTCGGTCTCAACCTCAACCGCTTCACCCGCCGGGGCAGCCTTGGGCGGATTGGGGACCTTGGCCTTATCACCTGCAAGCGCACCGGTTTCGACCGTGGCGCTCGAAGGAACGCGTTCGGGCGACTTCTGCTCGGCTGGCGACGTCTCGGCTCGTTTTGCCATCGTCATCGCTTCAAGAGCGACTTTTGCCGGCGGTGGCCCAGAGCCTGCGGCGGCCTCCCGGAATGTCAGGACGGCCGAGTCGACCACCTCGGACGATGCCGTTGTTGTTTCTGTGACTGCCTGCGAGCCTGCCCCCGTTGAGAGCGTCACGGCCTTTTCCTGCGTGGTTGCGACGACAGCCTCGACGGACTCCCCAGACGCCGCTGCGCCGCCTGCAAGTTTGCGTATGGGCGCTGGCGGCGTTTCTACGTCCGCCTCTTCAATGAGGTCCGAACTTTCGCCCGATGCACCACCCCAACACACGTCGGCTTTTGCGGTGCACGTGTATTCGTCAAAGACAACAAAGTCCAAAAAGAGCTCACAGGTCACGCTCTTCTTACCGACTTTGAAATCGGTGATTCCGTTCTGGGTGGCCCATTCCGCGACGTGCTTATCGAGAAGTTCCTTGGCGTCGTTGGTCGGTCCTTCTTTGCCGTAATCGTTCACGGTGAAACCGAACCGTTTGCACGCCGCATGCGCAGGCAGGGCAAACGCCATGGCCGTTGCCGACATCAATGCAACAGCCGCGTATGTAACGTTTGAGCGCATTTTCGAGGCTCCAGTTGTCCTGGACTCAAAGACCAGTATTGCAAAAAGCTATAGCGGGGACACCGGCCCCTGCCTAGAGCCTGCCCCGTTCAATCATGCAAAGTAGTCGATTTCTAGGAGTCCGCCGCGATTTCGCCCTAGTTCATGTAGGGCGAATCGCCCCCATTCCGCGTGATGCCGGAATCGAAGAAGAACCCGCTATCGAACGGACCGCCGGGCGATTGCTTGTTCAATTGTGGATCGATGAAGCCGCCGTAGAGGGCGAAATAGCGCGCGATCTCTTCCTGGGTTGGCTTGCGCTGCTTGGGCTTGCTGTAGACGCTTCCCTTGCGCCCATAGCCGTCCTCACCTGCGACGGCAGGCGCGCCGGGGACGAGAAAACCGGCAACGGCCAAGATCGCTATACAGGCCCAAATACGTCTCATGATCCATCAACCCTGCAAATTTCGCTTCTTACGAACGAAGCACACAATAAGGGGGAAAATCTGAATTCCCTGCGAAAACTAGCAGGGCACACATCTTTTTGGGGCACTTGTCACCCTCTGAACACGCCCAGAACCCCCCCACCGGCAAGTTGCCCCTACTCCCAGCCGGGCGAAGGCTCCCCAATCTCTTGCCGCTGCCCTAGTGCTAGCCCCCCAGCGCCGCCCTAACGTGCCAATCTCGGCCTGGGGGGATAGCTTATCCACATCGCGGTTTTTCAACTTTTCCTTTAACATTAGGGGGTGTTCGTGGATTACGTCACGCTTGCTTGTCAGTTCCTGGGAGGCATCATGGGAGCTCTCCTGGCTGCGGCGCTCTTGCGTTCCCTCAGTCTGCGTGCCCTTGGCACGGCCCTCGTTGGCCTCGTCGGCGGGGCAGCCGGTGGCCTCATCTTCAACAGTTATCTTGGGCTCAATTCCGCCTCAAGTCCTGATGGTTTGATCGGGGAACCGCAAGCCGTTCTGGCTCATCTCGCGAGCGGCGCGGTGGGAGGTGCGGTCCTCCTTGTCGTCATTGGGTTCCTCAAGAACCGCTTCGCGCCTTGAGCCCAAGCAAACGCCGCCGCTGACCAGAGGCCCCCGCCCACCTAGCCGCACGTCAACCTCACGGAATTTGAATATCAGGGCCGCTACGTTTTGCAGATCGTAGCAACGCCGCGGCAAGTATAGCCCAGTCCGCCCTTCGCACACCTGTACCTCGGCGTATGAACTTTGTATCCAGGCGTTGAGCCTGTTGCCATCCACGCAGCCCACACACACCCCAGTCGAAAGACTGCAGCAAAGCTTCCATAACCTGGAACTTCGCATCATCCTTCGTTCCAGCGGTTCCGGAAGCCGCCTTTTTGAAACAAGCACCCGCCTCAGCCGAGGTGCCCACACTCATCGATAGCGCCACTGCCGCAACAGCAACGCAAGCCAGCTGGCCAAGTCTGGTCATCTCGCATTCTCCATACGAAACAATTCATCCAACAATGCAACCAGAGTGCCCCAGTTTGGGTTTGCTGCCCATCTTGCACGATGTCCAGTAGGCAAAAACCGGGTATGCGTGGCCATCAGGTGACGCTGACGCCCACACCTGCCGAGCCGGTGTGGCCTGAGAATACGAGGCTTAGGCAGAGGCCTCGAGATTGATCGCCTTTGGCCCTTTGCCGTGCTTGTCGGGCTCGGTCTCAAACGAAACACGCATGCCCTCGTCCAGGCTACCGATTCCAGACTGTTCGACAGCGGTCACATGCACAAACACATCCTTGCCGCCGTCGTCGGGGGTAATGAACCCGTATCCTTTTTGAGAATTGTAGAATTTGACTATGCCGCTTTGGCGCATCGCGACGTCTCCCTAATTTTCGCATTCGTCATTGCTGGCGCCGTTCACAGGGAACCGACACCGGTTGATGCTCGGGAGTCTTGTCGCAATTTGGGAAGATGCGTTGGCGCGAGAATGTAGCATGCGCGCAAAGTACTCAGTGCAAACCTAAAGCCTCCGCCGGGTCGATGGTCTGCCCGAGCGGGGTGGATTATCGGTGAAAGACCACCTCCGTGCAAGGCGAAATGGGAGGCGCGGACCGGTCCGAACGGCATCTATAGTCCAACAAAAGGCTTCGG
>Ga0315534_1000404_pt1 | contig 29883 bp, 30 predicted proteins | sample SalMarSW160240MG_FD_203094 | JGI IMG/M metagenome (GOLD analysis project Ga0315534, IMG submission 203094) | Salt marsh sediment microbial communities from the Plum Island Ecosystem LTER, Massachusetts, United States - Salt Marsh Sediment SW1602-40 ...
TGCATATATATGATTTTTCAATTTACATTGAGGATTGAAAATTTGATCTTTTGAAAGAATTACTTTATTTGATGAGAAAAATATTATTCGTATGGCTGTTATAATATCCATGAAGGGTGCAAGAATAAGATTAATTCATTCTGCATACTGGATGTGATATTTTCTGTCAAGGAGATTTTTCTTTTTTATTCGCCTTCGTCAGATTACCCTGTAGTTTACTACAGGGATGAATGGCGAGGTGAATTCCGCTGTGATACCCCGCAGCTCGCGCAGCGCAGGCGCTCACGCGGTGCAAGCGCCTGCGCTGCATGTGCGCCGCGTGTGCTGCGGGGAGCTTCATTGGCGAATTTTATCAAGATAAAAAAATAGAGGAGTGATATGAAAACAATTGGTCTTATTGGAGGTATGAGTTGGGAGTCATCATCTGTATATTATAATATAATAAATACAACCGTGAAAGAACGCCTTGGTGGACTTCACTCTGCTAAATGTATTCTTTATTCTGTTGATTTTGAAGAAATTGCGAGCTTACAACATAAAGGAGCGTGGGAAGAACTTACAAAATTGATGATCAATTTTGCTCAACAATTAGAGAGAGTCGGTGCTGATTTTATTGTGATTTGTACAAACACTATGCATAAAATGGCTGAAGAAGTTCAAGGCAGCATAAACATCCCTCTCCTGCATATAGCTGATGCAACTGGTGAAAAGATTACAGAGCAGGAATTAAGGAAACCTGGTTTGCTGGGAACAAAGTTTACTATGGAAGAAGATTTTTATAAAAAAAGGTTAAAGGAAAAATATTCTATTGATGTACTTATCCCTTCATCTGCAGATAGAGAAATAATTGACAGTGTTATTTACAATGAATTGTGCATGGGGATAGTAAAGCAGTCTTCAAGGGATAAATTCAAAGAAATTATTAAAAACCTTGTTTCAATTGGTGCAGATGGTATGATTTTAGGATGCACAGAAATTCCACTTTTGATTAGCCAGAAGGATGTAGAAGTTCCCTTATTTGATACAACAACAATTCACTCAAAGGCAGCAGTTGCGTTTGCCTTACAATAGCACTCATTGTGTAACGTACTAATTTTTAGGCTCTTTCTTTTTCCCTTTAATAATCCTTAAATCCGTTTCCTTGGATTTCCTGCAAGCTCCAAATACTTGATCTAACAGTTTCTTTAATTCGTCCATTTACATCCTCCCTATAAAATACATTTAGGTTTTCTTCGTTTTACTAAAATCTTATCTCGCCTTATTTCAATGTACCTGTGACCTCGTTTTTGCTGCTTAGCGAGTTTACTTGTAGTTCTTTTCACAGGTCTGCCAAAACCGCCGACCGAATGTTGTAGTACAGGAGTGTAAAATCCTCTTTTCATTGTTCTCCTAAAGTTTTCATTATTTCATTCAGGATTTCCTTTTGTTGTGAAGAAATTTCAGCATAACCATTAATAAGGTTGCAGGTGTGGGAATAGCTTTTATGCAACCGCAACGATAACTGATAAATCGTTATTTTTCCTTCTCGAATAAACTGCGTAATCCGGTGCTGCTCTGGTTTTGTAGGATATTTCTGTAGTCCATCCAACATAAAAAACCTCCTTTATGATTATTATTATGTAAGGATTCTCTAATGAAAGTTCAAATTGATCAAGAAAAGAAATATGAAGGAATTTAGAGGTTTAAAGAGTTTCAGAGAATAAAAAAAGGGCTCTTTTTAGAGCCCTTCCATAAACGAGGTTAGGGGGAAGCCCAGCTGAAAGATAAAAATTCAACTCCCCTGATGAAGGAATATGTGTTTGGCTATTATGAAGATTACTTGATCTGCCAATTTGGTAGATTTAGGTGCATTTAATTGTTATGTGAATTAAAATAGCGTGTCTTGCTTTTTAAATTCCTTGAATGCTTCATTAAGTTTTCTTGTAAAATCTCTTTGTTTAATTAATTGTTTATCTTCAATGTTTAATTTTGAAAAATCAACAATTTCTGTCGCCTTTTTGAAATAATGAAGCGTAAGATTTTTGTCTTTCAATATATCAACAATAGGCTGACAATATTCATTTACTTTTCTCTCACTATTAAGAAAAATCCTATCTAAGTTATTTTCATTAACGAGCTTCCTAAAAAGCATTAATATAAAAAATTTAATCTTCTTATAGCGTTTATCGATCTGTTTAGATCGAAATAAAAAGTCCAAACGATAAAAAGCGAGTGCAGATGTATAATATGGTAAATTTTGGTGTTCTGTATTAAAGATAGCTGGATCTTCATTTTCGATACTCTGTTTAACGATGGACCCAAAATATGTTGTTACTCGATCGGGATTTTCATAAAAAATAGAAGAAAAAGCTTTTATTAAATTTTGAATATTAATAACTCTTGATTTAACTATTGATGAATCACTTTGATATTGGCCCGGGCGTCTTTCATAGTATAATTTTTCATCTCCTTCAGTAGTTTCAAAATAATATTCAAGAGTTTTTTGAAATTCGGTCACTGCCTGCAACTGCTCTCGCTTTACAGCAGTTTGACTATTTGTTGCAATTGTAATACGATTTTTTACATCATCCATATCTGTGATAATAAGCTTTATAGGTACACTGAGATTATCTAATGTAACGGTTTTTATATGATTATAAAGAACATTACTTGTTTGACACCCATTTACAATTTGATAATCTGAAATTGTAAAGTTCTTTCCAGAAAGTCCTAAAGAGGTAGCAACAACAGTAATTCCATTATTCAAAACTGTAAAAAGCTCCGGATTATCACTTTCTAAAGTATCTTCTATGCTAGTATTTACTGGATTATCAATACCTTGAAAATCTCTGATATTATCAAAAAAAATACTTCTCATGTTGCCATTTTCATCTAATAATATTTTTTTAAATTCAGACATAGGAAGTATGCCGTAATATGCTTCTTTGATATTAGGCAAATCTGGCAGAGCTACTTTATCTTGGAAAACAAACGTTGTTTGAATCGTGTTTTTTGTATTTCTATATATTTTTGCAATATTCTTTGCATCAATTAGATTGAAAAATAAATCTGAAAAATAATTTGTTTCTGTTAAATACTTCATTGTTGAATGAACAACGCCAAGACAGTTTTTATCACCTGTCCAATTACCATTAGTAACAAAATACAATTTACATTTAGGATTTTCCCTGAAGAGGGATGCATGGTCAAATAGATAATTGATTATCTCGGCAAAATTTTGAATTTCAGTATTTCTTATTAAATGAGGTTGTTCATCGAAAAAATCTTTGACACCAAAGGCAAAGTTGTTTATTTCCGATTTTTTAAAATGTTTTGATGTTTTTGATTCAATAAATATAAAAGTAACTTCAAGAAAATTATTATTTTCTATTAAGAAATCTATTTCTTCTTTTTTTTGAACGAGTTGTCCGTTAACAATTATTGCAATTCCATCAATGCCTGTATCATCATCTCCAGTTAAAGTGTCATCGACGTCGAAAGATCGATTAAATTCTTTTGAAATTATCGAATAGTTTGCAAATTTTTCAAAATCTTTTTCTATTCCTTCAGATTTGATTTCATGTAACTTAAGAAAGTCATCTACTAAACTTTTTGCTATTTTGTCCATTTTATCTCCAATACATTTAAGAGGCTGTCAATTGCCATAAAAAAACCCACCTCTCTAATTGAGAAATGGTGTCTTAGCTTTTAACTCATAGTACCCTCGATTAAGGGTTATTGCTTGGGCCTCTTTTCATATTCCTTCAAGAAGACCCTAGATGGCTTTTTTATACAATTCATATATAATTTTAATCTGTTTTTAGATTAATTATTTGATATTCAAATAAGGTAGTAAATAAATCCTTAATCGATGTCTTATAATTATCAGCACTGATTGAATATGTGTCTTTAACATCTCCAACGTACAGATTTAGATCACTTTTTGCAGGATGAAAACATTTTCCAGCAAGATTGATATCCAATAATAGAAATTCTCTCGAGGGGCCTTTTTCGGCACGTTTTCTGGCACTATAACCCCAAGATTCTCCGAAGAAGAAATGTATAACAATATTCGGAATCTCCTCCTTTTTGTAAGGTTTTATGATTTGAAAGGTTATGGTCCAAACAGTATCGTTATTGAAGACAATTAAACTTTTGAATGATTCAGCGTCTTTGTCATAAAGGTTATTAGGTAATTCAGGAATTATACATTCAATCCTTTTCCCCGTTCTTTGGTTATATGCTTCAAGCATATTATCGATCATTTCAAAAGCATATTGATAAATATGTCTCCATTTCTTACTAAGTTTGATTTCTTTTTCTTTCCGAAGAACTTCACTCTTTTGTTGTTCAACTCTCTTACTCTCAATATCACTTACAAAATTATCAGCCCATTCATTAAATTCATTTTGTATTTCTTCTATTTTTTCCAATGACTCGATATTAGTTATGTTGTTCTTCATGACACCGATTTCTTCTCTAAAGCCTTTAATTTTATCTATAATTTCGGATTTATCTTTTTTGGTACTTAGTGATGAGCCTTTAGCCATCAGGAAGATTCCGATTGCATTAATAATTACACCAACTACAATAAGTTGTTGATTTTTAATTAATTGAGTAATTAATAAGGTTCCAAGTGCTATTGCAATGATTCCAATTATTGTGTATTTATTCATTCGATTATAGGGATAAATTTAAATATTTTTTAATTGTGTATAACATTAAGATTATACTGCATATACGCAGTGGTATATTACTGCAAAATGAAATCTATTTGGAAAACATTCAATAAGTAAAATATGTTGCGTAATATTGAAATTGAAAAATACTGAAACAGGGTTTGTGATATCGAATCGCTTGGCGAAGTCTGGGGTGTTAACTCTTGTTAATCAATGGTGTCTTGGATTTTAAATCATAGCGCCTTCCATTAAGGTTTGTTTCTTGGCTTTTTATATCAAAAATACACTGCTTCCATAAAACGCACATTTTCTTATAAAAATCAAGGATGATTTTAGGGGGTAGGAAATGGGTAGATGGGATACCTATTATTGGAAGTTAAAGTTTTTAAAGCCAGGAATAGAAAAGAAAAGCCCCTATGGATTATTCCACTATCCATAAGTGGCAGTCCGAGTTTACGAAATTGCATATTCAACTGCTTTTTCAGCATGAATTAATGTCGTATCGCACAGCTGTATATCAGTATCACTTTGGTTCACTAATAAGCCAATTTCTGTGCATCCAAGAATTACCACTTCAGCCCCTTGGTTAGCCAAGCTCTCGATAATACGAAGGTACTCTTTTTTAGACTTTTCAATTATTTGACCTAAACAAAGCTCCTGATAAATCATATCGTGAACAATCTTTCTGTCCGGCTCGTTTGGAACAAGAACCCCTAAACCATATTTTTGCATCAGGCGACCCTTATAGAAATCTTGCTCCATAGTAAATGCTGTGCCCAACAAACCAGCAGTTTTAATACCTTTACCCACAAGCACCTGCGCTGTGGCATCAGCGATATGTAGAATAGGAATGCGAATAGCCTTTTCGATATCAGGTGCCACTTTGTGCATCGTGTTTGTGCAAATAAGTAAAAAATCTGCACCAGCGGCTTGGATTTTTAGAGCAGCATCAGAGAGGATCTTAGCTGTACCCTCCCAATCGCCCTTATGTTGTAGCTGCTCAATAGGCTCAAAGTCGACGCTATAAAGTACTATCTTCGCGGAGTGTAAGCCTCCAAGAGATTTCTTTACTCCCTCATTTATTGCTCGATAATATCCAGCTGTGCTTTCCCAGCTCATACCACCCAGAAGACCTATAGTTTTCATGTCGCTCCTTAATTTGTTCGCAGTATAGCGAAGCCATCACAGGGAGGCAAAGACCGTTTGCCATCAATCAGGTGCATGGTGTGGTTACGGATGTTATAGGATTTATATATACATCTGATCTTTTACACTCGCCTTCGCCAGGATGCCCCGTGCGGAAGCACGGGGAGGACACGCGGCGCAAGCGCCTGCGCTGCGCGATGGCGATAGGCTACCGCGCCGTAGCCACTAGAGCGAAGGCGGGTTGGGCTTCCGTCGAAACCAAGTCCAGCTGCTTCGGCGCAGTTTCGCTTGGCTTTGCCACAGATGCCCCGCGCGGAAGCGCGGGGAGCTTCACTAAAAGGAATAGGATCATTATTATAAGACTTGTTACCGTGTTCGAAGATATGTGTGCAACTGACCACTGACAGCGGACAACTGACAACACATAGTATTGTGTTAAGGATTTTCCTTGTCTGTCTTTTTCCCTTTAATAAGTCTTAAATCCACTCGTCTGTGAGGGCGTACATCTTGTTTTGATTCTCTTTTGGCCATTGTTTCCTTTATTACCCTCAGTTGCCATTTTTCCCAGGATTCATCCTTCCTCTTATCAATAAATCTCAGTATTTCATCTATATCTTTTCGTGTAAAAAGATATTTGCCTTTCACCTGTCTCGGATTAATATCCGGATAATGTTCAGGTGCTATAGTTTTTTTCAGCACGCGTATGTAATGCATAATAAGGTTTTGAGGAAGCTTGGTTATTTTTGATACCTCATCAATGGTATAAAAAATTTTTGTGTTCAAAAAAGCCTTCCTATTTTCGTTGTATTTTGCATCCAATTGCTTTTAAGTTAGGTGTTCCGAATTCCTTTCCCAATTTTTCAGTAGAGGTAAGGATATTAAAGTTAGATTTTTCCCAACCATACAGAGATTCCACCTTTTCTTCCGGAAACCACCACCCATGTGAGGCATTTATTACCCTTGGATCAATAATATCGGTACAATGAGCAACCTGGGTTATTTTTCCATACCTTGTTTCAATAATAACCTCATCGCCTTCGTTAATTCCATATTTTAACGCAGTATCAGGGTGTATTTCAACCTTTGGATCTGGTTGTTTTTCTCTTAGTCTTTTTATCCATCTATATGAAGAATGGAGGTAATACTGGCTTTTTGAATTAGTGAGTACCAAAGGGTATTCAGGATCCTCTTCCTCTGGAAGTCCCTTAAATGTCGGGAGTGGCGATAGATTGAATTTTTCTGCAGTACTCAATGCAAGCTCTACCTTACCCGTGGGGGTTCGAAAGCCCTTTTCTTCATAAAGCTTAAATCTGTCAGGGCCTTTCAAGTAGCCCTTCTCAACGAACTGGCTGTATGTGAGATCACTTGGCTTGACAACATCTTCCAAAAACTGGCTATGGTCGTCATACCAGTATTCTTTAGGAGAAATACGTTTACCCAGCTCATTCATTATTTTCATATCAGGCCAACACTCTTCGGGGGGATCAACTACTTTGGGCCGTGCCAGGATAAAACCGTGACCGAGTCCGTAATGGCCGATATCGTCCATCTCGAATTGGCTGGCAACAGGAAGCACTATGTCTGCGATAGCCGCTGTAGGCGTCATGAACAGATCAGCGACTGCTATAAAATCAAGATTCATAAATGCTTCATATGTCTGGCGACTGTCTGCATAGGATAGCATGGGGTTTGCACACATGGCATAGAATCCTTTAATGGGATAAGGCACTTCTTCAAGAATTGCCTTTTTAAAGAAAGATGGTGCAATAGTCATTAATCTTGGTATCACACTATGATAAGCGCTGATCATTTCCTTTCTCTTATCTGGAATAAGATCGGCACGGACAAATTGCCCTAAGCCCATGATTTTTGGATCTTTTGCATGTATATTACCACCAGGCACATCAAGATTGCCACATACTGCCATCAAGCAAATGAGTGCCCGTGTTGTATCAAAGGTATGGATAGTATGCTCAATTGGATTTCCCCACTGGATAACAGCGGGCTTTGAGGTGGCATATAATCGTGCTGTATCTCGAATGATATCAGGAGGAACCCAGGTGATCTCAGACACTTTTTCTGGAGCATATGTCTTGACATGATCTGCTAGCTCATCAAAGCCGTGGGTCCATTTTTCAACAAAATCCTTATCATATAAAGACTCCTCAATAATGACGTTGAGAAACCCCAATGCAAGTGCGTGATCTGTTCCAGGCCTTAACTGTATCCACTTCTTGGCTTTTTTCACCAAATCGATCTTTCTCGGGTCAACAACTATCAGCTCGGTACCATTTTTTAACTGCTCGAAAAGCATGCTGTTGATTTCTCCCTCTTCATTTGTGGAGGTGATATTACTCGCCCATAAGAGGATGAGCTTGCTTTTGTGATGCAGGTTCGCCACAGGATAAAAGCCGCAGGTATGAACACCCGTTATTTCTCGAGGTGCGTGGCATACATCCTGAGTTGCGATAACATTGGGAGAACCAAAAATATTGGCCAGCCTGATTAACACAAAGTGTTCCAAGCCTTTGGGCATGCCAACACCAAATGCAACTCCTTTTGCGCCATATTTTTCTTTTATGTTATTTAGATTTTCAGCTGTCTCACTCAATGCCTCTTGCCAGGATATTTGTTTCCATTTTCCTTCACCTCGCTTTCCTACTCTTTTCAAAGGATGTTTGAGGCGATCAGGATGGGTCAGACGATCAGGTGATGCGATTCCTTTTGCGCATACATACCCCTTGTTTAAAAAACCATCCGGGTCCCCTTTCACCCTCACGATTTTGTTATCTTTCAATCCTACTAACAACCCACAACCGCCATGATCCATCCTTGCACAGTGGGTTTTTACCCACCTAATATCATCTTTCATTCACTGTCTCCTTTCTGATTTTTATGAGGTCATCCAATCGATAGTATTTCATACACTTAATGGATTTTTTTGGCAAACAGTCAATGCCTTTAAATCATTATTTATGAAAGTTCAATAGGAGACAAGAAGTTGATTGAATGAATAGAATGCCTTAATGTACTAAGAGATGAGAGAAAAGTGACGATATTACGACATTTAGTGAGAGAGAAACATCAAGAAAGGACGTTTATAAAATGTTGAATACGTTCAAAGGCTTCTTTCAAAACCTCCTGATTGACTGTTAAAGCAATACGTATACAGCCCTTGCCTGAAGGTCCAAAGGCCTCTCCTGGAACGACCACCACCTGTTCCTTATCCAACAAATCAAGGGCAAACTGACGGCTGTCTTGAGTGATTTGGCTGATATCCGGAAAAATATAAAAAGTCCCTTTTGGCTTGTGAATTTTCACGCCAGGAAGTGTTTCTAAAATTTCGTATGCGTAATCACGACGCATGCGAAATTCTTCAACCATGGTATTGATGATTTCTGGATCTAGCTGCAGAGCGGCCAAAGCAGCACGCTGGGAAACGGAAGGGGCGCACGATGTAGTCGAACTTACTACTTTGATCATTGACTCAATGAGCCATTCCGGACCAAAAGCATATCCTATCCGCCAACCAGTCATAGCAAAGGATTTGGAAAATGAGTGAACCACAACTGTTCGTTCTTCCATGCCTGGTCGTGTACGAATGGATTCGTGTGTCAGTCTGTCAAAAAGGAGTCTTTCGTAGACTTCATCACTCAAAACCAACAAATCCTTTTCGAGGACTATTCGGGCAATATCATCCATGATTTCGGCAGGGATGACGGCTCCTGTTGGGTTGTTTGGCGAATTTAGGAGCAATACTTTGGTTTGTGGGGTGATTGCTGCTTCAAGAGCCTGAGGCGTTGGCACAAAACCATTTTCAAAATTGGTCTGAACAGGTACAGCCTTTCCTCCTACCCATTCAATATGATGTCTGTATGGTGGAAAATAAGGATCTGGCAAGATAACTTCGTCACCGGGATTGAGCACAGTACGGAAAAAAGAAGTTAAGCCCCCAACCCCTCCAGTAGTCACAACAATCTGACGAGTTGAGAAGTCCTCGCCAAGGCGTTCATGCAGATACACCTGGATTGCTTTAAGCAATTCGGCATCCCCCTGTGATTGAGTGTAGTGGGTTGCACCTTTAAGCGCATCCTGAAGCGCCTGATCACATATTTCTTTGGGAGTATTAAAGTCTGGCTCGCCAATCCCCAAGGAAATATAGCTATCAAACTGCGCAGCACGTTGCCACATTTCTCGAATACCGGAAAGTGGAATTTGACTTACAGCGTTTGAGATCTTTGATTTCATGGTGAATCACCTCGTATCAGAAAATTATAAAGAGTGTCAAATATAAAATCCTTTATTCCATCATTGTTGTAATCTTATCAACATACCCCACTGTTTCCTCATGGCGCCAGCCACGAACCTTTGGTGCAACAGACTTTATGTTGTGCCAGAGGTTTTCATTAAGTCCATGGTTCTTAGCTGTTTTCTGGGCCTTTATAATGTTTCTAAAACCAGCATTATAGCTTGCGAAGGTAAAAGATATTTTATCTTTAAATGGTCGATCGGCCCTCCATTTCTTATAAAGTTGACGATCGTAGTATATGCCTGAAGCTATATTCCAGCGTGGTTCATTGATATCCACAAAGGAGGGGTTTTTCTTTTTAATTTCATGGAATGTTTTTGGCATGAGCTGCATTATCCCTTTTGCATTGACCCAGCTTGTGGCATTCGCTTTAAGGTTTGATTCTGCAATGGCCTGGGCCTTGAACCATTTCCACTCAAAGCCGACTCCAAAATATCTTTTCGTATATTTTCTAAAATATTGATCATACTTACTTGTCCATTTTCTCGAGGTTACATTAGGAAAATCCTCTATCTTGCCGACGGCCGTGTTCGCAGCACGGACATGGTTCTCTGGTGTAATAAAAAAAAGCAGTAAAGCAATTATTACTATCTTGAGGGTATATGTCCCCATTTATAGAATCCATTTAATTTTTACATTCAATGTATCTATTACAATAATATAAGTTTTATGAACTTTTTACCAAATCTGTCTTTTAATTAAGCCCTAATCCGATAACCAGGCCTACAGCAACTCCAATACCAATAAAAATTCCCATTACTACCAACCCGACTGCTTTGTTATCCTTAGCGAGCTCATTGGAGGTGTCAAATTTGGTGAATTTGTCAAACCATTTGTAGCCGAAGTACATAAACAGTAATGTTAACACTCCACCTAGAATAGAATAGATAATATTAACGATCATTGCTGTTAACTGCATAATCCTTCTCCTTATTTGGGTTTAAAGATTACTAATTATTCACCACCCGTTCGTTTCTCTCACTTGAGATTCACCCTGTTAAATAGGGGTTAAGTCTCGCAGATTATCAAAATTGAAGATAAACACTTACAACTGTTTCTCATATGTCATTTACAATTTAACAGGGCAAGGAGTAATCAGAGAAGAGCATGGAATCAGGCATAGAAGATCGCTTGAAAATAACATGGGAAGTCTTAATAGGAAAAATAAGTTAACTTATTTTTCCTATTATAGGCATTCCCATTAGTCCCAATGTGGTTCCCATTGGGACCCCGCTATGCGGGATTTTAAGCGATTCTCTATAGGAAATCTTACTCTAAGTTCTCTGCCTGCCCTGTTAAACCTGAAAGTATTTAACTGGGGTGTCTCGAATGAGTCCCATAAAGCGGGACGAGTGGGTGGTTATCTTATTTTCCTTTAATCCAAATCAACAGGTGTTTTACACTTATTACATCTTTGCGCGCCCCTGAAAAGCTTATCGCCACACTCTGGGCAGATATAGCGCGCCTCCTCATCTAATATCCACTTTTCTGTTCCAACTTCTCGCCAATAGGGAATAGCCCTCAGGATAACCTTCTTGCCAAGGGGTATGGGAAATTCTTCTATTAGCTTGCACGGAAAATCGTTGCATTCATGACAGCCTGTATACCCCTTTTTTGTTACACAATCTTTAATAGCGCATTCTTTGCAGAAATAAAATGGTTCACTCGACAAACAGCCTTTACAATGAATGTCTTCAACAGAGAGATTTTCACTTTTAGAGAGTTTATCACTATAAAAACCAGCCAGTATTTCTTTAAACTTCAGGTTATTCTCACGTGTTGCATAGAGAATACCACATACACCGCAATAGAGACCACAGGGTGCTATATAGTCAGGATTTATTTTCATATGTTACCTCCAATTAAATAATGTAAGGGTTTAGATATTATCGAGAGTTAACAATTATGTCAATAATCTTGCTTATGGTACCCTGAAAGATCTTGCATCTGTATATTCATCATTCGGTTTTCGTTTCTAAAAAAGGCTTGCACAAAACACAATGAGTGGGCAGTTAAAAAAGTTTTTATAAGCACACAATAAAAGGAGATAAATTACCTTGACATCAGATACAGAAGGAAAATAATTGTTAGGGTATAGGAGAGACAGAATAGAAGTGAAGATAAGAACGAAAAATGTATTAGTCTGTATAATTACCTCGGGATTTTTATTGGCTCCTTTAAGCCAATCTCAGGGAAAGGCCCAGTTCAAGTTCCTCGGTTTTAGCAAGGAAAAGAAGTCACATGAGGTGCCAAAGGGGTGGGAGGTTATTACCTATTTTCGAGCGGTTAAGAACAAACTGTCTCTAAGCAAGGAGGGGAAAAGGACTGTTCTCATGGTGAGTAGCATAGGAAGCGCATCTGGTGTTTTACGAAGAATTGACATTGATCTCAAAAAGTTTCCAGTTCTTGTATGGCGCTGGAAGATAAATAGGGTAGTAGGGATGGCAATTGAATCCCGGAAGGACAGGAACGATTCTGCGGCCAGGGTAAGAGTTATTTTTGGAATGGCTGCACCAAAGCCTTTGAAGGGACCACCAGAGATTGTAAAGTTTTTCAAATCCTTTGGTATTCAAACGGAAGGCAAAGAACCACGTGGCTTTAAAATCGACTATATCTGGGGAAACAATGTTCTTAAAGGAGAAGTTATTGATTATCCGAGTTCAAAAAATCATAAGATGGTGGTTGTTGAAAGTGGAAACAAGAGGGCAGGCAGATGGGTGTGGGAAAAGCGTAATCTTGTTGAAGACTTTAAGGCATTTTTTAGAAAGTCCCCCCCCACCCTTATAGGGATTATGGTTCTCACAGATACTGATCAGACGAATGAAGGAGTTGTTGCTCATTACAGCAGCATTATTATGATGGACAAGTAGCTCCTTTATACATTTTTTCCATCCATTGAGTGTGATTGCGTAACCCTATATTTTTTTAATGTGGTTACTTTTTCTTTGAGAGAGAGACTAAAGGTAACTAAATCGGTTCTATAGTAGAAGGTGGTTTTTTGGTGATGTTGTATGTAACGCTGACAACCCCGGGCACTTCCGTTGTGAGCCGCTCAGCCAACTGGTCTAACACGTCCCAAGAAAGCCTTGTGGGCGATCCTATTTTTGCGTCTGTGCTCTCCCAACACCTGACCTCGATTTGCAATCCATAATCTCTTTTTCCTTGCCTTATACCAGTAACCTTATCATCATGGAGAATAGCTAAATACTGAAATGCGCCACTCTGAGATAGTTCTTCTTCAACAATTCTGGTAGCACCTCGTAAAATTGTTACTCTTTCAGGTGTAACCTCTCCAATTACTCTTGTCGCCAGCGCAGGGCCAGGAAAAGGCGGTCGGTTATAGAGCTCCTCTGGTAAGCCAATTGATTTAGCAACCTTTCTAATTGCTGATTTTCGCAGTTGAATCAATGGTTCTATAACTTTATACCCGTACATTTTCTCAGGATCAATTCCAAGCTGTTCAAGGATATTATGCTGTCTTTTAATGCCTGCAACAGTTTCTTCTACATCTGTGTAGTTCGTGCCATGAAAAAGATATCTCGCACCAGTCTCTTCCACTAATTGAGCAAAGACATCTTTATAAAATGAGCGTGTAATTGCCTCTCTTTTCTCCTCTGGGTCGGTAAGACCTTTTAATGCCTTGAAAAAGATTTCTTCAGCGTCTATGAGTTCAACTGCGACTCCCAAATCTTTAAATATTGAGACAATATATTGAGGTTCTCCCTCTCTCATTAGGGCATTATCAATGAAATATGTCTTGAATCGATCCCCTAATGCCTTGTGTCCAAGGATAGTAACAACTGATGAATCAACACCTCCAGACAGGGCATTGATAGCCAACCCATTACCAATAGTTGAAGAAATTTCTTCAATTTTTTCCGCGATGAATTTATCAGCATCTAATTCTTCTAAGGTAATTTCTTTGATTTCCATGCTGCCTCCTTATTTTATAGAGCATCTGGCGCTGCTCAAGATTCGATGTGCGCCAAGCTTTTCACAGTGTGCCACAGGTATTGCAACTAGTAGCGCTACAAGAACTACAGGAAGATTCCTTTGAGCTTGAAACCTCTCCCTTACCCTTATGGCTAAAGGTAGAAAGAAGTTTTGTAACATTTTTTCCTTTACAGAGAGGGCAAAGCACTTCCTGATCACCCAATACTATAATCTCAAAGCCCTCATCACATTCCATGCAATGGTATTCAAAAATAGGCATAGTGTTTCAATCTCCTTAAGCTATTTTTTATAACAGAAAATGTAATATAACAATTAATCCAAAATTGTCAAAAATTTTTAAACGATCAGCCCTTAGTAACAATTTTCACAGCAGGTGTAGCTAAAATACTCTTTTCGCTTGACATATGGCTACATTATGAATTATGGTTTTTCATCCTAATGGCCCGGCTCTATTTGCGGGTTGGCTTTGCTCTGAAGGATAGTTTCCTTTGCCAGAGTGGCGACCTGAGGTTTGGGACCATGGAAGAAAGTTTTTTGAAAGGAGGTTAGCACTATGGCAGAAGGAACGGTAAAGTGGTTTAGTGATAAGAAGGGATTTGGTTTCATCGAGCAGGAAGACGGCAATGACTTATTCGTCCACTACTCCTCAATCAACTCGTCTGGATTCAAAACACTCGCTGAAGGTGAGCGAGTGAGCTTTGAGGTGGAAGAGACAGACCGAGGACCGAAGGCCAAGAACGTTAGTAGGCTTTAGGATACTAAACTGCGATTATAAGGGGAATTATGTTGTGGTAACACATGATACCCCTTATAATTTAGTAATCCAATCAAGAAGATTTTGTCCTCTCTACACAGAAGAGGAAATCTGTCATTTTAAATGTTTCTTTCCATGAGAAGTTTTTTTTCTTGTAATTCCCTAACAATTTGGTCTCCATTCTCTGATTCATCAATTTACATTTCAACTACGACGCGAGAATATCCGATTTCAATGCTTTCGGTACCTATGAATGATGGTCTTAAAGTATCTTTACGTTCTATTTATGACATTGAGAGGGAGGGCCTTTAAGAAAACATGAACAGAAAATGGACAGCCTGAGGAATATGGGTAGGGAACATTACTGTCTACGGGAGGCCGTTTAACCGTATAAGGGAGGGTACCAGCATGGAAGAAAGCAAAGATCCTTACAAAAGGGAATATAGAAAAGTTGCTATCAGAACCATAGATGGCGCCACGATATTAGGAAAAGTAAATATCGGTATAAAAGATAGAGTGTCTGACGTATTCACTAAAACAGACAATCCGTTTATTGTTTTAATTGATGCGGAACATAAAGACATTTCAGGAAAGGTCCTCTTTGTGAATAGAAACAATATTGTGTGGGTTGTACCAGAAGATGAGTGATTAATAAAATGCCATTTCTCATATAGAGAGGTAGGTCTTATAATCTTTCTCCTATACCCAATTCCCTTTTTGCTTTGATAGGTGGGATTATGGAGTCACATTATTTATTTTAACGGATTATATGTGGTCTATAACGGGTCACTGTGTTTGAGAGATTTATAGAATTTTTTTTAATACAACTTTGTAAAATATACATAAAAACATAACTTATCATTAAAGGGCAAAAACATGCATTTTGAAGAGACCTTCATGAATTTTATCCTTCACCATCAGGAGAGACATAATCGTACCTATCATTTCTTGATTTTGATGGATGCTTTAATCAGTGCGGCTAAGCATATCCAACACTATTATCTGACGGGTGCCTTAAAAGGGAATTTGGGGTTGGCTGGCGAAGTAAATGTGCAAGGCGAGGATGTCATGCGCATGGATCAGATTGCACATGAGATTACCATTCATTATTTGAGGAGTTCCGGACGAGTGATACATGCAGTCAGTGAAGAAGCGGAAGAAGTCATTGAGATGGACACTAAAGGCGGGCGCTATTTTGTGTATTTCGATCCCCTTGATGGCTCATCAAATGTATCTCATGGACTGCCGGTCGGCTTTTTATTTGGTATTGCCAAGCGAAACCTGGATGGACCTGAGGATGGTCATTTGCGAGACGGAAAAGAATATAGAGCGGCTGGCATGTTTGTGATCCCCACCGGCACGTTCACCCTTGCGCTTAGAGAATCCGGCACCTGGCGGTTCCACATTGATGAAACCATGAGCTTTGTCAAACCCTTTCGCATGATGCTTCCAGAGAATAGCGAGACCTGGGAGCTGTCATTTAATGAGGCAAACCGACACACTTTTTCTGAGAGGGTGCAAGACTGGATTGCACAAAGAGAAAGAAAATACGCCTTCAGATACCTTGGCGCCCTGGCTGCAGATTTCCACAGGATTCTTTCGAACGGCGGTTTGTTTATGTATCCTGCCATTGTTAATCATCCAAAGCCTGAAAAGAATCGCCCGCAGGGGAAATTGCGCCTTATGTATGAGGCAGCGGTTGTGGCATTCATGTGCCGCGAGGCCGGTGGTGATGCTGTTGATGAAACAGGTACCCCGATTCTCGAAATTCAACCAGAGAACCAGCACCAACGTACAGCCCTCTATGTGGGTTCTAAGCTCCTTGTGGACGAAATCGCCAAGATCCTGCAAAGTTAGGATAAGTATAGGGATTTTAAAATATCACGAGATGATTACGTTTAGTTTTTGTAAAATTCCTTAGAAAGGAGTAAAGCGATGGAGATTTTTGAAGCTATGAAAGAGAGAAGAAGTTACCGGAGTTTTTTGCCTGAACCAATCAGTGAGGAGGCCATTGAAAAGATTTTGGAAGCTGCCATCTGGGCGCCTTCCCCCCTAAACACCCAGCCCTGGGAATTTGTTATTATAACAAAGGAAGAGGTGAAGGGAAAGATCTTTTCTGAGGCTGAAAGATGCATTAAGTGGGCGCTTGAAAAAAGTGGCTGGAAGTGGCTGGAAAATTATCAGGCCAATTTTTTACAATCTGCCCCTGTTATAATAGCTGTTATAGGAGATCCTCAAAAAACAGGTGTTGATATGTTTCTTGAAGAGGGTGGAGTAGGCTATCAACATGCCTGTGCTGCAGCCATCCAAAATATGCATCTTGCAGCTCATGCATTAGGTATTGGCAGCTTGTGGTTTACTTTTTTTGATAAGAAGGCTATGCGGGAAATACTTGGTATTGACCTAAAGAAAACACCGCTGGCCCTTGTATGCCTTGGCAAACCAAGCGGAGAACCACTTCAAACACGCAGAAAGGATGTAAAGGAAAAGACGACTTATATACGCTGATCCTGCCACAAAGCTTTCAGGTCTAGGTACCGCATCCTGCGATTCCTTTTCATTTGACCTACAAACGCCTTTTACTCTATACTCTCCTTCCCGAAAAGAGCAGATCTATTTTGATAGGCTCTCATTATAATAGACGGCGCACTTGATGAAGATCCGAATTTCCCTGATGCTTTGTTTCTCAAGGCACAGATACTATGGAAGGGTTTTGGAAATGCAAGGGTTACGAGGGAGTAATTAAAAAAGGAAAGTAAAAAGGAGAAAAATAAAATGAAAGGGATTTTTATACGATGGTTGGTTCTGACAGCCGCCATTATGTTTGCTTCATATGTATTAGATGGGATACAGGTAAAAGGTTTCTTTACTGCCTTGTTTGCAGCAGCTATACTGGGTATCTTGAATGCCTTTTTCCGTCCTATATTAATTATTTTGACTCTTCCTATCAACATTTTGAGCCTGGGTCTCTTCACCTTTATCATAAATGCCATGTTGCTTAAGATGGCCTCGGGCGTTATATCGGGATTTGAGGTATACGGTTTCTGGTCCGCTGTCTTTGGATCTCTGCTCATCAGTTTGGTAAGCTGGGCTTTAAGTTCTTTTATCAATGAGCAGGGAAGAATGGAATATATTGATTTGAAAAAGAAAGACGGAGACAGATGGGAGTAATGAGTTGAAGCATGTTCAAGTAGAATAATTTTTTCATGATAAGGAGTTTATTGATAATGGATAATCCTGTCCTGCAAGAATTAGAAAAACTGCCAAACAATACCCTAATAGAATTAATAAAAATGTATTCACATAATTGGATGACGCTTGATGGCTTGTGGTTTAGCGGCGTGGAAGAGAAGTATGGATTAGATGCAGCACTTGAACTCGATGTGAGGATGTGGCAAATTGGCTCTACGATTGAGGCCAAAAGGATCAAGAATGTGCTTAATCTGGAAGAGGGAGGATTGGATGCCATCATAAAAACAATTAATTTTATGACATGGGCACCCAGCTTTGGTTATGAGTATACGATTTCAGGTAATAAGGCAATCTGGACCTGCAGACATTGTCCGCCACAGGAGCAAAGAGTTGCAATGGGTAAGGGAGAGTTTGCCTGTCAACCTACCTTTAATGCCTGTTTTAATAATGTCGCCAAAGTGATTGATCCAAGAGTACGTGTTACAGCTATATTTTGCCCTCCTGGAACTCATCCAGATGACGCATGGTGCCAATGGGAGTTTATTCTTCATTAATGCACCAGAGGTGCAGTAAGCTTTCAAGTAGATAATATATGATTGATACGATAAAAACGTCAATAAAACCACAGATGGCATCAACAGTTATTCTTATTCGAGAGCACAATGGAGAACTGCAGATCTATCTCCTTAAAAGAAGTATCAGAAGTGACTTTTTTCCTGAAACGTATGTATTTCCCGGGGGGAGAGTAGAGGGAGAAGACCGCGCTTTCGGGCTATGGAAGGCACATGTGGATTTGGATAGTGAGGAAATTTCCCAACGATTTGGTGGAAGTTTGACCGAGAAAGAGGCTCTGACCTACGGTGTGACAGCCATACGAGAGACCTTTGAGGAAGCAGGAGTTCTTCTGGCTTATAGAAATGAATACACACAGGAAAACTTTGCGAGGGTTCAGGATCGGCGCAAGGTGGGGGAGCTCCCCAAAGGCTGGCTCAATGATCTTGTGGTATCTGACAGGTGGATATTGGCCTTTTCCAGACTTTTTCGGTGGGCTCATTGGATAACTCCAGAAGGCATGCCGAAACGATATGAAACAAGGTTCTTTCTGATGTTTATGCATCCAGGGCAAGAATGCGAGCCGGATGCAAGGGAGACCACTCATGGGGTATGGATCAGTCCAGAAAAAGGGCTTGTGAAGAACCTTCAAGGAGAAATTCCTTTAAGCCCACCAACCTTGGTTACACTGCACGAGCTTTTACAATATTCTAATAAGAGAGATTTGAGAAAAGAAGTTAAAACACGTAAATGGGGAGAAGCGCTTTTACCCCGTATGTTCAACGTACCCAAGGGGAAACTAATACTTGAGCCATGGGATCATGTGAGTAAGAAAGAACTTGAAATTGACACTATAGGGCTTAAGATGAACTTCCTTTCGATTGGCGAGCCTTTTTCCAGGCTTTGGTATAACGGGAGGGTATGGAGACCGGTTGGGAACTAAACTTAACACCTGAGTCTTTTGCTTAAGAATCAACCTGAGGTTAAAAACAATGATTAAAAAAATATTATACACCCCTTTAATGCTCCTCATTTTGATATGCGCATCGCCTGCTCTTGTTCCTGCTCAAAATAGCGAGAAAGAACATATGCCGTCTGCAAATGTCGTTGTATCGAAAGTTACTGCTGGCATGATCGCACCCGAAGAGGAATTTATCGGAACGGTGTACTATCTCGAGGTCTCAGATATTTCCGCAGAGGTAAGCGGAGCGGTACAGGTTACAAAGTTTGAAGAGGGACAGCGAACTACACGATGGGAAGGGCTTGTAAAGCTTAATTCCAGCCTCCTTGAAAAGAGACTTCAGGCAAGAGTGGCATCCTATGAACAGGTTCTCTCGGACCTTGAAAGGGCACAAAATGATTTTAAAAGAATAGAGAATCTCTTCACAAAAAAGATAGTTGCAGAGAAGGAGTATGATGATCAGTGGTTCCAGGTGAAGGGGCTTGAAAAAAAAGCGGCTGCTCTTAAGGCAGACGTGGAACAACTTGAAATAGAGCTTAAAAAAACGCTCATCACGGCACCCTTTAACGGCGTGATAATTAAAAAACATGTTGCACGTGGCGAGTGGCTTTCACCGGGTAAAACTGTAGCAACAATCGCACGGGATGATGCAATGGATTTAATCGTGGAGGTTCCGGAAGACGTTGCCAAATACCTGACACCGGGTATGACTGCAAAGGTAACGGTAGCCAGAATGAAAAAGAGTGGAACAATCACCGCCATCATACCGAGAGGTGATATTGCAACAAGAACATTCCCCGTGAAGATAAGAATTAACGACCCCACTTCACTAATGGAGGGAATGGAGGCAAGGGTGAGATTGCCGGTAGGTGAGAGAATAAATACCCTTATGGTACATAGAGATGCTGTCTTAAATATGTCCGGAAAAACAGTGGTTTTTGCCGTGGTTGACGAAAAAGCAATGATCATACCCACTCAAGTTGTGGGATATAAGGGAATGAAAGTTGGTATAAATGCACAGAAGATTTCAAAGGGTATGAAGGTTGTTGTCAAGGGAAATGAAAGACTGAGGAATGGCCAGCCTGTCATAATCATAAAAGAGGTAGAGTGAGTTTTGGATCCAATTAAGTTTTCTATAAATGATCCTGTTAAAGTTATCGTTGGCGTTCTCGTAATCCTTCTTTTCGGATTTATCGGGCTTTATAGACTGCCCTACCAGTTAAGCCCAAGTCTGGAGGTGCCCCAGATTACCATTAGAACAGTCTGGACCGGCGCCACTCCCTATGAGATCGAGCGGGAAATTATCGAAGAGCAGGAAGAGGTATTTAAGGGAATCCCCAATCTTGTCGAGATGGAAAGCACATCATCGAACAACGGAGGCGAAATAACGCTCAAATTCAAGTTAGGCACCAACATTGATGATGTACTCCTGAGGGTTTCAAACAAACTGAACGAAGTCAGGTCATACCCTCAAGATGTAGAAAAACCTGTAATCAGCGCTACAGGGGCTGCTACATCTCCTATAGTTTGGATGATGCTGAAAACGACCCCAGATAATCCAAATTCTATATACACCTATAGAACCTTTTTTGAAAATGAAATAAAGCAATATCTTGAAAGGGTGGATGGCGTTGCCGATCTCTTTATAGGTGGCGGAAGCGAAAAAGAGATGCACGTCATTTTGAAGCCCGAAAAACTTGCTGCATATGGCCTGACAATCGGAGATGTTGTAAAGGTCTTGAATGCAGAAAATGTGAATATATCTGCGGGAAGCATGGATGTCGGAAGAAGAGACTTCAGAATCAGGACGGTGGCAGAATTTCAATCAGCCGAGGATCTTGAAAATATGGTTATCACATCAACAGGCCAGAAGCGGATCTTTCTTTCGGATATTGCCACCGTAAGATTTGGATACGCAAAGCTGAATGCCGAGATCATCCACAAAGGTAGTGAGGCAATCATAACAGGCATTAAACCTGAACCAGGCACAAACATACTCGAGTTGACAGATAGGGTTGAGAAAGTCGTTAACTGGCTGAATGCGGAAAGATTAAAACCCCATAGGATCTACCTGCATTGGGGTTATGATCAAAGGCCCTATATCAGAGGTGCAATCAAGCTGGTGCAAACAAATATACTTATTGGTGGGACGCTTGCCATTCTGGTCCTTTTGGTCTTTTTAAGAAGCTTTTCTTCAACCGTTGTTATTGCCACTACTATTCCTATCAGTATCATTGGAAGCTTTATTTTCTTAAGCTCATTTGGAAGAACCCTGAATGTTGTTTCTCTTGCAGGGATTGCATTTGCTGTGGGAATGCTCATGGATAGTGCTATTGTGGTTCTCGAAAATATCGACCGACACAGAAAGATGGGCAAATCCCCTTTCCAGTCCGCCTATGAAGGAACAAGGGAGGTGTGGGGAGCAATACTTGCATCATCCCTTACCACAGTGGCAGTCTTCCTCCCCATTGTCTTTATAGAGGAAGAAGCAGGTCAATTATTCAGGGATATTGCAATAGCCGTGACCTGTGCCATCATATTAAGCCTCTTTGTCGCTGTATCTGTTATCCCGATGTTCTCCAACAGACTGTTTGGCCTAAGAAAGAATAAAAAAACCTTTAAGGGGGGCCGCCTGACAGGGATAGGGTTTTCCCTGGTTGATGCAATAATGAGTCTGGTTGGGTTGGCTACAAGAAATTGGATAACAAGGGTAGCAACCGTCACAGTCTTGACTATCTTTTCCATATCATTAGCCGTATTTCTCACACCCAAGATGGAGTACCTACCTCAGGGAAACAGAAATTTCGTGTTTAGCATAATGGTTCCACCTCCAGGGCTTTCTTACAATGATAGAAAAGAGATTGGACAGAATATATTCCGTTCTATTAATCCCTACATAGACAAGGATTACAATGGCCTGCCTGGCATCAAAGAAATATTTTATGTGGGTGCGGATAGATTTATGTTTCTCGCTACCATGAGTAAACATGAGCAGCGTGCCGGGGAGCTTCTGCCACTTTTATCTAAAACGATAAATAGTATCCCGGGACTATTCGGTGTGACGAATCAGGCCGGGATATTCCAGACAAGGACAGGTGGTGGAAGAACCATTGATGTGGATATCAGCGCGGAAGAATTAAACACAATTGTTCAGGTTGCAGGCGCTATGTTTGGAATGATACGAAGAGAAATTCCTGGAGCCCAGGTAAGACCTGTCCCTTCCATCGAGCTTCTCTATCCAGAAATCGATATTATTCCTGAAAGGGACCGTCTGAGGGCAGCAGGAATGAGCTCCAGTGATCTGGGTATTCAGCTGGATGTTCTCATGGACGGCAGGAAAGTGGGTGATTTCAAGCAGAAGGGTCAGAAAAAGATTGACCTTGTTCTGAAGGCATCTGATAAGGATTTTTCCACACCTGAAGAACTCTATGAGGCACTTGTTGCTACACCGAAAGGGAAGATTGTGCCCATTTCCTCTTTTGCAAGGTTACAAAGATCAACAGGCCTTAATCAAGTACGACACCTTGAAAGACAGAGGACGATTTCTCTTCAGGTAACACCGCCCAAGACCATATCCCTTGAAGAGGCAATGGATGTAATTCGTGACAAACTCGTACCACTTCTTAAAACCAAGGGAATGCTACAGGGTGTGAATATCAAATTAAGTGGTGAAGCTGATAAACTGACACAAACAAGAGGAGCGCTTCAGTGGAATTTCATCCTGGCAGCAGTAATTATCTATCTTTTAATGTCCGGGTTGTTTGGTAATTTCATCTATCCCCTTGTAGTATTATTTACACTTCCCTTCGCAGCAGTAGGTGGATTTATTGGTCTTAAACTTATGAACCTATTTATCCAGCCTCAGCCCCTTGATGTATTGACCATGCTGGGTTTTGTTATACTTATAGGAGTGGTTGTAAATAATGCAATACTGATTGTTTATCAGGCGCTCAACAATATCAGGTATCAAGGTATGGAGTACCGTGAGGCAATACTTGAATCCACCAGAACAAGGCTACGGCCAATTTATATGAGTACCTTTACCAGTATCTTTGGTATGCTCCCCCTTGTGGTTGCGCCGGGACCTGGCTCGGAGATTTACAGAGGGCTTGGAAGTGTTATCCTTGGGGGGCTTGCCATATCTTCTCTATTCGTGATCTTTATCATACCTTCGCTCCTTATGTTTTTCATAAGAATGGAAAAGGTAAAAATTGATAAATAAACAACATATCTCGGATTATGATTAATCACACTCCCCAGCCGCCAGACACAGGTAACGCAATGCCGGTGATAAAGGATGCTTCATCTGAGGCCAGAAATGCGATAACCCTTGCTACCTCTTCTGGCTCGGCAATGCGACCCAGGGGTGTATTGGCTATAATATCCTTTTTGTATCTTTCATCCATAAAGGTCTCTATAGTAGGAGTCCTGGTTAGGCCGGGCAGTACTGCATTGACAGTAACCCCATCCTGACCACATTCTTTTGCAACAGATTTTGTCAACCCAATAATTCCTGCCTTAGCAGTTGAGTAAGCTACTTCGCCCTTTCCACCAATAATCCCATAGATGGAGCTGACATTTACAATACGACCCCACCCCGCTTTACGCATACCTGGAAGAAAAGTCTGTATTAGAGTTAAGGGAACAGTAACATGGATACCTAATACCGCTTCAAATTCTTGCTTATCTATCTTGGCGGTAGTGCCAGGCCGGTCAAATCCGGCATTATTTACCAGGATATCTATCAGGCCGATCTGGCGGGCATTTTCCACAGCCTCTCGAAGTTTTTCCAGGTTTGTGAGATCTAATGCATATTTCATAACCTTCCGCCCCATTCTGGCTACCTCATTTGAGATAGTAGTAAGGGTTTCAGGGTTTTTATCGAATAATATCAGATCCGCTCCTTTCGATGCAAAAATAACAGCGCTGGCTCTGCCAATGCCCTGTCCAGCCCCGGTAATCAATGCTATGTGACCATTAAGAAGCATAGTACCTTGAACATTATCAAAATTTGAAGACCGAGGTCAAATTAAATGTTAGAAGTGTAATAAGGGCTTGATAATCTTTAATTTTTAGGAGGTTAGACACGTTGGAAGAGAAACTGTCTAAGCCCGTTGTGGTAGATTAATGACTTAACAAGGCTGAGAGAGGTAAACAAGGAAAGAACTTCTCTATTCTTGCGTGTGTGGAAGGGGAGGCTCAGATGGGGCTGAGGACGTAGGTCAAGTTGTAAGCTGTCATTAATGACAAATGAGTTCACTGCTGTTTGAGTCGACCCCTCACTCAGAGAGAATACCATAATGAGGCCGCCTGATCTTAGCATTTTGATACTCAGTTCCACAAGCCTGCTCACCTCATTGTCTTCAAGATAATCGATCAGGTCCCACAGCAAAATTCCGTCGAAACTTTCGGGTTGATAGTCCAGATGTTTCCAGAAACTGCTTATGGGCAGATCCTTGTGTTGCTCCTGGTTGAGCTGAAGGAACATATCGCAGACATGGAGCCTCATTGCATGCTGGGCTAAGAAGTTTATGTTTTCAGAGCACACCGGCCCGATATCCAGTATCTGTCTGCCTTTTTTTCGTTCAAGGCCATTGATGAACAGCCTTAATACATTACTAGTCTGGGCAACTGGCTCGTACTCAAGAAAGTCTTCCTCGCTAAGTATGTAAGGGGAGTTGGCCGGGGATTCAGGCCCATTGAGCAAAGAGAGGATTCCCTTTTCCGATTCGTACGCCTCCTGTTCGGATATTGTGTCAGTGGGTAGAGTTTTTTCCTGTGGCTCGTGCTCCAACTCGATAGCTCCCCTGAGGGAGGCACCATCCTCTATTGAAACTCGTTTGGTTTTGATCTGGCCGTTGAAGTCAGCTTCCCTGGTGATTTCCACGCTGGAAATTGCCTTGATATTGCCAATCAGCTTTCCCTTGATACTCACGTTTTGGGCGCAGATCTCGGCCTCCACCTGCCCCCTGGGAGCCACGATAAGATCGCAGTTTTCCAGTTCGATGCTGCCCTTTACAGAGCCATTGATGATCAGATCTTCGTTGCTCTGGACAATGCCTTCGAATGACACACCCTCACCAATGATGGATTTTCCCTCTATGGAGGCTAACGGTTTGATGTTTTTCACACTCTTAGTTTTTCTAAGCATGGAAAGCCCTTTTATCATGTTCTCAAATCCTTTTAACCTCACATAAGCACATGTATTACATAATATAAAAGCTGTAATCCAAAAAGAATAAGGACGATTCCACACACAGTCTGGAAAGCTTTGAGTAATTTCATCGACTTCAATACTTTACCGGGCAAGAAACCCATGAATGTCCCTAATACAATGGGAGCAACTGCTGTGCCTAAGGCAAAAACTGCCGCATACCACATACCGACTAAAATGTCATTTTCTGCTATACAGGCAATATAAGTCAAGATTGCTACATATGGCACACAGGGAGCAATCCCCATAAAAAGCCCGAAGAGAAACATGCTCTCAGTTCCTCTCTTTAGCATTGTATTTCCGATAGGTATTTTAAAACCTTTACCTAAAATAATACAGCTACCCATTACAATCATAAAGAGAGAAACAATTCCGTAGAGCCAACCGGACCTTTGCGGTGGGAAAAATTGATTGATATGACTAAAGGCCACTGTTACGAGCCCACCCAAGATAGCTAACGCCAAAAGCCGGCCAATCGAAAAGATGACTCCAACCTTTACACCATCCTGCCACGTTGTTGTGGTGGCCCCAATATAAGGTAAAAGTAACGGAGCAGTATACGTGAGACATGGGCCCCAACCCATGACAAAACCGGCAAATAGGAGTTTTATCGAGTCAGAAGGCATCTTCTATTGTTATCGTCTTACCTGCCCCTACAAGGATAAAGTCTTTTCCGTACGCTTTCTCAAACTGCTTTCTGGCGATATCACCTGAACAGTGACATGGAGCCACCTTCTTAACACCTTCTTTTTTAACCCCATTAATTGTTTTCTTTACTTTCGAAAGGCTCATCCAGCAAAGATGAAATCCACCTAAGACCAAATAGACATCGGATTTGAGCATCTCTTTTGCCTTTTTCACTATATTAACAATCCCAGGATGAGCACACCCCGTAATTATTATCAATCCTTTCAATGTTTTTATTATAAGCGATTCCTCTTTGATAAAATCACCTAATTCACCAGTGGAATAGACATCCTTGCAGATTTTTATTGGTTTTTTAACATCAGCTACTCGGGCGCCTGCCTGTCTGACTGTGTCCTTGACGCTTTGTGGCAAAGACTGTGGCATATAAACAGTGACGTTATGATTTTTTTTTAAAAAATAGGATAGCCCTCCAATATGGTCATAATGAACGTGAGAGAGAACTATTGCATTTACTCCTTTAGGGTTAATCTCGAGTTTTTTCATATTGCTCAAAAGGACTGAACCCTCACCGCCAACATCAAATAAGATTGTCTTTTCTGCCCCCTGTACATAACAAGAAAAACCCCATCTGGTATCTAATCTATTGTCGTAAGGATTATTATCATAGACTATGGTAAGGTGTAAGTCCTTACCCTGTATGGTGGACGCAGTTAGTTTCTCGTGAGAGGCTGCATTGGGTAACGGTTTGAGTAATATGACACAAAGTTGGATTAAAATCATCCATTTGAGTTTATGCATTTGTTACTGCCCCCATAAGGTAAACCGCGCTGGTTTAGGCTATAAATTAGTGGCAGGGTAGGTAAAGTTCAATGAAATAAACTTGAAGGAAAGTTACAAAGATTGCAAGAAATTTCTTGCACTCAAAGTCAGATATTGCAATAACCCCTGAAATCCAAAATTTTATAGATAAAGCATGAAAGTATAAATATTGATTGGGAAGTTCGATTTTACAATATTACATTACAGCTATATATGATTTGTGAACACTTAAAATTATCAGCATCTTTTCAGATGTGCAGCAAACAGTCCAACTATATCCTTATATTGTTAGAGGAACACAATGAAAAAAAGTGAGAGTAAATTCAGGCAACTGATAAATAATATTATTACGAGCGGTATGCATGAAGAATACGAGAATGAAGTCATGCGCAGGGTAAAAATGATTAATATTATGACTATTATTGCCCTGATGATTTTAATACCACTTGGTATTGTTGATATAATCAAAGACGGTTTAATGATTGGATTTTTCGTACTAATTGTGGCGGCAGTATTGATTTTCAATCAGTTCCATTTAAGAAAAAGTGGAAATTATATGTATACTATTTATTGTGGCATTTCGATCGTTGCCGCTTATTTTTTCTATGCTCTTGTGACTGGAGGAATCAATAATACAGGATATTTATGGTATTTTACTTTTCCATTGTTTGTCCTATTTCTTCTTGGGCCTAAAAGAGGGTCCATTGCAACATTACTATTCCTCATTCCCTCTATTATATTTTTATCCATTGATACTGCTTCACCATTTTTTACCGCGTATACTATAGATTTTAAGGTACGGTTCATTGTTTCCTTCTTGGTTGTCTTTGGATATTCTTATTTATTTGAAACTCTGAGAGAGGAGGCTCAACTCAAAGTATCCCAAAAAAACGCCAAACTCACAGAAACAATAGCTAAACTCAAAGAGACCGAGGATGCGTTACTGAAATCGCACGAAAATTTGGAAGAGAGAGTTGAGGAGCGTACGGTAGAGATTAAAAAAACAAACGAGGAATTGCAGGTAGAGATCACCGAACGCCGGCAGGCAGAAGAGGAGCTGAAAGAAAGCGAAGAAAAATACCGTACCATCCTTGAAAGCATTGAAGAAGGGTACTATGAGGTTAATATTGCGGGAAATATTACCTTTGCAAATGACTCACTGTGCACAATACTCGGGTATCCCAGGGATGAAATAATTGGCATAAATAACCGAAACTACTCGGATGAAGAGAATGCCAGGAGAGTCTATCAAGACTTCAATAAAGTATATAAAACAGGAAACCCTACCAAGATATTGGATTGGGAGATTGTGAGAAAAGATGCTACCAGAAGGCATGTGGAGATCTCTGTATCGCTCATAAAGGATGCAAAGGGCAATCCAACGGGCTTTCGAGGTATTGTGCGTGACATCACCTCCCGCAAGAAGGCAGAGGAAGAAAAGATAACCCTCGAAGCCCAACTCATCCAAGCACAAAAGATGGAGGCCATTGGTACTCTGGCAGGCGGTATTGCCCATAACTTTAATAACCTCCTCATGTCCATTCAGGGAAATGCCTCGCTCATGCTTCTAGATACCGACCCCACGCATCCCCACTATGAACGACTCACCACCATAGAACAATCCGTCAGAAGCGGCTCAAAACTCACCAGCCAGCTCCTTGGCTATGCACGGGGAGGAAGCTATGAGGTAACCCCCATCAGTATCAACCGCATCATTCACGAGACCTCCTCCACCTTTGCCATGACACGAAAAGACATTACCCTGCACCATGACCTTGAACACAACCTTGCTGGAGTCAAGGCAGATGCTGGCCAGATTGAGCAGGTCATCCTTAATATCTATGTCAATGCAGCAGAGGCCATGCCCACTGGAGGAGACCTTTTTATCACCACCACAAATATTGCCCACACCCAGATTACTAAAAAATCCTATACCATCAAACCCGGTACCTATATCCTGCTTACCATCAAAGACACGGGCATTGGCATGGATAAAGCAACACAAGAAAAGGTCTTTGATCCCTTCTTTACCACCAAGGGCCTTGCCAAGGGCACCGGACTTGGTCTGGCCTCGGTGTATGGGATTGTTAAGGCCCACGGTGGCTATATTGATGTGGCATCACAGAAAGGAGAGGGCACCACCTTCTTTATTTATCTCCCGGCATCAAAAGCGATCATTCGTGAGGAGACACGCCCAACAAAATCCATTGAGACAGGAAACGAGACCATCCTTCTGGTGGATGATGAAGAGATCATCCTTGATGTGGGTGAGGCACTCCTCACCTCCCTGGGCTACCGAGTGCTGACGGCCCAGGGAGGAGATGCGGCCATTTCTATCCTGCGTTCGTCTCTTCCGTCATCTCCCCCTGACCTCGTCATCCTTGATATGATCATGCCCGGTATGGGAGGAGGAGAGACCTATGACAGAATGAAGGAGATCCATCCTCCTCTCAAGGTGCTGTTGTCCAGTGGCTACAGTATTGATGGACAGGCAAAAGAGATCTTAAAAAGAGGGTGCAATGGGTTTCTTCAGAAGCCCTTTACCTTAGGAGAGGTGTCAAAGGCAATACGAGAGGTGGTGGGGGAGAAGAAGAAATAGTAAAAAGGGGAGTAAGCTATAGATATAATTTAAATTTAGCAGTTGGCCTGAATTTCCGGCACCAACCTTTATTCCTC
>Ga0315534_1000407_pt1 | contig 29775 bp, 22 predicted proteins | sample SalMarSW160240MG_FD_203094 | JGI IMG/M metagenome (GOLD analysis project Ga0315534, IMG submission 203094) | Salt marsh sediment microbial communities from the Plum Island Ecosystem LTER, Massachusetts, United States - Salt Marsh Sediment SW1602-40 ...
TTCCGACTACAGTATCGCTCACTTACATCGGGAGTTGTGCGAGCTGGTTCGTGAAGTAATTCTCCACCGCTGTCAGGATCGAATCGGAGACCTTGTTGCGCCATGTATCCGACTGGAGGTTGGCAGCATCCTGCTCGTTCGTGACATAAGCCAGCTCGATGAGGATCGAGGGAAACTGCGCCGTCTTCAGAACGCGGAAGCCCGCCTGCTTGTCGGGGTCGCTACGCAACTTTGTGCTCTCGCCCATCATCTTGATGACCGACCGCGCCAACACACTGGTACGATCGCGGGTAGCGTCGAGTTCGCGGGAAGCAAGATCAGACAAGATCTGATTGATCATATCGACGTTGCCGCTGGCCTTTTTCACCGATTCGACCTGCTCGCTCGAAAGAACCTTGCTTGCCACCTTCTTTTTCGCGGAATTCTTCAGGCTCTTGGCGGTCGAAGACCGCAACGAATAAATCGTAGCGCCATTGGCGCCTGCCCGGCTTGCATAGTCGCAATGCACAGCAATGAATAGGTTCGCCTTGTTTTTCTCGCCAAATTTGACGCGATCGCCCAACGGAACGAAGACATCGGTCTCGCGCGTCATGAGCACCCTGTAGCGTCCGGATTTCTCCAGCTTCTCGCGCAGGAGCTTTCCGAAGGCCAGCACAACTTCCTTTTCGACCGCCCCATTTTTCTTGGCGCCTGTGTCGTGGCCACCGTGACCCGGATCGATGACAATTACGGGCTTGAAGGTCTTTTGAGCACGCGCACCAGGAGACAGAGCCGGTCTTGGCAAGGGCGGTTGCAGCCCGATTGCGCCAAGCGCGTAGGTGGGCTTGGCAAACGGCTGCTTCTTGCTGCTCTTTTTGGCCTTCTTGTTCTTATTGCCCGTCGATCCGATGCTGTTGGTGATGAGACCGAACGGCGCGATCTCAACAACGAGGAGATTCTTATTGCCGTTCTTCCCTTTTTGGATCTGAGCACTGGAGACAACGACTGGTTCGGTGACGTTGATCACGATGCGGGTGCGATCGGCGGCAGAAAGCCCGGCGCGAAAATCTTCAATAAGTCCGATCGCCTTGCCCCTGGGTCGTGCGGGCAGCTTCAGCTTTGTGTCGGCGAGTTCGATAATCACCCGGTTCGGGTTGTTCAGAGAGAAGACTTCGAAATCGGCCTGCTTTTCCAGCCCCACAACAAAGCGCGTCCGCAATTGGGGGGTCGGGGCTGCCTTGCTTATGGGCGCACGCACGCTGTCCTGCGGCGGCGTGGCTGCAGCCAGGGTTTGTGCGTATACGGACGCAGGTGCGCCCACTATCGCTAGAGCAATGATGACTGCGCGGCTTATGCGCCGCTGCAAGTCGTGAACCATGACGTCAGACCCCCGTCTACGCGAAACACTTTAAGGTTAGCGACGGTCATAGAGAGCCCCAGATGATGGCGTTTTCCGGGTCGCCTTCGGGCTTTGTTATGGTTATTGCGCAGTAACCGTTAATGACTTGCTAACGGGTTGGTCATGCACGGCCAAAAGGGCCGACATTTTCGACGGCGGCCTAGCCACTTCCCCAGCGGTCCGCGGCCGTTTCATCGCCTAATCGAGCATCAACCCACGTGCTGTTGCCCTCGGGATCGGTTTCTTTTTTCCAGAACGGCGCGCGGGTCTTTAGGTAGTCCATGAGAAAACCGGCTGCCTCGAATGCGGCCTGCCTATGAGCGGAGGCCGTCACCACGAGTACGAGATTGTCGCCGGGTACGAAATCTCCGATGCGATGAACGACAAGGCTCGCCTGCAGCGGCCAACGCGCCATGGCCTTGGCCTCTATGCGCTCCAGCTCTGCTTCCGTCATCCCTGGGTAGTGCTCAAGCGTCAGCGATGCGATCTCTCGCCCTTCATTCGCCGCACGCACGCGGCCAACAAAAGTGACAACCGCTCCGATGTCGGTGCGCTCGCCCGTGAGCGCATCCACTTCGGATGAGACGTTGAAATCCTCACGCTGGACCCGGATGGCCACCGCGCTCAGCCTCCGGTGACAGGGGGAAAGAATGCAATCTCACGCGCTCCGGAAATTGATGCATCGGGCTTGACGTGCGCCTTGTCGACCGCGGCGCGTACAAGTTCGGACCGCTCAAAAGCCTGAGAGAATTCCGGACCCCGCGTCTTGAGCCAATCAACAAGGTCAGCCACCGTTGCAACGCTACTTGGCAAACTGACCTCTTCAGAGCCGCAGCCAACGCGCTCGCGAACCCATGCAAAGTAAAGAAGCCTGACAGGTCGTTCGAGTGCTTCGCTCATCAGAGCTCAATGTTCCATGGCATGGACGACACCAGCCTTGAGGTAATCGTAGCCGGTCCAGAGTGTGAGGAGAGCAGCGATCCACAGCAGAGCCAATCCACCCACTAGAATCCCCGGTACGATCTTTTCAGCAGCGGGCCCGGCCAGAAGCACGGCCAGTGCGATCATCTGCATCGTCGTCTTCCACTTGGCCAACTGAGTGACGTGAACTTTCACGTTAAGCTCGGCCAAGAACTCGCGCAGACCCGAAACGAGGATCTCGCGCACAAGAATAATAATCGCGGCCCAAATCGACCATCCGGTAATCGTGTTGTCGTGGACCAGCATCATCAAGACCGCACCGACAAGAAGCTTGTCGGCAATAGGATCGAGCATCCGCCCAAGCGTGGACTGCTGCTCCCATGCGCGCGCCAGATAGCCGTCGAGCCAATCCGTCAACCCGGCGAGAATGAAGAGGGAAAACGCAGACCAGCGTGCAACGTCACCCTTGAGGAAAAAGAGGCAGGCGACGAGCGCAGGGACAGCGGCGATGCGCCCGTACGTCAGCGCGTTAGGAAGGCTCATGTGCATTGGGCGAGCTGCAGCTTGTTCCATAGGCCTCTGGTACACCATCGCATCGTTGCCACGTCAATGGCGTGCGTCGACCAGCCTCGCCCAGCGCGCCGCGAATGGCCGAGACCGCGCACGAAGGGCTGGCCATAACTGCCCCCCACGACGATATTTTCAGCGACAGTACCCGCCGCTGCGGCGTGTTTTGAGATCTAAGTGGAAATGATTGCGATGCACGTCGTTTGCCTCAGGGCCAAGCACGGTTGCAAACTGACGGCAGGCGCCTTTGTGCAGCTGTTTCAAGAATGCCGCTTCTTTGCGCTTGGAAGCGGTAACTTCGGCGGTCACACTCATTGCGCGATTATCGGACGTATCGCCCGTTGTCAGGCGTGCCTTGTGGACCAGTCCCTTGGCACTCTTGCCTGATTTTCCCGCTGCCTTGGCGATCGACGGAGTGGCAGGGTCAGCCTTTTCGGCAACTTTCTTATCATTTGTCTTTGCCGCAGCGGCCTTTTTCGCTTCCTCGCGCTTTTTGCGACGTGCCTCGGCAATATCCCGCTTCGTTGGGCCCCAATCGTGCACGACCATAATGGTCCGGCCCGATTTCGTGACAAAGCCCGTGATGTCGATGGCGTTGCCGGTTGCGTGCTCGCTCAGCGGGCGATCCGGCAAATTGTACACGTTGCGGCAGGCGTAGGACGACGCTCCGACTATGCCGACGATTGGGCTACCCAGATGCTTGCGTGCGGCCGGTTGGACGGTCTTGTCCAGCCATGCGTGCAGGCTCGCCGCAAGCCGACAATTCATCATCGCTGCGGGACGAAGCGTGATCCTCGTCTTCTTTCCAAGACCTCGGACCAGAACAGGGGCCGGCGATCCACACTGACCCTTCTTGATGGGCTTTTCGAACGTGAAGTCGGCCTTAAGGGGTTCAAGCAGCTTCACGCACTCACGCATTCCGGCTGCGATCTCGGCATCGCTCCAAACGTCTTGTGCCGTTTCAGCCGAGATCGACGTCTCGGCCTCTCCAGTCGGAGCGTCTCCATCGGCGGTGGGAACACTGGGCAGCATGCGCGACACAGCTGAAGCCACACTCCGTTCATTCGCCTTGGTGACAACTTTGCTGCTGGACGCAGATGGCGTCGCACTCATCGTGTGGCGAACCGTTTCGGACACCGGCAAGAACGCCAGCGAGACCAACCCAGCAAGTGCAGCCAGGGACGCCAGGAACGACATCCGACCCAGAGTCTGGTCCGTGGACGCCTCGCTCATCTGCGGGCCTTCTCCAAAAAATCGAGCGCGGCTGCGCGTTTCTCGAATCGCCAGAATCTATGACTGGCGCGGCGGAAATGGGTCAAAGGCTAACCCAAAGTTATGAAATAGAGGTTTCTTGCGGCGGCGAATATCGCGTCGACACCCCGCTTTCCAAGATTGGAAACGGGTGTCAGTCCGCTTGCTGGCGAACTCGTCAGACATCATGCGATTCGATGATTTGGCGCGCTGTGGCGCTCCCTTCCAACCGTCCGTGACAGGCTCTTGGATTGCTGAAGCCGAACGAGGTTCGTCACAAGCCCTTCATGGACTTGGCCCCGGCTTTGGTAAGGCTCTGGCCTCCCACAACAATCTGAAGAGACAGTCCGAGGGTGCCCCGCAGCATGTACCGAAAAAGCAACTGTCGCACACAACCGTTTAGCGGACTGGTCTTGCATATGCGGCCTTGTTGACGGAAACTCCCGCCGTCAAGCAAAGGAACAGCTCCGCAAAGGGCTTCATAGGGGGGTCGTACGCATGGATTTGCCGATCGACTTTGCAACAGTAGACTGGGCGCACGTCATTATTCTTGCGGTAATCGCGTTCGTCGGCGCCATAGTCGGAAACGCTATCGCTTTCGGGAACAAACTTTTTGGTGCCCTGTTGAGCGCCATCTTCTTCGCCGTCTTCTATGTCATCTGGATGTATTGGCTTAAGGCGATCGTGATGGGCTCGTCAGTGGCAACAACGCCGCCGCTATAAGGCGCTCGGCGAGACTCGTTAGACTTGCAAATTCGGCACGGGGATTGACCCCGTGCCGTTTTTATTTTCGTTGGGCCGTGTGGGTGCCGAGACAAGCATCCCCTACCCTTCCTGCTCATGGAAGAAGTCATAGATCTTTTGCGCCATACCTGCGGAGATCCCCTCAACGGCCTTGAGATCATCGACCCCAGCGCGAGAGATGGCCTTAGCAGAGCCAAAGTGCTTCAGGAGGGCGCGCCGCCGACCTGGTCCAATTCCACCGATCTCATCCAACGGATTGCGCCCGAGTGCTGTTGAGCGTTTGGCGCGGTGCGTTCCGATGGCAAACCGGTGGGCCTCATCACGCAAGCGTTGCACGAAGTATAGAACAGGATCGCGCGGCTCAAGCATCACTGGCCTGGTGCTGCCCGCTCCATAGAAGTGCTCGCGTCCGGCGTCGCGCTCGGGCCCCTTCGCAACGCCAATGACGCAAATTTCATGCAAGCCGAGGTCGGCAAGCACGTCGCGGGCAACAGCCAGCTGCCCGGCACCGCCATCGATCAGGACGAGGTCGGGCCGGCCAGGAAATGCCTCGTCCTCAGCCTCAACTGGGGTAACACTTGGGCCACTGTCCTCCTCGTCTGCCGCAAGCCGGCGGAAGCGCCGCGTCAGAACCTCTCGCATCATGGCGTAGTCGTCACCAGGCGTGAGCCCCGTCGATTTGATGTTGAACTTCCGGTACTGACCTTTGACGAACCCCTCCGCCCCCGCGACGATCATGGCGCCGACGGCATTCGTGCCCTGAATATGGCTGTTGTCGAAAACTTCGATACGCCGCGGCATCGCCGGCAGTCCGAAGCGCTCTGCGAGACCTTCCAGCAACCGGCGCTGCGAAGAACTTTCGGCAAGCTTGCGCCCCAACGCCTCTCGCGCATTGGCAAGTGCATGGTCAACAAGCCCCGACTTCGTCCCCCGCTGCGGAACGCGAACATCGACTTTCCATCCCGCCTTCGTCGAAAGCGCCTCTGCCAGCAGGCTTCGGTTGGGAACGTCGTGCGACAAGAGTATTAGGCGCGGCACCGGTTTGTCGTCGTAGAACTGCGCAATGAAACTGTCCAACACCTCCTCCACGGCGAGCGAGCGATCGGCCTTTGGAAAGTAGGCGCGATTGCCCCAGTTCTGACCCGTGCGGAAGAAGAACACCTCAATGCACGTCTGCCCGCCCTCCTGAGCCGCAGCGAAGACATCCGCCTCCTCAATACCTTCGGGATTGATGGACTGATCCGCTGTGACGTGCGCAAGCGCCCACAACCGGTTGCGGAATTTGGCAGCGCGTTCGTACTCGAGTTGCCCTGCTGCTTCCTCCATCATCCGCTGATACATGTGGCGCACATTTTGGCTTTCGCCGCGCAAAAAGCGCACCGCCTCATCGACGAGCTTGTTGTAGTCCTCCAGCGAGATCTCGCCGGTGCACGGGGCGGCGCAACGCTTGATTTGGTAGAGCAGACACGGGCGCGTGCGGCTCTCGTAAACGCTGTCGGAGCAAGAGCGCAAAAGAAACGCGCGCTGCAACATGTTGATCGTCCGGTTGACGGCGCCGGCTGAAGCAAACGGGCCGAAATAGTCACCCTTCCGGTTGCGCGAGCCGCGATGTTTCATGATTTGCGGCGCAGGCGTATCGCGGGCAATCAGAATGTAAGGAAACGACTTGTCGTCGCGCATCAGCACGTTGAAGTGAGGACGGAAGCGCTTGATGAGGTTTGCCTCTAGCAGCAAAGCCTCCGCTTCCGTGCGCACTGTCACGAACTCCATCGCAGCGGTCGCGGAAATCATTCTCGCAATGCGGTTGGTGTGTCCGCCAAGACGAGCGTAGTTCGAGACACGGGCGCGAAGATTGCGCGCCTTTCCCACGTAGATGACGTTTCCCGCACGATCGAGCATGCGGTAAACACCTGGCGAGACAGGAAGCACCTTCAGGTAGGCAGCAATGACATCCGGTCCCGTCGCGCCTGCCGCCACCGGCTGCGCAGCCTTTGGCGGCATGTCGATCGCAGGTGCCTCATTCTGGTTGGGCACTTGGCTTTGGTGTTTGTCGGGCATGGCAAATAGATCGGCTCAGCAGCCCTCGCCGTCAAGCAATCTGGGAAACGGCAACGCTTATCTCTTTTACCAAGTCAGCGCTGTCATCGCCGCGATGGGCCGCGGACCATCCGGCGGAAAGAGCTTATCGAGAAGATCGCCATCGAGCTCGTTTGCCACATGGACACCGCTGGCGACAAAGACCGCGCGGACGCCCACTGCTACCGCGCCTGCGATATCCGTGTGAATACCATCGCCGATGGCAAGCAAGTGCGAACGCCCAGAACTTCCCGCCTTGATCGACTCCAATGTGTCGAAGGCCACCTCGTAGATTGGTGGATAGGGCTTGCCCGCGTAAAACACGCGCCCGCCGAGCTGCTCGTAGGCCTTTGCCAATGCGCCGGCACAGTAGATCAATTTACCACCGCGCTCGACGCGCACATCAGGGTTGGCGCAGATCATCGGCAAGTCGTGCGCCGCCAGATCAGCCAAGCGCTCGGCATAATGCTCGGGTGTCTCGCGCGTATCATCGAAGAGCCCCGTGCACACGATGGCGGAAGCTGCTTCCGCTTCGGATCGCTCGACGTCGAGGCCGGCAAAGATCGGAAGATCACGCTCGGGACCAAGGTGCACAACAGCGCCGCCGGAATGCGCGCGGATCATCGAGCGCGCAACATCACCAGAGCTCACAATCGCGTCCCATGTCGTGCGGGGAACACCTATGCGGTCAAGTTGTTGAGCAACGGCTTCGCGCGGTCGCGGCGAGTTAGAGAGCAGGATGACGATGCCGCCAGCCTCACGAAAGCGCTCACATGCGCGGCAAGCGCTCTCGAACGGCACGACACCATTGTGCATCACCCCCCAGATGTCCGTGAGCCACGCGCTCGCATCTCGTGCGAGGGGCGCGATCGACTTTAGGACCGGAATAGGCGGTGCGGATTGGACGCTTGAGACTTCAGGCATGCCGTCTGCCTAACGGCAGCCGGACCAAAGCTCAAGCCGCAGCAATCCCAGTCCTGGGCCGCTTCTGCGCCTGGGTGGCCCGCGCAGAGGGCGAAAAGTGGTGCCCAGCTCCGAGACGGACACCCAATTCGGCGACCCGCGCATGGGTGGTCGGATCATTGATATGATCGACGATCGGCGTCAGCCCGATTGCTTCCAAATCGCGGCACAGATCGCTGGGCGACGCCTCGCCGCTCCAGGCTGAGAACCCGTCGAGCAAAATGGCGGCATCAAGCTTGGCAAATGCAAAGCCTGCGTCTTTCAGAGATTGGAAGTCAAAGTCGGAATCGGAGATCTCGCTCAATGCGAAACGGAAGCCTAGGTCGCGCATGTCGGTGAGCGTCGACCATTCTTTGTCGCCGAATGAGCTGACTTCCGTCTGCCTTAACGTTAGCACCAGTTGGTGGGCAATCTCCTCGTGCTCGCGGTAGATGTTGGCGAGTTCATCAAGGAACTGATCAGACGCCAGCGACTCGCCTGCAACGCTGCAGAAAACGGAGTGCCTGCTTCCGTTGGCAGCCAGAGAGCGGGCAACGTCGGCAACGCGCTTGATTCCGGCGCTATCGATCAGCGGCAAGATACCAGTCTTGGCCAAGCCTTCATCGCCAGCGGACACCGCCATGGCGGTGCCTCGCAAATCAATCAGCCGAACATGCACCTCGTAGTGCTCAGCTCCCCTGTCGGCCAATCGTGCAATCGGTCTCGTATGGACGTCCACACGCCCCGCGGAGACGGCATCCGCCAGAGTAGACAATCTTACGTGCGTGGGTGCGATCGGTGGGGGCGCCCCGGTCTTATTTTTGGTCGGAATCGCAGGCGACAACTTGGCCTCCGCCGCACGCATGGTGGTTGCGGTTGACTGCAAGGCATCGACGGAGGATTTGAGCACACTCGCACGCTCTTCTTCTGTGCTCAGCTTGCTGCCCTCTGGCGGCCCTTCACCGAGGCCGACGTCGCCGGCGAGCTTGTCGATAGCTCCCTGCATCGATTCAAGGTCAGCCTCTCGGGCCCGGCCAGGCAGCGGCGGCGGTTTCGAGACGTCTTGAGGCTCACGTCCCTTAGGCTCGACGCTCGGCCGGAAGGCCCAATAGTCGTGCATGGGATCGGGCGCGACCGATGTTCCCGGCCAATCCGGCAAAGTCGGTTCTTGCGGCTTCCGAGGTGCCTCAGGCCGCGCCGCGGCTGTTGGAATGCTAGGAGGACCCATAGTCTCAACGCCCTTGGGCTGAGACGCTTGGAGAGCGTCGCTGCCGCGCGATTGAGCTTCCAAACCCTTTGGGGTTCCCGTCGCTACTTCACGAGGAACCGGAGGCGGTCTGTGGGCCGACGCCGGCGATGCGCCGGTGCTTGGACCCGTCAGAGACTCGACTTGATCTTCCAGTCGCGCCACTTCCGCAACGAGCGCGTCAACGCGCTCAGAGCGACGATATAGGCTATGGAGCATCATCATTCCGACGTAGAGGCCCAGCGCCCCAACCAACGAAAGCCAGAATGCAACGCCGAATTGCAGGTAGGCGCCGACGAAGAAAGCGGCGGCAACGAGAGTAATCGCCCCTTTCACGATGATGTCGCCGAAGCGACCGGTCGGACCTGAGGCAATAGAAAAGCTGTGTTGGATCATCGTCATGGGGATAAAGCTTGCTGCCCTTGTCGATTCGCTATGGGAAAAGCTTTTCGCCCAGTCGTAGGCAACGCAATGATGGCAAAGCCACTTTCACCAGCTTTCTCCGCCGTAGATGCAGAATCGGGCGCCTTTCGCCGTCGATAGTCGATTGGCGTGGCCGCACGCCCACACTCGGCAGGCGCACCTAGCGGTGATTCGCCTGGGGATTCCCGGTTAAAGCCCCATTCGCGCCTTGGATCGGTCAGCGCCAAACCAGAATCTGGCGGTTGTTTAGGAGTCGTTAGGCGAATCGGCGTGCTATTGTTGTGTCCGGGCGTTCCCTCGAAGTCCGGCGTAACCCGAAGGGAAGTCCAGATGCTTATGACGGTTATTGGTCGAAATCCGAGCGCGTCCCTATTCGGTGAGATTGCAGGCGTACGCGTGCTGATCACCGGACTTTCGCCCACGTCTGGCGTCGACGTTGCACGCTCGTTTGCCGATCATCGGGCCCGGCTCGTGTTGCACACCGACCAATCGACCCCGGAAACGGACGCACTTATTGAGTTACTCGCCGACACCGCCAGCGAGATCCAATCCTACACCAGCGCCTACGACGATCGACGCACAGCCGTGCGGTTTGCTCAACGCGCAGCCCAAGCGTTCGGCGGGCTCGACGCCGTCATCAACCTCATCCCCATCGCCGCAAGTGAATTGGAGGATCAGGTCAGCTTGGGCGACGTTGAGGGCATGATCTCAAACAAGCTCAACCTTCCGCTCCACATTACGAATGTAGCTGCAAACCGGATGCAGCTCACTCTCACTGAGGGTCTCATCCTGAATGTTATGACCATGCCAGCACCGCGCACCGCGGGAGAAGCTGCTCTTGCAGGCGTGGCACGCTCCGCTCTTGCGGACATGACCCGGCATCAGGCCGATCAATGGTCGAGCAAGGGCATCCGAGTTAACGCAATCGGGCCGAACACCGGCATTACCGAAACGAACGCCCGACGAGCGACCGAGCCTGACATCGCGGCCTTGGCGCTATACCTCGCCTCAAAGCGCGGGCGCGCACTTACCGGCCACGTTTTCGATGCGGCAGGGGTCGCGGCGCGGCGTTGCTAGGACAAAGGCCTGCATCGCCCTCAGGTTTTTTGAGGCTCGCTGTGTCGCGGGCCTGCAATCCCAAGCAGGTGGTCGAGGAGCACTGTGCGATTGCCCAGGTCCGCAATGTTCTCGCGTAGTTGAACCAGACCAAAATCGAATGTGAGCAACCGGATCACGTCTTCCATTGGCAACGCGCGCAGGGTCTGCCCATTACGCATTTGCTCGGTGGCATCGGTCAGTTTTGCCAACGCCGCATCGATACCCGCCAGGTCCGATGCAAGTTTTGTCTCGTGAACTCCCTTCGAACGAAGCCTATCCCAAAGAGCCACCACTTCATCGCGAAGCTCTTCCAACCCACCCCGAAGGTCGTCAAGGGCGCTTGCCGGAAGAGGTGAGGCAGCCGCGCGGGCGAGCATGAGCTCGGTGTGCCACATTCGGCGTAGCACCGTTATAAGCGGCTCTGGATCAGGATTGTTGGCCAGAAACCCAGCCACCTCCGTCAACGCCTGATTTTTCAGCGCCTCGTTTGTTGATACCGCAGCTCGTATTTTCGCGTTGGCTTCGGCGATCGCGTCTTTGTCGTATTGTCCGGTGATTGCGGCCGTCAATACTCCGGCGAGCAGTTCGAAATAGAGCGGCAGCGTCTTCGAAACGTGCCGTGCGAGCGATGGGCCCGCGCGGACCGGCAAGATCAAGACCATGACCGCGATTGCGACAACCGTACCGATCGTAACCTCGATCATCCGGTCGCCGGCAGACAGAAGCGGCGAGACATTGTGTGGCTGACCCAGAATGATGATAGCGGCGTTGACGCACGCAATGCGCATTGGCCCGCTCGTGGCCGCGAAATACGCCAGCACGAGCACCGTCACGAGAAGACCTATCAGCATTAACGACAGGACATCACCCGCAAGGAATGCTACCGCTCCCCCAACCACGACGCCTAGCAGGCTCCCCCACAACCAACTGAGGGCTTGGTCGAGCGAAGCTCCAATGTTGGCCTGAGTCACGAATATCGCTACGACCGCCGCCCAAAAGGCCTGAGGCATTCCGAAGAATTTGGCGATCAGGAACGCCAAACACGCTGCAATCGTTGTCTTTGCGGCCTGGCGGACACGGGGTTCCCTCCTGATCCACCAGCCCAGCTTTGTTAAGACGTTCGTCACGGTTCTCCCCCCTCGCACAGGACTGGTTAGCTTAAGCCAAACAGCCTTGTGAACGGATACGACGGCCACGTTCGCTTATCCGTCCCGCGCCGATGAGAGCACTCTGCAAATCCGCAGCTCTGATTCCTTGACATCCCAGCACCTGCCGCTTATCTCCTCCCCGCGGTTGGCACTCGCCACAACGAAGTGCTAACGCATCCCCTCCCACTATCGGCCCGAAGTGGCCAAGCCTCTGAGCTGGAGCGATATTTCTCATGAAGTTCCGTCCCTTACACGATCGCGTCGTCGTCAAGCGCCTCGACAGTGAAACGAAAACCGCCGGCGGGATCATCATCCCGGACACGGCAGCGGAGAAGCCGCAGCAGGGTGAGGTGGTCGCCGTCGGCCCCGGCATCCGCGACGAGTCCGGCAAGCTCATCGAAATCGGGGTCAAGGCGGGCAACAAGGTGCTGTTCGGCAAATGGAGCGGCACGGAAGTCAAGATCGACGGCCAAGAACTCCTCATCATGAAGGAGAGCGACATCATGGGTGTGCTGGAATAAGAGCCTCAAGACAGGCTGCCGGGTACCAATATGGCATCCATCCCGACACTCCTTAATCCCCAGGCGCAAAGGGCCCGTTAACCCAGCCCCCGCCGCAAGCCCCCTAATAGGAGACCAACATTCATGTCTGCGAAAGACGTTCGCTTTTCGGTCGATGCGCGTGAGCGGATGCTCAAGGGCGTCGACACTCTTGCCAATGCAGTGAAAGTGACGCTCGGCCCCAAGGGTCGCAACGTCGTTATCGAAAAGTCGTTTGGCGCGCCGCGCACGACCAAGGACGGCGTCACCGTCGCTAAGGAGATCGAACTTGAGGACAAGTTCGAGAACATGGGCGCGCAAATGGTCCGCGAAGTTGCTCAAAAGACCAACGACCTGGCCGGCGATGGAACGACAACGGCCACCGTGCTTGCCCAGTCGATCGTACGCGAAGGTCTTAAGGCCGTCGCCGCTGGCATGAACCCGATGGACCTCAAGCGCGGCATCGACAAGGCCGTCATTCAAGTCGTCGAGGAGATCGCCAAGCGCTCCAAGAAGATCAAGAACTCTGGCGAAATTGCACAGGTCGGAACGATCTCTGCCAATGGCGAGAAAGAGATCGGCGACATGATCGCCGAGGCCATGCAAAAGGTCGGCAATGAGGGCGTAATCACCGTCGAAGAAGCCAAGAGCCTGGCGACCGAACTCGACGTCGTCGAGGGCATGCAGTTCGACCGCGGATATCTCTCGCCCTATTTCGTGACCAACGCAGAGAAAATGGTCGCTGAACTCGAAGATCCATACATCCTCATTCACGAGAACAAGCTATCCAACCTGCAGCAGCTCCTGCCGGTACTTGAGTCCGTGGTGCAGACGGGCAAGCCGCTACTCATCATCGCAGAAGAGGTCGAAGGCGAGGCGCTGGCCACGCTCGTCGTCAACAAGCTGCGTGGTGGGCTGAAAGTTGCTGCCGTCAAGGCGCCCGGCTTCGGTGACCGCCGCAAAGCCATGCTGCAGGATATCGCTGTTCTCACCGGCGGCCAGACGGTCTCCGAAGACCTCGGCATCAAGCTGGAGAACGTCACGCTCGACATGCTTGGCCGTGCGAAGCGCGTATCGATCACGAAAGAGGACACGACCATCGTCGACGGCGCGGGCAAGAAGAAGGACATCGAGGCCCGGGTCAACCAGATCAAGATCCAGATCGACGAGACGACCTCCGAGTACGACCGCGAAAAGCTGCAGGAGCGTCTGGCAAAGCTCGCCGGCGGCGTTGCCGTCATCAGGGTTGGCGGCGCCACTGAGGTTGAGGTGAAGGAGCGCAAGGATCGCGTCGATGACGCGCTCAACGCCACGCGTGCCGCTGTTGAAGAGGGTGTTGTCCCGGGCGGTGGCGTAATGCTCCTCAAGGCAAGTGCAGCGATTGACGTTGAAGGCGAGAACCACGACCAAGACGCAGGCATTGCCATCGTCAAGAAGGCGCTACAGGCCCCAATCCGCCAGATCGCGGACAATGCGGGCGTCGAGGGTTCGATCGTCGTCGGCAAAGTGCTGGAGTCTCGCGGGCAGGCCTTTGGCTATGATGCTCAAAATGATGAGTATGGTGACATGCTCGAAAAGGGCATCATCGATCCCGCCAAGGTCGTCCGTGTTGCACTTCAGGACGCAGCATCGGTTGCAGGCCTGATGGTCACCACTGAGGCGGCCGTCGCCGAAATGCCGAAGAAGGACGACGCCGGGGGCCCGATGCCGGGCGGCATGGGTGGCATGGGCGGCATGGGCGGCATGATGTAAGGCGCCGCTCACCGCAGAACCTTTGGAATGACAAACCGCCCGCGGCAAGCCGCGGGCGGTTTTCGTTGGACACTTGGCGGCGTCGCGCCGTGCACGACTGCGATTGCAGTAAACAGTATCTATTTGAGCACTTCCTGGGCGTCCCAGCCAAACGCTTGAAGGTTTGTGGGAATCGCACCCTTCACCGAAGCCTCTTGCTCTGGCTCCGGGGATTTCGGCATTCTCTGCGCGCTCTCGACTTCCGGCCTTGGTCGCGCCGCTGCTGTTTTTGTGCGCACCGCAGGAGTATTGCGAATACTTTCCTTGGCGACAGCTGCTCGTTGAGGTTTAGCAGAGGGAGCCTGAATGGGCAGCGCCGGACCTGGGATGACTTTGGACATGTCGCGCGAGGCTCGTTCACCGTTGGTCGGCTCGGATGGTCGAACGGCGGCCTCGTGAATTGCGGCAGGCGCCTGCTGGACTGCCTCGCGAGCCGCAATCGCATTGCTAGCCAGGTTCGCTTGGTCGTCTCCCGCCTGTTCGGCCGCATCCTCAGCGTTGAAGCGCCGGCTCAATTCCTCAGCGCGCCGCCTGACAGCTTGGGACTTCGAAATGACGGCTTCCGTTCTGTCAAGATTCAAAGGCTCTGCTGAAACTGTCCCTACAGCATTTGGCTCGTGACTTTCAGCGGGGGCACCCAAGCGATACGGCGCAGAAATTTCTCGCTCGCTTTTTCCACCACTGAAAATGTCCTGGAGGCTCGGAAGGCGTGCACCATCGAAGAACGAGGGAAAGTCAATTGCCTGAGAGGATTGCTGTACCGATCCAGTCTGGCTGGCGTCCATCGCGGACGCTGGGCCAGCAAGTCCCAAGCTGAAAGCTAGAACCGCACCGCATGCTGCGGCATTTCCAGTTATTCTCATGAGCTCGCACCCCACAATTGCATTGCATCAGCAAATGGCGGACGTGCCCCCCTCGTGCCTGCGCCATAGGTTGCATAAACAGTTGCCACTGCTCGACCGGAACGCGCACCGAGCCGCAGCCAACACAACAACGCGTGAACTTTGAACATCCCCCAATTCCAATTCCGTGGTGCAAAGCCGCTAAGGCTCTTTGGATAACCCGATCTGCGCGACCGCTTCCGGCCACGAGTACGCGGGCTCCTTCACCACTTGTCCCACCCTTTAACACCGCGACAGACACACCATTCTGTGGATGTGTCCGCTCCCTGCGGTTCAGCCAAAATATCAATGGCCTAGAAGGCAAGATGATGGCACGGAGCAGGGGGGCAGTTTGGCTCGTGCCGTACTAAAGCGAGGTTTGATTGCCATTCGGCACGCAAGGACGGATGATTTACACAGTTGATTGACTACATTCACCCGTGGGGCGTTCGGCTTCGCTAGCAACGTGCGAGCGGGCAGCCTGCCTCGGGAGCGGTTTTATGGACATCCGGCAACTTCAATATCTCGCAGCGCTCGCGCGCGAGAAGCATTTTACGCGCGCGGCTGCCGCATGCAACGTCACGCAGCCCACGCTATCGGGCCGTATTCGGCAGCTCGAGCTGGAGCTGGAGGTTCCAATCGTCGAGCGCGGGCAGCGCTACCGCGGGCTGACCCCAGAGGGCGAACGCGTCCTCAAGTGGGCGCACGTCATCTTGAAGAACTGGCAGGCCATGCAGGAGGAACTTGGGCACCTGAAGGACCACGATAGTGGGCTTTTGGGGAGGATTGTTATTGGTGGTATTCCTTCCTCGCTCCCCATGATCCCGCTTCTGACGAAGAAGATCAGAGCGCGCCATCCCGGCATCGACTACACCGTGCTGTCACAGAGCTCCGAAGAGATCCTTCGGGCGCTCTCCGATTTCTCAATTGATGTTGGGATTACCTACCTCGACAACGAGCCCATCGATGGCTTGGTCGCAACGCCGCTCTATGTGGAACGCTACTGCCTGTTTGTCGGCGAGAAGCACCCGCTCGCCAAGCGGGATTCGGTCACCTGGAAGGAGGCCTCACAAGAGCCCCTCTGCCTACTAACGCCCAACATGCAAAACAGGCGCATCATCGATCGCGCGTTTGAAACCGCGAATTGTCAAGCCGTGCCCCGGCTGGAGACAAATTCCGTCATCAATCTTTGCTCAAATGTTCGACTGATGGGACTAGCGAGCATCATGCCACAGTTCATGCTCGAGGTTCTTGGCGTTATGTCCGGCTTTCAAGCCATCCCGCTCGACGAACCGAAGGTCGAACACAGCGTGGGGTTGGTTGTTGCGGATCGGGACCCAATATCACCTTTAATTGAGGCTCTACGTGAATCGGCCACCTGGCTCACCCCCGAAAAGATCGGAGCTCAGGCCGATTGACAACGGACTGCGCCCCAGAGGGGACAGGAATTGTGCACCGCACCATTGTTGGTGCCGATCAATGCATTGAGAGTGCCAATTTGATCCTCGGTCCGCGAGCTGGGAAAAGGCAGTTTGCCGCAGGAGAGATTCCTAAGGCGTAGGCAAGAAACAAGAAAAATGTCCAAAGCATCAAATGGTAAGGTCGCGGACATCTCCGTGACAGAGCAAGATCAGGAGCGGGTCCGTGCCATTTGTGAGGCATACGGAAACCGCCCCGATGAGCTACTCGAAATCCTCCACGCCGTGCAGGCCGGGCTTGGCTTCGTGCCCGAGCCGGTGGTGCCCACAATTGCGCACGCGTTGAACCTGTCGCGGGCCGAGGTGCACGGCGTCATCAGTTTCTATCATGACTACAGGCGGGAGCCGCCAGGCCGCCACATCGTAAAGATCTGCCGCGCGGAAGCCTGTCAGGCGCTAAACACGGATGCACTTTGTGCACACGCGGAAAAGAAGCTCGGTACAAAATTCGGCGATACCAGTAAGGACGGCAACTACTCGCTGGAGGCCGTCTATTGCCTTGGCAATTGCTCACTCTCCCCTGCAATGATGATCGACGGTGACCTGTTTGGTTGTGTGGACAAGAAGCGCTTCAACGCCATTATCGCCGACCTCGACAAAGAGGAGGCGGCATGACCAAGGTTTTCGTTCCGTGTGACGCCGCCGCTCTGTCAATGGGTGCCGATGCGGTTGCCAAAGCCATCGCCAAGGAAGCGAAGAAGGCCAAAGCCGACGTCGAGATCGTGCGCAACGGCACACGCGGCATGTTGTGGCTAGAACCGCTCGTCGAGGTCGAGACGGAACAAGGGCGCATCGCCTACGGCCCGGTCACGGCCAAAGACGTTCCTGACCTATTCAAGTCGAACTTCCTCGCAGGCAAGAAGCACAAGCTTCGCCAAGGTCTGACCGACGACATCCCTTACTTCAAGAATCAAGAGCGGCTGACGTTCGCGCGTTGCGGTATTACCGATCCGCTTTCACTTGAAGACTACCAGGCACACGGTGGCTTTGAGGGCCTGAAAAAAGCGCTCTCCATGGGGCCCGCTGACATCGTTGCCGAGGTCGCCACCTCGGGTCTTCGCGGTCGTGGCGGTGCTGGCTTCCCAGCGGGCATCAAGTGGAAGACCGTCCACGATGCCAAAGCCGATCAAAAGTACATCTGCTGCAACGCCGACGAAGGCGACAGCGGCACGTTTGCCGACCGCATCCTGATGGAGGGCGATCCCCTCTGCCTCCTTGAGGGCATGGCGATTGCAGGCATCGCCGTCGGCGCAACCAAGGGCTACATTTATCTCCGCTCCGAATATCCGCACGCACTCGTCGCGCTGCGCGAAGCCATTCGCGTCGCCAACGAAGCGAGCTGGCTCGGCAAGAAGATCCAAGGCTCCAAGTACGACTTTGAGGTTTTCGTCCGCGTTGGCGCTGGCGCTTACATTTGCGGAGAGGAAACCTCGATGCTCGACAGCCTCGAGGGCAAGCGCGGCATGGTTCGCTATAAGCCGCCACTCCCCGCTCTCGAAGGCCTCTTCGGCAAGCCTACCGTCATTAATAACGTGCTGAGTCTCGCCTCCGTCCCCATCATTATTGCCAAGGGCGGCGAATATTATCGCGACTTCGGCGTCGGCAAATCGCGCGGTACTCTTGCCTTCCAGATTGCCGGGAACATTAAGCGCGGCGGACTCGTTGAAAAAGCATTCGGTATTACCGCGCGCGAGCTGATTGAAGACTACGGCGGAGGCACACTCACGGGCCGTCCAGTGCGCGCGGTTCAGTTTGGCGGTCCGCTCGGCGCTTACCTGCCCGAGGACAAGCTCGATACGCCGATGGACTACGAAGCGTTCGTTGCCGAGGACGCGATGGTCGGCCACGGTGGAGTGGTCGTGTTCGACGACACGGTGGACATGGCCAAGATGGCCCGCTTCGCCATGGAGTTCTGTGCCATTGAGTCTTGCGGCAAGTGCACGCCGTGCCGGATCGGATCCGTGCGCGGGGTGGAAGTCATTGAGCGCATTATGGCGGGCGAAAGCCCCGAGCAGAACCTCGAGCTGTTGGAGGATCTCTGCACAACGATGACAGATGGTTCGATGTGCGCGATGGGCGGGCTGACACCGATGCCCGTCATGAGCGCACTGCGTCATTTCCCTGAGGATTTCGATCGCCCGGCACGTGCCGAGGCTGCTGAATAGAAAGCGATACGAGGCAACACCATGACGAGCGAAGCAAAACCGATGACGCTCATCAAGGAAAAGGACTACGGAACTCTCGAGAGCCATTCCGAAACGATGGTGAAAGTCGAGATCGACGGTCAGTCCGTGACGGTGCCGGAGGGCACGTCGGTCATGCGCGCAGCTGCCGAGCTTGGGATCATGATTCCAAAGCTGTGTGCCACCGACAATATGAAAGCGTTCGGATCCTGCCGCCTGTGCCTGGTCGAAATCGAAGGCCGCAGGGGCACGCCGGCCTCATGCCACACGCTCGTCGCGCCAGATATGAAGGTGCAGACGCAGACCGACCGGCTGGCGCGCCTGCGCAATGGCGTGATGGAGCTCTATATCTCCGACCACCCGCTCGACTGTCTGACGTGTGCGGCCAACGGGGATTGCGAATTGCAGGATATGGCCGGCGCGGTCGGCCTACGCGATGTTCGCTACGGTTATGACGGTGCCAACCACGTCTTTGCGCGCAGCAACGGTGACGCGAATCAGCTTTACAAATCTAAGGATACCAGCAACCCCTACTTCCAGTTCGAGCCGTCCAAATGCATCGTATGCTCGCGTTGTGTACGTGCTTGCGAAGAAGTGCAGGGCACGTTCGCGCTTACGATCGATGGGCGCGGTTTTGCCTCTCACGTTGCTGCCAGCATGGACGAGGACTTCCTCGATTCAGAATGCGTCTCGTGCGGCGCTTGCGTCCAGGCCTGCCCAACGGCGACGCTAATTGATAAGTCAATTGTCGAGCACGGCCAGCCTGAGCACTCCGTCGTCACGACATGCGCCTACTGTGGTGTCGGCTGCTCGTTCAAGGCCGAGATGCAAGGTGACCAGGTCGTGCGCATGATGCCGCAGAAGGCTGGCGGCGCAAACGAGGGTCATTCCTGCGTCAAGGGACGCTTCGCATTCGGCTACGCAACCCACAAAGACCGCGTCATGAACCCGATGATCCGCGACAAGATCACGGATCCATGGAAGGTCGTGACCTGGGAAGAGGCCATCAAGTTTACCGCTGACCGCTTCTTGGATGTCCAAAAGAAGTATGGTCGCGGCTCGATTGGCGGCATCACATCCTCGCGCACGACCAATGAGGAAGTCTACGTCGTCCAACGGCTGGTGCGCGCTGCCTTCGGCAACAACAACGTCGACACGTGCGCGCGTGTCTGTCACTCGCCGACGGGATATGGCCTCAAGTCGACCTTTGGCGAGTCGGCTGGTACGCAGGATTTCCGCAGCGTCGACAAGTCAGACGTGATCCTCGTCATCGGCGCCAATCCGACGGACGCGCATCCCGTGTTCGCATCGCGCATGAAAAAGCGTCTACGCGAAGGCGCGAAGCTCATCGTTGCCGATCCGCGGCGCATCGATCTGGTGCGCAGCCCGCACGTCAAGGCGGACTACCATCTCCAGCTTAAGCCCGGCACCAACGTCGCCGTCGTCAATGCCCTCGCACATGTGATTGCGAGCGAGAATCTGATCGACCGCAGCTTCGTCGCCTCTCGTTGCGAAAAGCACGATTTCGAACAATGGGAAGCCTTCATCAAGGAGGAGAAGAACTCTCCAGAGGCGCTCGAACCCATTACCGGCGTACCCGCAGAAGAAATCCGCGCCGCCGCCCGCCTCTTCGCGAACGGTGGAAATGGGGCGATTTATTACGGTCTTGGCGTCACCGAACACAGCCAGGGCTCCACCATGGTTATGGGCATGGCCAACCTGGCAATGGCCACCGGTAACATCGGCCGTGAAGGCGTCGGCGTTAACCCGCTGCGCGGCCAGAACAACGTGCAAGGCTCGTGCGACATGGGTTCGTTCCCGCACGAATTCACGGGCTATCGCCACGTTTCGAACGAGGCCGCGCGAGCGATCTTCGAGAGCATTTGGGACAAGACGCTCGATCCGGAGCCCGGCTTGCGAATTCCCAACATGTTCGATGAGGCCGCTGCGGGCACTTTCAAGGGGCTCATCGTACAAGGCGAAGACATCGCCCAGTCCGACCCCAACACCCAGCATGTGACGCACGCTCTGGAATCGCTCGATATCCTCGTTGTCCAGGACCTGTTCCTCAACGAGACAGCAGCCTTCGCTCACGTCTTCCTGCCAGGAACGTCCTTCCTTGAGAAGGACGGCACCTTCACCAATGCCGAGCGTCGCGTGAACCGCGTGCGTGCGGTCATGAAGGAGCAGCAAGGTATGGCCGAGTGGGAGATCATCAGCCGCATCGCGACGGCGATGGGCTACCCCATGAGCTACCCGTCGGCTGCAGCGATCATGGATGAGATCTCCGAGGTCACGCCGACGTTCAAGGGCATCAGCTTTGAGTCACTGGATCGCCTCGGCAGCATCCAATGGCCGTGCGACGACGAGGCACCAGAAGGCACGCCCGTTATGCACGTGGAAGAGTTCACACGCGGCAAGGGCCGCTTCATGCTGACGGAGTTCGTGCCGACCGACGAGCGTGCCAACCGCAGCTTCCCGCTCATCCTCACGACGGGTCGCATTTTGAGCCAGTACAATGTCGGCGCCCAGACCCGGCGTACCGACAACGTCGTCTGGCATAAGGAGGATGTCCTTGAACTCCATCCTCATGATGCCGAGGTGCGCGGGATCAAGGACGGCTCAATGGTTTCGCTCACAAGCCGCATCGGCGGCACCACAATGCGGGCCAAGATCAGCGACCGCATGCCTCCAGGCGTCGTCTACACGACGTTCCACCATCCCGAGAGCGGTGCGAACGTCATCACGACTGAGAACTCAGATTGGGCAACGAACTGCCCCGAGTACAAGGTCACCGCCGTGCAGGTCACGCCATCCAACCGGCCGTCTGAGTGGCAGGCCGAGTGGGAGGAGCGCGAGCGCGAGAACAAGCGCATCGCGGTTGCACCGCTTGTTGCTGCCGAGTAGCAAAAAGGCCATGGGGCCATGAGTGCCGTGGTGAAACCGGCAGAACTCGCCGAAAACGTCGACACAATGTGCTCGCGCCTTGCAAAGGGCGCAGCACACGACGCGGCGGGCGCCAGCTCCGACATCACCTGGCAACTGCCCGAAGAGGTGCCGGTCGCCATCCAGCTCAACTCGGCGCCCGTAACGGTTATGATGGCAACCCCAGCCAACCTCACTGACTTTGGCATCGGCTTTGTCTTGGCCGAAGGCATTATCGCTCAGCGCGGCAATATTCATGGCGTGCTGGCGATGCCCGTCGACAATGGCCTGGCCGTCGACATCGCCGTTGACGAGGCATCACTGGATAAGGCTCGGCTTCCCAATCGGTCGATAGAGGGACGCTCAGGGTGCGGCCTGTGCGGCGTGGAGGACATTGCCGACGTCGTTCGCGTGACAATGCCGGTCCCGACAACGGTGCATCCCTCACCCGCCGCGATCCTGAAGGCAGCGAGCCAGTTGCCAGATCTGCAACCGATGAATCGCCTCAACCACACCGTCCATGGCGCGGCATGGGTATCGCTTGCAGGCGATGTTCTGTTGGTGCGCGAGGACGTGGGGCGGCACAATGCGCTCGACAAACTGATCGGCGCGCTCGCCCAGCAAGATATTGATTTCGCCTCAGGCTTCGTCTTAATGACAAGCCGGTGCAGTTTCGAGCTCGTTCAGAAAGCCGCCACCGTCGGCATTGGTGCTCTCGTCACCGTTTCTGCACCGACCGTGCTCGCTCTTGAGATTGCCCAAAAAGCCCGTATGTTTCTCGCCTCGCTCGGCGACCGCGGCGTCGTCGTCTTCAACAGTTAAGAAACGCACAAAATAACCCGGAGCCTCACTTCATGGAGAACCGTGACATGGTCCGCATGGCTAACCAGATCGCGGCCTTCTTTGAAGCCTACCCGCGCCAGGAAGCGCTTGATGGCATCGCTAAGCACATCAGGCTTTTCTGGGACCCACGCATGCGCGCCAAGCTGATCGAGTACGTTGGCGGCGGCGGTAAGGACCTCTCACCCCTGGTCATCACGGCTGTCGGGACGCTGACCGCAAAAGCGGAAAAGTAATTCCAACCACGTTTGCGAAACCTGCAGAACGCGCGCAGCGCGGCGTGTGGCACGATGTAATGGGCTGTCTGAAAACAATGACGGCCTTAGAGGCTTGCGGTCCTGTCCAGATGCGCAAGGATGATCGGATAGACGTCAACAGCGGCGTTCTTGCCAAAAATGCAGTCGATGTGACCATAGTCCGGAATTACGTGACGCTCATACAGTTGGCGCCCGTTTGCTTCCGCCAGCCGCCGGAGTGTGCGCTCGGTGCTCTGAGGCAGGAAACAGGCATTTTTGGCGCCATGAATGAAACAGATGGGCAGTGCTAGACGGCTGACGTTCGGCATATAGACATCGTGACCATTTCGGTCGAGCAGTTGGCCATGGCGTGCAAACAGAGCTAACTGCTTGAACGCATCGATATTCGCTTCACCAAACATCTCGGCAAGACCCGACTCCATCGTTGCGCGATTGAGTTGGTCGATCCGGTAGAGCTGCCCATAAAGCGCAGTGATGCGGTTGCTTGTTGCATTATGGGTCCGCTGCTCGCGTGGAACGGGCGCAATCACCTGCAGTATCTTGTCGAGCGTGCGCTCGCCCAAGCCATCGGCTGTCGTTGCGCGTGCATTGACGACGTCGATCCCCATCGCATCGAAGAGATTTGGAGCGCGCATGTAGGCGAGTAGGCGTTGCGGAAACCACGGCACCACGTAGTCCGTGGAGATTTGGGAAATGACGGCTGAGCGCACCCCTCTGAGCCCTGCCAACATCGCCATGGAAAACGTCGTTGCCCCAAAGCAATGCGCAACCATCTGCACAGTTGGGGCACGCGTAACCGCGCGCACCTTTTCGACCGCTGCCGGGTAGTCATTTTTGGCAACTTCGTCGCCCGTCCAATGCTGTCGACAGGTTGGAAGATCGATGCTGGCGCGAAAATCAAGAAGCCAACAATCGTAACCCGCCGCGATGAGATACTCGAGCAGATTGGTCTCAATGGTATCGATGCTAAAGATCAGGCTCGACACACCCAATCCATGAGACAGGATAACCGGGCCACGGTTGCCACCATGGTAGCGGGTGAGCTTCAGGGTCTTACCATCGCTCGTTTTGACCAGGTGGATTTCCGGCTCCGGGACCCTGAGCGTACGCCGCTTGCGCGGGTTGACGACATCGTAGCGGCCGGTCCTCGTGAGAATTCCGCCGTAGGTATCGAACAGCTCCTTGCCGAAGAAACGACCGAACTTTGCTGCCGCACGTAGGCGATCCGCTGTATCTTCGCCGCCGGTTCCTTTGAGCGTCTGCATCTGGACAACAAAGTCAGCGGGCTCGATTTCCAGCATGCCGCGCGCAACATGGCCAAGCTGCCCTTTCGCGCCCTTGGTAATATCGACGTAGAGCCGGGTGGTGTCGCCCCAAAGATCGAGTTCGGCATCCGAGCGTACGATCTTATGGCCCTGAAAGTAGAACTCCTGCCCATCGCGCGCACCCAGCGAGAAGCGATAATCGAAGCGCTTCGTCTCCACGCCGCCTTCGTCCTCCCACATCAGGTTGAAGGCGCCGTCAAAAATCTCAAGTGGCTCTGGCGATAAGAACGGGCAATCGACCGAACCGACAATGCGGCCTCGATGGTCATTGTCTTTGGTGAAGCGATCGATGTCATCGATGAGCACCGTGACCGTGAACGCAAATGGCGTTTCTTCTTCTTTGCCGCGCCGGGCGGCGGTTTCGTAGGGGAGAGACACGGCCTGGGAAATGAAACCGGACATCCGCTCGGTGAACTCGATACCTGCGGGCTGATAGCGTTCGCGCCCAACGGGACTGGCGATGAGCCGAGGCGCGTCCTGCTTGGGCGCCTCTGAGAAGGCCCAACCGCGATCCTTCGCCAGATGTATCATCGCTCGCTCGGCGAGCGCTGTGATCGTGAGAAGCGGATTAACCCCAAGCGGGCGCGGTATAACGGCCCCGTCGCAAACATAAAGGCCATTGTGCACGGTGTCCGGACCGGATGCGGGATCGCCGTCGAACACCTGGCACTTGTGATTGACGACGCCGCGCGAGCGGTCCTGGCCCATAACGCATCCGCCAAGCGGATGCACGGTGATGAGGTTGTTGCCCAGCGCCGTTTCCGTCAGGGGATTGCGTGTATAGGTGCCACCCGTTGCCAGCGTCGCCTTCGTCAGATTGCGCTGGATCGCCTCGAAGATTGGCTGAAGGGTCACGTTTGGCCATCTAATTTTGCGCTCGCCGTCTTCGAGAATAATTTGGCCTTGCCCATCGTCATGGCTCATGACGAGGTAGGTCTGCGTGCGGTTGAGCGCGCCTTGGTAGGCACCCAGCAGCAGACTTTGTCGAGTTCGGGAGCGTTCCGCGATTTTGTCGAGGATCCCCTTATCTGTGTCCTCACCAAGAGCGCCCGCTCCAGTGGACATTAATGCGGGCAGGATCGGCGCCAAGGCCGATGGGATCGAGCCCTCCTCGATCACCATGCCATCGGCAAGCTCGTCTGTGTTGCGCAGATCGATCAGCCCCGTAATGCATGGCCCAACCGGATCGGTATCCGTGACGGGTGGATCGCCCACGCCAATGCCATCGACAGGGACATTGTTGTTGTAGGCGAAGGCAAGCACGTCGCCATTACCGGTGAAGCGCTGGCCGACCATATCGGAGACTTGCAGCCCCGCCTCGCGCGAGCGCAATAAGATCTCCGTGGACCCGAGCGTGCCGGCCGCAAGAATGACAATGTCGGCAGAGATGGACTGATCCTCGGCCCCGAATTTTTCGCGCTCACTGCCCAAGGGCTCGAAGAGAACGCGCCATCTCCCACGCTCGGAACGCACGGTCTTGACGCACAGCTCGGTGAAGATCTCAGCCCCATGATTGAAGGCGTCGGCGAGATACGTCACCTGCACCGTGTTCTTGGCACCGACGTTGCAGCCCGCGCAGCAGTCCCCGCACAACGTGCATGCCGGCTGCTCGACGCCGGCATAGTTGGTTTGCCTCTCGAAGGTTACGTTGATCGGCGGGCACACAACATCGCGGGACAAGGCGTCTCCGCTGATCTGGAGGGCCTTTAGTTTCTGAAGCGGCGTTGTGTTGGGATAGGGCACCGGCCGCAACACCGCTTGCGCACGCACGAACCCTTCCTGCCGAGTCTGATCAGCCATCAGCTCTTGCGGCCAAGCCGGGTCATCCCACACGCGCGGGTCGGGCGGCAGTGACACGTTGGCATTGACGAGCGAGCCGCCGCCAAGGCCACACCCGACAAAGGCGTGAATGTCCTCGCCAAGTTGCACATCGTAGAGACCGAGTTTCGAGCCTAGGACGTGCTTGCCGTCCTTGGAGAGCTGGAACTGCTCTTGGGCCTCGATCAAACGGTCGGGAAAGTCGCCGATTGCAAACTCGCGACCACGCTCAAGAACGGCCACGCGCTTGCCGCAGCGGGCGAGCCGCGACGCAGCCACGCCCCCACCGTAGCCCGAGCCGACGACAATTGCATCGTAGCGAAGCTTCAAGTCGGCGATGGATTTCGACAATCGCCGCATGGTTCACTCTCCTTTGGCGCGCCGGGACCGGCCGTTCGCCCTCATGATCAAACGCTCAAGCATCCTGTGTCTCTCGCCTGGCACGAAACGACCACAAGAACCGTCCGCTGTTAGCACTATCCTCCGTTCCGTTTGTCGCGGCTCGCCCGAGGGCCGTTAGCGGTGGCGTGGGGCCATCGTGCAGCTCCCAGCCTTTGTCCCGCGCCAAGAGGATCATGGCGCGTTCCGCCAGGGCGGTAATTGTCAGAAGTGGATGGATACCAACCGGACACGGCAGAACGGCGCCATCGCAGATGTAAAGGCCATCATGAACGGCTGTCGGCGCCAGGCCTTCGCTCGCGTCATACACCTGACCCTTGTGATTGACGACGCCCGAGGAACTATCGGCCCCCATCGAGCACCCGCCAAGTGGATGCACGGTCATCAAGTTGCCGCCCATCAAGCGTTCGGCGGCCGGGTTGCGCATGTATGCGCCGCCGGTCGCTTCAGTGGCCTTCTTCAAGGTCTCCTCAATCCTCTGGAACACGCGTTGCTGCGGACCATTTCGCCACTCAACCACTACGCGGTCGTTTTCAAGTCGCATCAGGCCGTTGCCTGCGTCGTGCCCCACGGCGAGGAATGTCTGCGTGTTGTGAACAGCACCGCAGTAGGCACCCTTGAACAAGCTCTCGGTTGCGCGGCCGTAGGCATCTAGCTCCTCAGAAAGCGAGCGACTGGCAGCATCTCCAAACATTGCCCCGCCCGGAACGAGGAGGGACGGTAGCATCGCAGCAAACGCACTGGGCAGTGCGCATTCCACGACCGCCAAGCCCTCGCGAACGTCGGGATCGTCGCGCAGGTCGATGAGCCCATTGACCGCTTGCCCAACTGGCGGCACGTCTGCCTTGGGTGGGTGGCCGACACCGATCCCATTGACGGGAACGTCGTTGTTGTATGCGATCGCGATCGCATCACCGTTGCTTGTGAACCGTCCCCCAAGCCAAGGTGAAAACTCCAGGCCATTTTGCCGCGAGCGCAACAGGATCTCAGTAGAGCCGAGCGTACCCGCACCGAGTATGACGTTGTCCGCCTCTATTGCGATCTTCTTGCTATCGCCCGAGTCCCAAAGTTGCGGCCGCATCCAAATGCGCCACGTACCGTTCGCCTCTTTGGAAAGTGAGAGGACTTGCAACTCTGTAAAGATCTCTGCACCAAAAGCAGCAGCATCGGCGAGATAGGTCGAAGCAACGGTCGTCTTGGCGCCGACGTTGCATCCCCCACAGCAATCGCCACACGCCGTACACGCCTCCTGCTCAACGCCTGCGGCGTTGGGACCGCCCTGGTAGGACACATGTAATGGCACGGGGCGCACCTTGCGATCAAAGGCTCTGCTCGCCAGTTCGAGGGCGGCCACCTTCTCCAAACTGTGTGTTTCAGGGCAAGGCTCGGGACGCAGCATATGGCGTGCGCGCACGAAGCCTTCGGCCAGCAATCGATCCTCGCGCATTTCCGACGGCCACGCTCGGTCTTCAAACACACGCGGGTCTGGTGCAAGACACACGTTCGCATTGATAAGGGATGTTCCACCCAACCCGCACGCCATCATCACGTGAACGTCGTCATTAAGTCGAACGTCAAAAAGCGCGGTCGCCGAGCCCAGGTGCAAATTGGCACCGGTGACCTGCAATTCCTTCGTCGCAGCAGCAGCCCGGTCAGGAAAATCGCCGGGAAGAAACTCACGGCCGCGCTCCAAAACGGCGACGCTTTTCCCGCAGCGGGCCACGCGCGAGGCCGCAACCCCCGCGCCGTAACCCGAGCCGACGACGACAACGTCGTAGCGCTCCTTCAGTCTGGACGCTGGCATCGAGAGCCGCGGCTGCATCGCTTTCGCTTCCCTTCTTCACCACCCGCTCCCGCCGTCGCCCTCAAAGCCCCTTACCGGTCGGTCCGCGCTCACTTTGAGCCATCAACTTGATTGGAGCTGGGGCTCTCGCCGCTTCACGTCACCAACACGAATCTCAATCGGCCCTTCAATCAACTGCGGTTTCAGAGATTGAGCGGGCACGACGGCGGGACCGCTTCCCGCACTATCCTCGCCTTGTTTTCGATACCGCCACGATGAGCGTGCCGGCGGACGCCGGAGGCCTATGGGATAGATCGTCAGCTTGTCAGGCTCGACCTTGAACCGAAGAAAATTCTTGTACGTGGCAATACTCATCGATGAGAATGCCTGGTCGCAATGCACACCAACGAGACTGCACAGCGTCAGGTAGGCCCCCCACACAAGCCCAGCGCCGATCCCGCCGATGAAGACCATTTCGGCCCAATATAGGAAGGCTTGCGCGATCGAATAAATCGTTCCCGCCCCGGTCCTGATGTAGAGCACGCCAAAGTCGGTTGCGATAAAGTTGAGGAAATAGATGCTGAGATTGGTCAGACCGATATAGAGTGCGACCATCGCAATAACCTGGGCCAGCCAGTGTGCCGACCCGAGGAGAAGTTTCCCGATCCCATTCAGATCCGCGTATGCAACGAGCACGATCCACAGCATGAGCGCCAACAAGCCGAGAACGGGCGAATTGATCGCGGCCAACACCGTCAGCCCAGCAATCGACCAGAAGCTCGTGATTTTCTCCGATCCCTCAATCAACCAATCGCGCACCGACCGCCCGTCCACGATGGTGCCCGAGTAGAACCAGGTCATCAGCCAATAGAAGAGACCAAGGCAAACCGCGAATCCATAGTTACGGAAGGGGAATGCCAGCACGCTCAGGCTCATGAGCCGGCTCCAAGTGCGCGACGGCCAGCAAGTGGCGGATTCCGTTTCGGCCCCGTCCTTGATTTTGCACTTGAGGCTAAGCTCGTGTACCCGGGTTGACCAAGGCAACTTGAGCTTGCTCCGCAGCCAATGTGTCGGAGCGAGGTAGGCCCCGCCGCCGCCAGACGTGAAGAAGTTGATCCCGAGATCTTGGGCTTTGTATCGGCTGTAGTGGTGTACGTCGCCTGCCACGACCGCACAAATGCGCGCGCCTGCGTCAAGCGCAATATCGGTTATGAGATCGAGGTTGCCTTCTCCATGAAGCGCATCGCGCCCTTCAACGGTCCAACTCGGCTCGGCAATACACAAGACAACTTTGGGCGCTTCCGTCGGGTCCTTCTGCATGGCCTCTGCCACGCCCCGGAAATAGAGTACCTGTCCCGCATCGAGATATTGCGAAAGTTGGATGTCAGCGCCCCAAATCCACCAGTTGTGCGGCAGGCGGATCGCAAAATAGCTGCGGTGCTGCGGACACAACCAACCTCCAATGCGGTTTTCGGCTGCAAGCCCAAAGCGCGCCTTGCAGAAAACGTGGTCGAATGAGTTTAACCCGTCATACCAATCGTGATTTCCCGGCAGCACGAAGAGATGCCGGCGCGACTTACCTTCGCGGCCAGACGGCAAAGCCATTGCATAGGGCGTTTCAAGCCGCTCGCGATATGCGGTGCGAGTAGGATAAGGATAGACTTGGTCGCCACCCATGATCAGCAGCTTCGATCCCGGTAGCTGGCCAGCTCCTTCAATGTCGAGGCGGTTACTGGAGATGAGAGAAGCCATGGCGTATGTG
>Ga0315534_1000408_pt1 | contig 29753 bp, 24 predicted proteins | sample SalMarSW160240MG_FD_203094 | JGI IMG/M metagenome (GOLD analysis project Ga0315534, IMG submission 203094) | Salt marsh sediment microbial communities from the Plum Island Ecosystem LTER, Massachusetts, United States - Salt Marsh Sediment SW1602-40 ...
TGGCGCGCATCCGCCGCATGCGGCTGAACAAGACCACTTTCATCGCCGTCACCGGGAGCTGCGGCAAATCCATGACCGTCAGGTTGGTTGCGGACATGCTGCGTGGCGACGGTTCGTGCTTTTGCCGGGAGTTCGAAAATGTCGTCGGCAGCTCCGTCAAAACGGTCCTGTCGATTCCCGCGTCCAGCAAATATTGCATTCAAGAAGTGTCCGGACACTTCCCGGGCGCCATCGCCAGACATATTCCCTTCCTCAAACCCAGAATCGGCATTGTCACGACGGTCGGTTCCGATCACTACACGAGCTTCCGTGGCCTTGAGGCGACGGCAGAAGAGAAAGGCGGATTGGTCGAAGCCTTGCCCAAATACGGCATCGCCATTCTCAACGCCGATGATCCTCACGTGCGGGCGATGGCGCAGCGGACCCGTGCGCGCGTGCTTCTATTCGGCCGCTCCGCCGATGCCAATATCAGGGCAATAGACGTCTCGAGCCGATGGCCGGATCGCCTGGCGCTGACGGTCGTGCATGGGCAAGAGAGCGTGCGTGTTCATACTCGGCTTGCCGGAGAACATTGGATTGCATCAATTCTTGCAGCGATTGCCTGCGGTGTGGCCTGCGGCATCGACCTGCGCGCTTGCGCAAAAGCCGTTGAGGCGATCGAGCCCCTGTTCGGCCGCTATTCGGTCCATGCGGTTCCTGACGGTCCGGCCTTCGTGCTCGATACCCTGAAAGCCCCGTACTGGACGGTCGCGCCCGGCCTCGATTTCGTCGCGCAGGCCCAAGCGCCGCGAAAGACGGCCGTGTTCGGAACCATCGCGGACATGCCCGGGAGGGGCAGCCATAAGTACCGGCGAATAGCGCGGAACGCCTTGAGCGTGGCAGACCGGGTTGTGTTCGTGGGACCCAACGCCGCCGCTGTCAGCAAGCTGACCGAGGGAGAGCTTGGCGAAAGACTGTTCGCGTTCCAGACGAGCTACCAGGCATGCGCCTTCCTTGCCGAGGATATGTTGCCGGCGGAGCTAATCTACATCAAAGCGACGAGCAGCGATCACCTCGAGCGGCTGATGCTGTCACAGCTTGACCAGGTGGTTTGCTGGCGGGAGCGATGCGGGGTCAGAGGCATCCCGTGCCTCGGCTGCAAGTCCTATCGCACGCCGCATGCCCCTCCTTTCGGATTGGCCGAAAAAACGGCCGGCCAAGACGAAGTTCCGGCGGAGGCTGAAAGGCCACGGGACCCCGGCTTTTCCGCCGTACAATAGCGCTTTGCTATCGAACCGGGAGCAAACGGGCATTTCTGTTGGGCCCCGCTCCCGGCCAAGCTCGGACTCGAACAAAAGCGGCCCGCGCCCCGCGCGCCGCGCTTCGGAGTCCCTGCCATGCCCATCTTTCGTCTGTCCTTCGCCGCAAGTCTCGTCGCGCTGTTCGCCGCCCCTGCCCTCGCCGGTCTCGATACCGGCATGGGCGAGCAGGTCTATCAGGCGCAATGTTCGGCCTGTCATTCCAACCAGCCCGGCGTGAACGGGATCGGCCCATCGCTTGCAGGCCTTGCCGGGCGGAAAGCGGGATCGCTGCCGGGTTTCCACTACACCCAAGCGCTGCAAGGCTCGGGGCTCACCTTCGACGACAAGACCTTCATCGAGTTTCTGGCGGACCCCACCAAGCTCGTGCCGGGAACGGCGATGACCGTCACGGTGCCCGACGCAGGCCTTCGGGCCAATCTCTTTGCCTATCTCGCCACGCTGAAAGGCGAGGAGGCCGGCGCCAAGCAAGCGCCGGCGGCGCCGGCGCCCAAGATTACCGGCCCAACGCAAGCCGAGCTCGACCAGGCCGCCAGCTCCACCAAGAACTGGCTTTACGCCTCGCATGACTATGCGGGCTCGCGCTTCGTCGCGCTCGACCAGATCACCCCCGACAACGCCAAGAGCTTGCGCCCGGTTTGCCTCTATCGCTCCGAGCAGCCGGCTTCGGTGCAGACCAGCCCGCTTGTCTATGACGGGGTGATGTATCTCACCTTCGGGCGCGCCACCGTCGCCATCGACGCCAAGACCTGCCGCGAGCGCTGGAGCCATGTGTGGCAGCCCAAGGGCAAGGAGATTTCGCCGGCCAATCGCGGCGCCGCCATCAAGGACGGCACGCTGGTGCGCGGCACGGCCGACGGCTATCTGATCGCGCTCAACATGGCCGATGGGTCGCTGCTGTGGGACAAGCCGATCGCAAGCTTCGCCGGCGGGCAGTATTTGTCGATGCCGCCGCTGATCTATGGCGATCTCATTATTATAGGACCGTCGGGCGCCGATTTCGGTGCCAAGAACTGGATCGGCGCCTTCAAGCTCGCTGACGGCGAACCGGTGTGGAAGTTCAATCTCATTCCCGACCCCGGCGAGCCCGGCGCCGAGACCTGGGAGAACCCGGACTCCCTCGAACATGGCGGCGGCAGCCTGTGGACGCCGGTATCGCTCGATGCCAAGGCCGGCATCGTCTATCTCCCCGCCGGCAACCCTGCGCCCGATTTCTACGGCGAGATCAGGCCGGGCGCCAATCTCTACACCAACTCTCTGATCGCGCTCGACGCCAAGACCGGCAAGCTGATCTGGTACCGGCAGTTCATTCCGCACGACGTGCACGACGCCGATCTCAGCCAAGTGAGCCCGCTGTTCGAAACCGCGGTCGGCGGCAAGATGCGCAAAGTGGTGAGCGTGAGCGGCAAGGACGGGCTGATCAGGCTGCTCGACCGCGACACGCACGAGCAGTTCTACGAGGTGCCGATCACCACGCGCGAGAATGTCGATGCGCTGCCCACCGTGGAGGGCGTTCACCGCTGCCCCGGACTGCTTGGCGGCATGGAGTGGAACGGCCCGGCCCACGATCCGGCGACCGACACGCTGTTCGTTCCCGCCGTCGATTGGTGCGGCACGTTCTCGAAGGCGCCCGAAGATCCTCCGATCATGGAAGGCATGCATTATTACGGCGGCGCGGTGGCGCAAGACCCGCGCGAGAAATCCAAAGGCTGGCTGACCGCGCTCGAGGCCTCGACCGGCAAGGAGCGCTGGAAATACGCCTCGCCTACTCCGCTCGTTGCAGGCGTCACGGCGACCTCCGGCGGCCTGCTGTTCACCGGCGATCTCAACAATGATTTCCTGGCGCTCAACGCCATGACCGGCGAGGTGCTGTACCGCTTCAATACCGGCGGCAGCATCGGCGGCGGCGTGATCAGCTATGCGCTCGGCGGCAAGCAATATGTCGCGGCGCCCTCAGGCACCGTGTCGGCCTTCTTCGGCGGATCGGGGCTGCCTGCGGTGGTGATCTTCGCTGCCGGCGGCGGCGGGCCTACGAAACTTGCAGCACCCGCCGATCCGGACAAGGCGCCGGTCGCCGCGGTCGACCGCTTCAGCGAGAAGGCCGCGCATTTGCAGCTCCGGACGCCCGACAACGGCCTGCCGGGTCCTAACGAGCCGGTCGACTTCGACACCGGCCCGTTCGTGACGCAAGGTCTGGCGCCCGCGAGCGGCAAGCCGGTGCGCTATTACAACTTCGACGTCCAAGCGACGGCGGCAGCCCCGGTCTACGTGCTCTATCGCGAGGGCGAGGATGCACCGGTCGAAGGCCAGCTTGACATCATCGACACGCTGCCGGGCGAGACGGGTTACAACGATTTCCGGCAAGTGTGGAAGGTGACGGTGCCGAAAGACTATGTGGCGAACGCAATCGTGGATGCGGCAACCCTGATGGATGCCGGCACCAAGATGGAGCAGACCGACATGGTGCGAAACATGCCGGTCGTCCCCGACAAGTCGACGGCCCGCATGAGATTGAACGGCGAGAGCGCCGATTTGCAGCGTGCCTGGTATCAGGGCCAAGTGGCGAAGTTCTTCAGCTTCGCCGAGGCACCGCTTAAGGGCGCTGGAGGCAGCGTGCCGCTGTCGCCGATCTACGTGACCTTCAACGTCAACCCCGATCGGCCGAACGGCGGACCGCCGTCTGGCTTCCGCGCCGAGGAGGGCTCGAAGCAGACCCATAACGTGCCTGCCACGCTCCCCGGCGATCCCGGCTATTCGCCGCTGTGGCTGGTGTCGATCTACGACAACGCCGCGTTCCCGGGCGTGAAGGATCTGAGCACGGCGGCCCAAGCCAAGGTGCTTGCGGCGGGCGCGGCCACGGTCAATTGCCCGATCGTCGCGGTCACGCCTTAACATCGAGGGAGGGCGCAACACGCGCCCTCCCCTTCATTTCACCGCGCGGCGATCTGCGCCGACATGCGCTTGCGCTGGCGGCCATCAGGACTGACAATGCAGGTTCACTCAAACCTGCAAGCGTTTCATGTGCGGACTCGTTGGAATTTGGCGGCATGACGGCGGCGAAGCCGATCGTTCGGCGATCGGGCTCATGCTGCCGACGGTCGAGCATCGCGGGCCCGACGGCACCGGCATCTGGCAGGACGGCAATGTCGCCTTCGGCCATACAAGGCTCGCGATTATCGACCTGACGGATAATTCGGCGCAGCCGATGCTGACCGCGGATCGGACCGGCGCCATCGTCTATAATGGGGAAATCTATAACTATCGCGAGTTGCGCCGCGATCTTGAGCGCGAAGGCGTCTCCTTTCGCAGCTCGGGCGACACCGAGGTCCTGCTTGCCGCCTTACACCATTGGGGACCCGAAACCTGTCTCGATCGCCTGAACGGAATGTTCGCTTTCGCCTATCTGGACCGGCGGGAGGGCGCCTTGTGGCTCGCCCGCGACAAGATGGGCATCAAACCCCTCATCGTCGCCGATAACGGTGCCGAGCTGATCTTTGCCTCGGAAGCCAAAGCCCTGCTCGCTCATCCGAGGTTGGAGCGCCGCGTGGACCGCGTCGAAATGGCGAGGTGGCTGCTGTCAGCGGGCATCGGACCGCAGCAACTCATGTTTGACGGGATGGAGGAGGTCGAGCCCGGGTCGGTCTGGAAAGTGACCGCCGGCGGCGTCGAGAAAAGCCGATTTTTTGATTTCGTCGGGGCGATCGACGTCGAGCGCCTGACCGCAAATGCCTCGGTCGGCTTGGACACCTGGCCGGACGAATTTCGCCAGCGCCTCCAGAACAGCGTGACGCTGCATCTTGAAAGCGATGCGCCCCTTGCCGTGATGTGCAGCGGCGGCGTCGACTCAAGCTTGATCGCCGCCTATGCCAAAGACCGGCTGCCCGGGCTGCGGGCCTATGTCGCCGATGTCTCTTGGCCGAATGCCGAAGGCGACCAGGCCGCGCGCGTGTGTGAACATCTGGGAATTCCTTTGCGGCGCATCGATATCGATCAAAGCCGCTTTCTGCGGCTGTGGCCTCATGCCGTCTGGTCTTGCGACGCGGCACCGCTTCGCCCGAGCGCCATGGGCGTGCTGGCCGTCGCGCAAGCCTGCCGCGCCGACGGAATCAAAGTCTTGCTGAACGGCGAAGGGTCGGACGAACTCTTTGCAGGCTACGGTTGGCACCGGTCGGCCTACCGCAGATGGCAAACGCGCCCGTCGGACGACGCGTTTCTGCAAGCTCCTTTCAATTTGGCCTGGGCCGGCGGCGAGATCAGCAGCCGGTGGATGATTGCGCTCGATCCGGACGCTGTGTTGAGGCCGCGCCGCCTCATGAAACATTTGGATGCAGTGGAGCCTCCTTCCGATCGCGCCTTTCTGGCACGGGGCTTTTTTGATCTGCGTTATCATTTGCCGTGGATTCTTCACCGGCTTGACCGGTTGGGAATGGCGGCGTCGATCGAAACGCGCGTGCCCTTTCTCGAGAATAGCTTGTTCGATTTCGCCTTCCATCTTCCGGCCAAGGCCAAGCTGCAACGCCGGCACGGCAAGTGGCTGGTCAAGCAAGCCGCCGCTCAACGGCTCCCCGACGACATTGTCTACGCGAAGAAAAAGGGCTTTCCGGTCCCCTTGGCATTTTCATCCGGAACGGAGCAACTGATCGCCGGCGGACGGCTTGCCGATTTCATGCAATGGCCCGCCGACGTGACACGGGAGATTATCCCAACCCTCAGGCGATCGTCGGGTCTGCGCTTCCAATTGGTCGGGCTCGAGCTGTGGTTTCGCATGTTTTTTGAGGGCCAGACGCCTGACGCCTTGGCCGAAACACTCATGGGTCTTGCCAAGGAAGCAAAACCCGGGCCTGCGAAACCTCCGCGGCGGCGCCAACGGGAGCCCCAAGCCGCTCAAAGCGCGCGGGCACGCGCGTGGCGATTTATTCCCGAATTGTTGCGGCGCTCTTGAGCCAGACGAAGCGCGGGCGCCACACGCCGAGCACGACATTGGCCGACGCGACGGCAAGCATCACCCACAGCGAGTTCCGCTCCGCGCTCAGCGTTTTGGCGAGACCCGCGGGATCAAATTCGCCGGCAAGAGCGCGCGCCGCAAGCAGGGCCTCGTTCTGCATCGGCCCGACCACGGCGACAAAGCCCCACTCGAAAATGATGATACCGGTGGCGAGCTTGACGAGCGCCCAGCCCGCGTCCTGATAGGCTCGGTTCACGGCGAGCGCCAGCAGGCCGCCGATCAAGGTCAAGGCCATCGACGGCAGGAACACCCATTGGGCGATGCCGCCCATGGCTGCGCGCATCCTGGCATATTCGGCCAGCGCGGACGGATCGGGCAGAAAGCTGATGAGCACCAGCAGGGACGCCATCGCGCCCATCAGCCCGATCGCCCCCATCGTGTGCAGGAATTTCACCAAATGCCGCACGGTCACGCCCCGCCGGCTTGCCTGCCTGGCGGCCCGTTTTGTTCGCCTCACAGTCTCGCACATTATATATGTGTCGCCATAGATATTGTCGTCGCGCTCGGATGCGCCTGACGGGACCCTTTGCCATGCCGCTTTATCGCGCCGCCGGAGACCTTATTCCCGAGCCCGACGGCGTCAGATTTCCGATGAAGGACGAGGCCGCGCAAAAGCCCGTGAGCTGCCTGGCCACGATCGAATATTTGCAGGACCGGTCGGGCGCCGCTTGCGCGGACGCCGACGAAATGCTGGGCGAGTTCGAGATCTACCGGGCCGAGATTGAAGACATGGCCAGCAAGAAATACGACCGTGGGCAAGACCCGCCCCGCATCACCAAAGACGACTCGCCCGGGGACTAGACGTTTCGCCGGCTCGATCACGCGGCGAGGGGCTTCTCGCTCTATGTCCGCGTTACGCCAATGGGCCGATAGTCTCAGCGCCGCTGAGCGGTGTCTTCCCGTGAAAGTGGCTTTTTTTGGACTTCGCCTGGCGAAAATTCAGGTGCGCCGGATACTGCTTTTGGGCTAGCTCTCCCTGCGCTTTGAATCGCATCAAACTGGAGAACGCCTTGAAAATCAAAGGCTCGACTCTTGTGTTAGCCGTAATTGTGGCTCTTTGCACGGCCGGCGCCGCCGAGGCCGGCAAACGCAAATGCGCCGAGGACTATCGCCGGTTCTGCAGCGAGTGGGGCCTCGAGACGCGCGGTCTCGAAAATTGCATGCGCCGTCACGGCGACCGGCTCACCAAGGCTTGCATCAGGGGATTGGTAAAGGCCGGCGCGGTGTCACAGGCCGAAGTCGATCGCCGCCGGGCCGAATTGAACCGTTAGGCTCTAAGAACCGGGCGCCGCGGCCCGCCGCGCGCGCGGGCCCCGGCACCCTCCCGCGCCGTGACGCACCTTGCGCGGGACCATTGCTAAAAGCGGGCCCTATTGCCGTCAGGCCGCAGGCGCCGCGGGAGGTGGGAAGGATGACGACCAGGCGGCAGTTTCTAGCTTCGGTTCCGGCGGCCGCGGCCGCGTTCAGCCTCGTGCAGAATTTCTGTTTCGAGCCGAGGGCGGCCCGCGCCCAGCAGATCGACCCGCTGCAGGGCCATTTCCATGACAAAGGCAAGGCGCCGTCCAAGTTCACCATCGAGGTTCTCGAACAGGCCAAGTCGGCGCTGCCCTTGGCCGATACCAGAGACTTCGACGAGCAAAAGCGGGGCTTCATCGCGCCGATGAAAGACCTCAAGATCATGGCCGATGCCGGCCATGTGGCGTGGGACATGGAGCGCTTCCAGTTCCTGGACACGCAGGATGAGTTCGACAGCATTCATGCCTCGCTGCTCCGCCAGTCCAAGCTGAACAACAACTACGGCCTGTACGAAGTGATCCCGGGCATCTATCAGGTGCGCGGGCTCGACCTGTCCGACATTTCCTTCGTACGCGGCAAGACCGGGTGGATCGTGTTCGACCCCCTGGTGACGGCGGAAGTGGTGCGCGCCGCATGGAAGCTGTTCCAGGAGCATGCCGGCGAAGGCCTGCCCGTCTCCGCCGTGATCTACTCGCATACTCATGGCGATCACTGGGGCGGCGTGCGCGGCATCGTCGACGAAGCCGATGTCAGGTCGGGGAAGATCTCGGTCATCGCTCCGGTCGACTTTATGGAATTCACCGTCTCCGAGAACGTCTATGCCGGCAATGCCATGAATCGCCGGCTGTTCTATCAATACGGTCTTCTTCTGCCTGCCGCCCCGCATGGCTATGTCGGCCAGGGGCTGGGCCAAGCCGTCTCCGCCGGCGCCAGCGGTCTGATCGCGCCGACCCGCTATGTCGAGAAGGACATCGAGGAGTTCGAGGTCGACGGCGTGAGAATGATCTTCCAGAACACGCCGAACACCGAAGCGCCGCGCGAGATGAACACCTACATCCCGGACATGAAGGCGCTGTGGATGGCGGAGAACGTCATCGCCTCGCTGCACAATATTTATACGCTGCGCGGCGCGCAGGTGCGCGACCCGTTGCGCTGGTCGAAATATATCGGCGACGCGCTCTACCGCTTCGGCCTGGAGGCCGAGGTGATGTTCGCCTCGCACCATTGGCCGCGCTGGGGCAACGAACGCATTCAGGAAGTGTTGCGCGGCCAGCGCGATCTTTACGCGCATATGAACAACCAGGTGCTGCATCTCGCCAATCAGGGCGTGACCATCAACGAGATCCACAACGTTTACGAATTGCCGAAGGGATTGCAGGAGAAGTGGTTCTGCCGCGGCTATCACGGCTCGGCGCAGCACAATGCCCGCGGCGTCGTTCAGCGCTATCTCGGCTTCTGGGATTGCAATCCGACCACGCTCATTCCGCTGTCGCCGGCCGACTCCGCGCCGCTTTATGTCGAGATGATGGGCGGCGCTGGCAAGATCATGGCGCGTGGCCGGGAGCTGCACGATGAGGGCAAATATCTCCTGGCGTCGGAGATCGTCGACAAGCTGGTGCAGGCCGAGCCGCAGAACCAGGATGCCAAGGACCTGCTTGCCGATATTTTCGAGCAGATCGGCTACCAGCAGGAGAATCCCGGCTTGCGCAACAGCTTCCTTGCCGCGGCCTACGAGCTCAGATCGGGCATTCCCCAAGGCGAGACCGCAAGCTCGAGTAGTCCCGACGTGATCCGCGCCATGTCAACCGAGCTGTTCCTCAATTTCCTCGGCATTCGCATGGACAGCCGGAAAGCCGAAGACATGCGCTTTACCGTCAACCTGATCACGCCGGACAACGGCGAGAAGTTCATCGTCGAGCTGGAGAACGCGACACTCACCAATATCGAAGGCTTTCTCGCCGACAAGCCGGACCTCACGCTCACCATCAATCGCTCCGACCTCGAGCAGACCATGATGGGGGCTAAGACGCTCGAAGCGCAGATCGCCGACGGCACCGCCAAGGTGGAAGGGGACGTGAGCATCCTGAAGCAGCTCGCCTCGATCATGGTCGAATTCGACCCGCGCTTCGAGATCATGCCCGGCACCAAGGCCATGACGCCAGAGGCGACCGGTTATGTGGAGTCCGGCATTCTCGGCCAGACCGATCCCTACGAGGCCGTTCCGCGTCAGACGATCGCGGAGTAATTTTCTGTCTGAGTGACATGATTATTTGAGCGACGCTTGTGGCTTGGCGATCACATGTCGCAGCGCACGACGCATCGGCCGTTTGAATCCGTTTGACGGCGGTCTGCCCGGGGTCGAAACTTAATCGTTAGACGCGATCCACTCAGGGGGCAAAGAGTGGATGCGCTGGACTGGCGCCGTGCGCGGCGCCTGAAAAGTTTTGCACACCAGACTATGTCGCGCGCGGGCCCCGATCACCACAGGGAGGGCGCAATGCGCACATATATGACTGCTTTGTTACTTGGGTTGCTGACGTTTCCTCTAGCGGCGCGAGCCGAACAGCCCATCGTTCCGCGGGGCGGCTGGTTTGGCGGCTTGGGCGGTAGCTTCAATTCCGTCGAGTTCGATGAAGACCTTTTCGCCAGAGGCATTGGCGACGTCTTTTCGGGAAACACGCTGGTCGCCACCGGCGCGGCCGGCGGTCCTGCCAATCCCCGCCGCGCCACCGAGTCGAGCTTGGCGCCGGCGGCGCAACTCGGCTTCTTCTCGCACTTTGGAACGGGCAACTGGCTGTGGGGCGGGAAAGTCTTCTACCAGCACACCGACGTCACGGCGACCACGGCCGATATCGCCCCCCAGGCCGGGATGTTACAGACCGTAAACGGGCCCGACACGTTCACCGGCAATGTCGTCATCGGTTCGTACCGAACGCGGCTCGAACATGAGATCGCGTTCATGCCGTTCATCGGGCATTCGTTTGAGCGAACCTATATCTACCTCGGCGCCGGTCCTGCGCTGTTCGGCACCCACACCAACATCGACAATGCCATCGGCTTCGCCGATTTCAACGGCATGCGCGGCGACGTCACCGGCACACCGTTGAATTTCGCAAGTTCCGAGTGGGTGTGGGGCGGCGCCGCCCAGATCGGCCTGACCTATTTTCTCGATCGCGACTGGTTTGTGGACGTCAACTATACCTATGCGCGCTCGGCGAAATTCGACAGCAACTATTCGGGTCCGTTCGCCAGCACGACCTTCGGCTATGACGTCATCGGCACCTTGTTCGTATCGCCGTCATCGCGCGTCACCGATCAGTCTGTCGCGGTGTTCATCAATAGGAGATTTTAGAGCCGCCGCGCGAATGCCGGGTCCGGCATTTGACGTTTAGCCGCGTCGCCCCCTGCAAGGGGGCATTGACCGCCCGCGCGGCGGTCCGCTGGCGCCAGCCTGCGCCGGCGCTGTCCGCGTGGCCGAGGGTCTTCCGGCTCATCCCTTTGCGTCGGACTCTTTGCCTATTTCGCCAGGACGTTTGCGAAAAATGTCTCGATTTCCGGCGAACTTGAGGTGAAGCGAACGGTAGATGCCTCATTGTGCGGCTCGGCGCCGACGACCTTGGCGTAAAGGGCGCCCGGGAGATCTTGCCTGTCCGCGCCGGCGAACTGCATCTTGAGGTCGCTCAAGATCGGCGCCGGTTTTTCCAGACGGACCTCCGCCATCTTGCGGGACAGCTTGGTCACCATCCCCTGATGGGTGTCGCCGCGCAGATAATTCCCCTCGACGATCTCGTATGCGAACGGAATCTCCTCGGTCAGCGCCACGAGCTCCTCGGTCATCTCGGGCAAGAACAGTTGGTACGGCCTGGCGATGCCCAAGATTTCGTAAAGCGTCACGGAATAGTCGACGCCTCTCGCCTTGAACTGCATCTGCTTGCCGATCTTGAGATTGGGCCCCGCCTCCCGCCGCGCCATGTCGGAAATCAGGATCTGACCGCCGGTCGTGTAAGACTGGATGCGCGAGGTCAGGTTCACGTGACTTCCGACCACGCCGTATTTCATGCGCTCGGGAGAGCCGACATTGCCCACCACCACCGGCCCGGTGTGAATCCCGATGCCCATTTCCACCTCGGGCAAATCCTCCAGCCGGTTCTGCTCGTTGACCAGGTCCATGGCGAGCTGCATCGCCAGTCCGCAGGCGACCGCCCGTTGCGCATTGTCCTCCTGCCACACCGGAACCCCGAACAGGATGAAGATCGCATCGCCGATGATCTCGTCGACGGTCCCCTCATACTCGTTGATGATCGGGACCATGGCGGCCAAGTAGCGGTTAAGCAGGGCCACGACGCGTTCGGGCGGCAAGCGCCCGGACAGCGAGGTGAAGCCGCGAAGATCGGTCATCATCATCGTGACGGTGCGCTTCTCGCCTTTGAGCTCGAGCGCGGTCGGGGATTCGAGCACGCTGGACACGACTTCATCGGTCAAGTAGCGGCCGAAGGCTTCGCGGATGAATTGATTGCGCTGCTCCACCTCGCTGGAAAGCCGCTGCAGCGCCGCCTCAATATTCTTGCGGTCGGTGACGTCGGCCCATGAACCGACGATTTCTTTCTGCTTGCCCTTCTTTTCCGGCGTGACCTTGAACGTGTCCTGGATCCACAGATAGTCGCCGCGCCGGTGGCGGAACCGATATTCCAGCATGCCTCCGCCTCTGGCGATCAGCCCTTCGACCTCGGCGAACACACGCGGGGCGTCCTCGGGGTGTACGTGCTTGGCCCAGAACTGCGGATCGTCGCGCATCTCGCCGGGCAAATAGCCGGTGGTCGATTCCAGGCTCTCGCTGACGAACCGGCAGGCAAAGCCGTCCTCGGTTTGCGTGGTGGTATAAATCACGGCCGGGCTGGCGGCGACGAAGGCTTGCAAATCGTTGATCACCGCGGTGCGCTCGCCGAGCGCCTGCTCGGCCTGCTTGTGATAGGAGATGTCCGCCCACGATCCCACCAGCTCGAGCGGCTTGCCCCTGTCGTCCTGGATCACCCTGAACGTGTCTCTGATCCAGATATAGTTCCGGTCGCGATTCTTGAGCCGGTACTCCACCGTGCCCCCGCCTTGGGTGATGAGAGATTGCATCTCCGGCACGATGCGGCGCGCATCGTCGGGATGAAGGCGGGAATACCAGAACCCGGGATCCTCGATCATCTCCCACGGCGAAAACCCCAGGACAGAATCCACATTCTCGCTGACGAAGGTGCAGGCGTAATTGCCCGTTGCCTGCGTGGTGTAAATCACTCCGGGCGTGACCGTCAGCACATATTGGAATCGTTCGCGGGCTCGTCTCAGCTCCATGCCGAGCTGGTCGAACGCTTCCTCCTCGCGCTTGCGGTCCCGCGCGTCTCTGACGAGGCCGATCGTCCCGAGCTCCTCGCCCTTGCCGTTGAAGAGAAAGGATGCCGAAATCAGCACCGGGACGTCGCTGCCGTCCTTGGCAAGCATGACGCTTTCCAGCGAAGAGACCGTGCCGCCGTGCTTGCGCATCTCCAGCGCGACTTGTCTGGCCCCCGCCTCGTCGCCGTAGAGCACTGAGATATTTTTTCCGATGATTTCTTTGGCGCGATAGCCGAGCAGAGCCTCGGCGCGAGCGCTAAACAGCGTGACATTGCCGTCGCCGTCGGTGGAGATCACGGCGTCCGGAGAGCTTTCGATCAGACGTGCAAGATATTGCTTCGCCGCAAGCTCTACCGGCTGTTTGGTTTGCGGAGCCTCCAAGGTCATCTTGTCCCCCCAAAAAATTATCGGGTGACGCGAAACCAGCGAAAAAAGGAGCGCGCCGTCCGGACCGCCGAGCCCATCGACGTTCGGCCCGTCGCGCGTCCGAGTGCAAAGCCGTTGAATTTGGTCGAGAGAGTGAGGCAAGAGGCCGCAAAGATTGCGGTCCCCTCGAGAGATCTAAGCGATCGCGCGGCGTGCCAAGGCATTTTCTTGCGCCGGTCTCGGAACGACGGTCAGACTAAGCCAGGTCACCAAAGTGTGCGTGGAACGCACGGCCATGAGACTAGCCGCGCTTGAGAAAAAAAGACAGGCCCTTGGGGGGGGCCTGGAATGGGAGAAGCCCAGCGGGGGAGCTGGGCTTCTCGTCTCAGGGAAGGCCGTTTTCACTAGTTGGAGGCGTACTGACGGCTGGTGAGAGAGGAAAGGGTGTTGGCATCGGTGCCGCATTTCAGGCCGAACGTCTCGGTGGCTGACGCATCGATCGAGGCGGCCTGATCGGGGCCGAGGCTGACTTTGACACCGCTGGCCGACTTCGCGTCGAGGTCGTCCGCATCCCAGACCACCGCCTGCACGTTGCAGCGGCCGTTCGAGGGGGCGAAAAAGGCGATCACGCGCTTGTCGCCGACCGTGGCGATAATGGGCTGTTGCGGTCCGACCGGCCCGAGGCTCTGAACCATCTCGTCGGCGGCGGCAGGAACGGTGGTGGCGGCCAGAAGGATGAGGCTGCTGGCGGCTGCGAACTCAAGGATCTTGCGAGAGAGCGAGAACATTTGGAAGTCTCCTTCGGAATGGATCGCTCAAGACCATCTTGAGCTGATGAGGAGACTAGCCGCGCGCCCGGATCCCGGATGTGGCATTTGTCACCCTCCAAAGAAAAAAGGGGAAAGGCCAAAATCGCTCTATTTCCGGCCGTTTCTGACCTATGTCAGTGCAGAGATCATCGGCTCCATGCGTGTTAGGCTGGAGCCGGAAGCAATCCAAGAGAGGAACCCATGATCTTTGTTCGCGGCGTCGCCGCTTGCCTTGTTGCGCTGATCGCCTTCTCCACACCGCTTTTCGCCGAGGAAAACGAGGCAAAACCGCAAACCCTGTTCACCAACGTCAACGTCTTCGACGGCAAGAACGAGGCGCTGATCGAGAACGCCAACGTCCTGGTCGAGGGCAACCTGATCAAGAGCGTCTCGACCGATGCCATCGAAGCCGATGGTGCAACGCTGATCGACGGCGGCGGACGCACGCTGATGCCCGGTCTGATCGATGCGCATGTGCACTTGTATTGGAACGTTCCTGTGTCGGAGTTATTCGCCCTGCCGCAGGACTACCTTTATGCGCTGACCCTCAAGGAAGGCGAGGCCACGTTGATGCGCGGGTACACCACCGTTCGCGACACTTCCGGATCGGTTCTTGGTGTCAAGAGAGCGTTCGATGAAGGCTTGTATCCCGGCCCACGGATCTACGCTTCTGGACCGGGCATCAGCATGACCGCCGGCCACGCCGACTTCCGAACCAACACGACGACGCCCCGCGCGCTTGGTGGACCGCCATGGACCGACGTCGAGTTCTCGGGCATGGCGGTTATTGCCGACGGCGTTCCGGAAGTGACCGCCGCTGCGCGGCTCAGCATGCGCAAGGGCGCGCATTTCCTGAAAATGTACACCAGCGGGGCGGTCAGCGGCCTATACGATCCGCTCGATATCAGCGAGTTCTCTTTCGACGAGATCAAGGCGGCCGCCGATGAGGCCAAGAGGTGGAACACCTACCTCTCGGTTCACACTTACAATGACCCGGCCACCCAGCGGGCGCTAGAGGCTGGGGCGATGTCGATCGAGCACGCGACCATCATCACCGAGCCAACCATGAAGATGCTCGTTGAGAAAGGCGCGTTCCTGAGCACGCAGACCGGTGTGTATCTTCAGGAGCCGGCTCCTGATTGGAATGAGGACCAAAAATCCAAACAACTGCGCGCTCAGAAGGGCCTCGATAATCTGATGAAGTTGGCCAAGCAGTACGGGGCAAAAATCGCGACAGGGACCGACATCGTCGGTGTCGCTAGCGAAAAGTACAAGCAGGCCTTTGAGCTAACGAACCGGCTGAAATGGTTCACGCCGTTCGAGATCCTGAACCAGGCCATGGTCAATAACGCGGAATTGCTGTCCTGGACCGGTCCGCGTAATCCCTATCCCGGCAAGCTTGGCGTGATCGAGGAAGGCGCCTATGCCGACATCCTGCTGGTGAACGGCAATCCGCTGGAGGACCTGAATCTGATCGAGAAGCCGGAAGAGAACCTGGCGCTGATCATGAAGGACGGGACGATCTACAAAAATACCATCGAACAGTGATCGATTGGAGGAGAGATGTGCTCACGCATTCAATGGAAGGCAAAAATCGGCGCCTCAAGGAGAGATAACCGAACTGGCCAAGAGGGACTGTCAGTCAGAAGCTGCGACAATGAGGATAGCGCTTAAGCTCTGGGTGACGGCTGCCTTCGCGCTGGTCTGCATTGAACCATCGTTCGCGCAACAAGCGCCTGATCCCGGCACTGCGAGCAGGACGCCCGATTTCGGCGGCCCAAGCAGCGTCCGCGCCCAGATCAGGACAGATCAGGCGGCGGGAAAGCCGGCGGCCCTGGTCTTGCCTTCGGCGAGAGCATGGCTTGAGCGCGAATTGGGCCTGACGCTCGGAGCCGATTACAACGCTCTGCCGCAACATGCGAGCGCGAGCCCCGGAAAGAAAGACGCGAGCGCCGGCGTCGCCCGGCTTTACGGGGAATGGAAGCTGTTCAATCGCCATGCGGTGGACGCCGGCACGCTCATCTTCAAGGTGGAGAACCGGCATCTGTTGGGCGCCTCGATCGCGCCGGGGGCGTTGGGCGAAGAGATTGGATATGCGGGGTTCACCGCGGTCGGATTCAGCGATGCCGGTTCGCTTCTGACCAATCTCTACTGGTACCAGAGGCTCTTTGCCAACCGGGTCGCGTTCGTCGCCGGCATCGTCGACGTCACCGATTACGTCGATGTCTACGGTCTGGTGAACTCGCGGACCGACTTCCTCAATCAAGCGTTCTTGACGGACCCGACCATCCCCACTCCGGATCAAGGTCTTGGCACCGCGATGCGGTATCTCACCGCCAACAACTACTATGTGCTCGGAGGCGTGGCGGGTGCCAATGGCGACCCGAGCGACCCCGGCAACGCCATCGACAGTTTCGTGAACACGCACGAGCTGTTCAAACATGTGGAATTCGGCTGGATCGGGTCTTGGGAGAATCGCCTTTCCGACAACATCCACATCACCGCCTGGCAGGTCGACGCCCGCGAGGCGGCCCAGATCGACGACGGATGGGGACTCGCCTTTTCGTTCAGCCGGAAACTCTACGACCGCTGGATCCCCTTTTTCAGAGCGGGGTATTCGGACGGCGGCGGCGCGATCCTCGCACGCTCGATCAGTCTCGGCCTTGGCTATCAGGTGAACGCGCGCAACGACTATGTCGGCTTCGGGGCCAATTGGGGGCGCCCTCCCACCGGCATGACCGAGGGCAAAACGCAAGACCAGTACACTTTCGAGGCGTTTTACCGGCTCCAAGTTCTGCCGCAGGTGGCGATCACGCCCGACGTGCAGTTCATCGTCGATCCGGCACTCGACCCATCCGAACAGAATCTGTGGGTTCTCGGCCTCAGAGTTCGCACGACGCTGTGACGGCGCCCGCACGTGACGTGCGTCCATGCCGGAAGCCGGGTTGGGCCGCGAGATCGGCGCTGCGACGGGCTTACCGGCAATCGCAAACTTGACGGGGTCCGCCCCTGACGACCACCGTGAGTATGGTGGTGGTGACAGTGTCGGTAATACCGACCGTCACGGTTCCCCGCTGCTTGCCGATGATCCAGATCCGCGTTGCGCTTTGCGAAACAACGTCGAGTCGTGTTGGGTCGGACACGAGCAGATCGCGGGCGGGGCGGGCCAACTCGATCAACCTTGCCTGGTTGACGCGAACCCTGATGCGGTGAGGCGTGCCGTTCTCACCGATGCGCACAATGCGCTGTGAGGGCCCCGCTTGAGCCTCCGCCGGCGCGATAACGGAACACGCAAAGCCGACCGAAAGGGCAAGAACGAAAGTAAGAAATCTAACCATTGCCCGGCGAGCCTATCGCACATCGAAGGCAAAGGCTCTGCGCATTCCCTCTTATCGTTAAGACATAAGCCGCTGCGTTCCGCGCCTCTCGTTTCTGCCGCAACGAGCGGGCAACCATCCGCAAACGAAAGCGCCGGCGTCCAAGCTCTCTTCCCGCGCCGTGCCGAGGGCCGCGCCATGGCGAGACCGCTCCCGGAGGCTGTGGGACGGCGCCCCAAACTAGCCCGCCGCGGCGGAAGTGCCCGGCCGGGGGCGCCGGATAGCACTTGCGGCAGGGAGCCTCCACCACAATTCCGCCCCAGCTTGGCGCTTCCATCGCCGCCTGCCCTTTGGGGGTTTCAATGAAGCAAACCGAAAGCATGACAAACCTGGTGGCGCGGCATCGCCGGCAGTCGATTGCCTTCAACCGGATTCGCCCGCTCCCGAACGAGACCTGGAACACGATGGCGGATGACAGTTTCCGCCAGATAGAAAAACTGATTCGCCGCGCGCCGATCAGAACCAAGGAAGACGCCGTGGCCGCGCTCAACTTTATCGAGCGAGAACTGAGCGGCGTGGGGGAGCACCGGAAAGCGCTCACGCCAATTCTGAGATCCTTGCGGGGCTACATCCACAAAGAGCGGGTCACGCAAAAGCCTTGACCGGCTGAAAAGGCTCCAAAACGGTCAGACCCTGCGCCCTCCGCTGCACAGAGGTTTTTAGTTTAACCCGCCAAAACCAACCGCTCAGGGCAGCACCAGCTGGCCTTTGAATGCGCCGCCGGCAAGGGTGTCGGTGATGTTCTCATACATATAGGTGCCGCCGCCGCTCGCGCCGGAGAATTTCCCGGTGCTCCCAGCCGGCTTTCGCTCTACCGCTTGTGGCCGGACGCGGACGCGCCGGCTGCTTGTAGTTCCGGTTTCAAGCGCATTACCAACAATTCACCTCCAGGCCATGGTGCGGCCATCGCCGCCACATTACGTCTTGGCCAAGCCGATCCTTTCCCATCCGAACCGGAAGCGGGGCAGGCCAATGCAGCAGCGAACGGCACCAGCCGTGACCAACGGGACCAGGAGCAAGGTCCCCGAAGTCACAATCGGTTTCTGGATCATAAAAATTCTGGCAACCACGCTTGGCGAGACCGGCGGCGACACGGTCACCATGACCATGAATCTCGGCTACCTGGCCGGCACGGCGATCTTCCTGGTTGCCTTGATCGTTCTCGTGGCGCTCCAGATTGCCGCCAAAACGTTCCGCCCCTTTCTCTACTGGGCGACGATCGTGGCCTCGACGACGGTGGGAACGACCATGGCAGATTTCGCCGACCGGTCGCTCGGCATCGGCTATGCCGGCGGCTCGCTTATCCTTCTCGCCTGCGTCCTGGCCTCACTCGGCCTTTGGTACAGATCGGAAGGCTCGATTTCCGTGGACACGGTCAGCACGCCGCGGGTCGAGGCGTTCTACTGGACGGCAATTACCTTTTCTCAGACCTTGGGAACCGCGCTTGGCGATTGGGTCGCCGATGCGGGGCTCGGCTATGGCGGCGGAGCGGTCCTGTTCGGCGCCGCGCTTGCGCTCGTGGCCGCCGCCTATTTCTGGACTGATATTTCGCGGGTCCTGCTGTTTTGGGCCGCCTTCATTCTCACCAGGCCTCTTGGCGCGACCGTCGGGGATTTCCTCGACAAACCCTTGGACCACGGCGGACTCGCGTTAAGCCGGCCGATTGCTTCCGCCGTGCTATCGGTTCTGATCGTCGCGCTCATTGTCATTCTGCCGCAACGAGCGGGCAATCACCCTGAAGCGAAAGCGCCGGCGTCCTAGCTCTTTTCCCGCGCCGAGCTGACGGTTGCGCCACGCCAATCATCTGCCGGGGCCCTCTCAAGGCGCGGACGGACAGGGCGCCCTGCCGCGTGACCGCTTGTGGCCGGACGCGGACGCGCCGGCTGCCGGTAGCTTTGTTCAAATATCATTTGACACCGGTTCGGTCCGGGAGCTTTATCCGCCGCCCCCTCAACCTGAGCGGGCATGGTCGCGGAGGACAGGCATCATGACCGAGCTTGTAAAACTCCTTTTTCTGCTTGCCGCATTGGTGATCTTGAACGGCGCCGGAACCGGCGGCTTGATCCCGGAGGCCGCGGCGGTTTCGACGGCGGAGTGTCACATCAGGGATGCGATCTGCAACGAAGGCTGCACGACGCGACAGTGCCGCCTCCAATGCCGGCAGAGCCTGAGAAATTGCTTACAACGCTCCCTATCGGGTCACTGAGGGGACACGCCATGGCCGCTTCAATCAGAAAAGGCCGCTTTGGCAAAAAAAGAACTCTTTAGCTAACGTCTGGCTGCGTAATCGCCTGGACGAATTGATCGACCATTTTGGATCGATCTTTTCTGCTGCTCTTGGCGAGAACCGACTCTTCGTAGCTGAGATAGGCAACGACGGCGCGCGCCCTCATCTCTGCCTCGGTGCGGTCGAAGCCCATTTCGGCGAACAGGGACCCGACAAAAGCGAGCCGGCGTTTGTCGACAGTCTTGACGATCTCCGCGATGAGGTCCGGGTCCTGCGCCGCCCAGGCGCGAATGCTTACGTCGTAGCGGGCAAAGCGTCCTTGCGAAACGGTGTGCATCAGCCCTTTCAGCCGGTCCCGCGCCGTACCCCCCATTTGCGTGACTTGCGTCATCACCGGGTCGGTGAAGCGGTCGCCCCAAAACTGGACCACGCTGTGAACGAAGTCGTCGCGATTTTTGAAATGCCAGTAGAAGCTGCCCTTGGTGACGCCGAGAGCCTTGCAGATCGCGTCGACCCTGAGCTTGGCTTGGCCTTCCCGGGCCAGGATGTCGAGCGCCCGGGCCAGCCATTCTTCCTGGCTAAGCCGAACATTTGCGGCATTTTTCGTCGTCATTTAGTATCCATACTTTTTGGTATTGACAGCCGTTAAAACCATACTAGAAAGTATGGAAGGGCGGCACATCCTTTCAATCGACTCTTTTCCTCAAGATAGGAGGAGATCAAATGGCTGACTGCAATCTCCAAGTTCGTCCCGGACTCGTCATGGCCTTCCTCCTGGCAATGGCAGGCAGCGCATCGGCGTTTGAGCCCGACGCGCCGTTCAAGGCGCTTCAGGAGAAGCGGGCGGCTGCCTGGTCGGAAGAAGACAAGCAGATTGAGCGGAAACTTGCCACGCTGAAAGAACAGTTCGGCAAGAGGCCCAACATCATTTACATCCTGACCGACGACGTCGGCTGGGGCGAGCTTGGCTGGCAAGGCGGCGGCAAGCACCGGGGCACGCCGTCAGCCGAGCTGGACCGTATGGCCCAAGAAGGGATGCGTTTCTGGGCGGCCTATTCCGAGCCGTCATGCACACCGAGCCGTGTGGCCATCAACACCGGACGCCATCCGGTTCGCACCGGGCTGACCGCGGTGCTGTGGCCCGGAGCGAAGGAAGGGCTCGCCCCCGAAGAAGTCACCATCGCCGAAGTTCTCTCCGATGCGGGCTACCACACCGCCATGTGGGGCAAATGGCACATGGGCGATCTTCCGGAACATGCGCCCGAAAACCAGGGCTACGACTACGCCTATTACGGCTTGTTCAACGGGGCCGCCGACGGCTGGCCGACAGCCTCCAACTTTTACCAGAGGAACATGCCGCAGCCGGTAACGCCGGCTTGGTACGATTTTCCCGGAAACGAGAAATACCAACAGGTGACAGGGATCGACCTCGACGTCGCCGGCTATGTCGGCGAGAAAGGCAAGGGCCGCAAACCGATCGAAGGCGTTGCCGGCATTCTGGGCGAGAAGCGCCAAGAGGCGTTCGAGAAGGAATCCATCGACCAGATCGTCGGCTATATCGAAGACAAGGCCAAAAGCGACAAGCCGTTCTTTATCTATTGGGCCAGCTACGCTCAACAAGTCTCTGGCTCCGAAGAGTACAAGAACGCGCCGTTCGTCGATCACGCCAACGCGCAATCCTCGTTCATGGCCATGCACAACGCGCATGTGGCGCGCCTGCTCGAAACCTTGAAAAAGCAAGGCATTGCCGAGAATACCCTGGTCGTATGGTGGAGCGACAACGGGCCGATGTATGCCTTCTATCCCACCTCGGGCTATTCTTGGCTCAAAGGCGGCAAGGGCGCCGTCACCGAGGGCGGCATTCGCGTGCCGGCCATGGCCTGGTGGCCCGGCATGATCGAACCCGGTCAGGATCCGGTCGACATGATCCACCTCACCGATCTCTATACCACCGCGGCGCGGCTGGCCGGCGCGACCGGCAAGATCCCCTCCGACCGGGTGATCGACGGTGTCGACCAGACGGCGCTCTTCCTGCTCGGCGAGGGCCACTCCCGCCGCAACTACATGTTCTATTACAGCGGCCCCAAGCTCGGCGCGGTCAGGTGGATGGACGTCAAGGCCGTGATCGAAGGGCCGGGCCACGGCGGCCTGCCCGGGCTCACCATGTGCAATATCGTGCGCGATCCCGGAGAGAAATATTGCTCCATGTACCCCTATCTCTGGACCGTGAGCCCGTTCCAGAATCTGGTGAACAGCCACATGGCGCTGATCGAGAAATTCCCCAACCGCAAACCCGGCCTGCCGGACGAGGCGGCGCTCACGCCGCACGACTGATCGCTGCCTGCGCCATCCACGGCAGAAGCGCGTCGGAGGCAAGCCCGACAGTGAGGACCGCGAACACCGCGGCAACGGCCACCCATCGCCCGATCGCGCCGAGCACGAGCGCCCGCCATGGCCTGGTGGCCGGGCATGATTAGGCGGGGGTTTCGTCGTCCCGGCGCGCGGCCTTCAGCCCAAATGCCAAACTAGACGTCAAACTCGCCTTCATTCTCGCCATCCCAGTAATGAATGCGAGAGGCGCGCACTTTGATCAAAACCAGACCGGGCGTATGGACACCGTCTTTGAACCACCGCTCGAGGTCCTCTGCCCAATGCCCCTCAAGCTCGGTCTTGTCGCGGCTTAGCTCCGCCTCGCCTTGGACCGTGATGAACACGGGCGGCTTGCCGAGCAGCCCCTCGTTTCCGCGATAAGACAGCGCAACCTTTCGATCGCGCTCGATGTCCGCCACCGTCCGGGTCGTCTCGACCGTAAAGAAGAACGAATCGCCGTCGTATTCGACGTCACGATTGTTGCTCATCGGACGCCCGGCTATTCCGCCATTTTCGGTATGCGTCATGAGCGTGGCAAAATCGATATCGCGAAGCTTCTCCGAAATCTGCTCCAAGGTCCAAGTACCCACATCAAGTCTCCTAAAACTGTTTGTCGCCTTCGAATTGCAACACGCGAGCAAGGTGGATGTTTCATGTCTCGACGACGGCGGCCCGTTGCCGGGCCCGATCGCTCATTCGACACGGGACATTTGGGCCTTGAATTTTGGCCTTATGCGTGTATATGCACCTAATAGCGCGGCGCAGGGACCTCTTTGCCGCAGCGGAGCGCCGAACCATGACAGAAGACCTATCCGATCCCGCGACTTGCGCCTGCTTCAACATCCGCAAAGCGGCGCGGAAAGTGACGCAAAGTTACGACCGCGCGCTCCTTCCCGCCGGCCTCGCCGCCACCCAGTTCTCACTGCTTGCAGTGCTTGCGCGCGAACGCGGCAAGGCTGGTATTCCCATGACGCGGTTGGCCAAGCAGCTCGGCATGGACCGCACCACGCTGACCCGGAATTTGCGCGTGGTCGAGCGGGCGAAATGGGTGTCGGTGCGGCCGGGCGACGACCCCCGCGAGCGGCTGGTGACTTTGACGGCCGCCGGGCGCAAAAAATTCGCGAGCGCCCTGCCTTGGTGGAAGGACGCGCAAACGCGCACGGCAAAGCGGCTCGGCCGCGCCAATTTCAACCTTTTGCTCGATCTGACCGCGCGCCTCGAGGCGCAATAGCCCCCTCCCCGGTCCGCCCCGCGGCGGGGATTTTGTTGGAGATTATACATGTAGCTGCACGTAATGGAGAAAAATGATGACCGCGATATGTCCTCACGGCTCGGCGATCACCACCGTCTTCTTGCGCGCGCGCCGCGCCGCGGCGGTGGCGCGCTCGTGGCGCAGGATGCGCATCTGGTAGCGCCGTCCTTTGCGCCTGACCTCGATGTCGTGGGTCAGCCCGCAGCCGCAGCATTGCTGCCGCGCCCCGCCGGCCAGCGTGAAGGCGAACCACTCGCCCCGATCCTCGACATATTTTTCGCTCATCGCGGGCTTTTGCCCTTAAATTTGACTGATTTGAGCGATTTACAAACATCAAAATCGCTCATATTATGATCCAGGAGGTTGCATGCAGAGTAAGGCCCACACCCTGTTTTGGCGCGCGGCCATAGCGGCCGCAATCGCCCCCCTGCTCGCGTTCGCGCTCGGTGCCCCTGGTGCCGGCGCCGGCGGACCGGACGCGAGCACGCTGGAATCCGGCAGGCCGAGCACCCCCGGCCAGCCGGTTTCCGGCAATTCAAATGCCAAGCCGGCCGCAGGCCCGGCGCGCAAGACCGGCATCGGCTTCGAGTTCAGGCGGAAGCTCGCTTCGGTCAAAAATCCTTATTGCGAGATCGTCACCTATGTGGTGCGCGAGCTCGACGCGGGCGCGTCGTCCACGCAAGACCGCGCCGGCCGCGCCGTGATCGTGATCGACGCCGGCACGCTCAAGACCGACCGCGACTATGCCGAGTTCCTCATGGCGCATGAATGCTGCCATCACAGCCTCGGCCATATCGCCGAGCGGCGGGAGCACAGCCCGTCCCGCGTCGGGCCGCAGCCCTTCTATTATATAAAGTCGAAGCTCAGGGGCATGGAATTGGAAGCGGACGCTTGCGCCATTCGCTTGCTAAAGCTCGACGGCACGCCCGCCGCGATCGAAAGCGCCCGCGCGCACATGCTGACCTTCGGCAATTTGCCGACCGGCGCCTATTACCCCACAGGCGTCGAGCGCGCCGACAATATCGCCCGCACCGCGGTGGAGAAATAACATGAGCGAGCCGATGGTGAGCGCGGGCGAAGCGGCGCGGCGCCTCGGTGTCGCCCCCGCCACCATCCAGCGCTGGGCCGACCGCGGCCTGCTTCAGACCGAACGCACCGCCGGCGGCCATCGCCGTATCCCCGTCACCGAGCTTCGCCGGCTGATCGCGAGCTCCCGCGGGGCCGAGTCGTGCGCGGCGCTCGACGCCTGGCTCGAGGCTTTGCTGAGCGGCGACGCGGGCAAGGTCAAATCGGCGTTGATCGCGGGCCGCGAGACGTCGGCGAGCTGGGCGGAAACCGCCGATCATGTCGCCGCCGCCCTTGCCGAGATGGGGCGCCGCTGGGAAGCAGGCGCTTGCGCCATCTGCGAAGAGCATGCGGCCAGCGAGGCGCTCCGCCGGGCCGCGGCGTCTTGCGCCGGCGAGATGCGCGTATCGCCGAGCGCGCCATGCGCGGCGCTTCTCACCGTCGAAGGCGAGCGCCATACGCTCGGCCTGTCCCTCGCCGAGCTGGTGCTGGCCGAGGCGGGCTGGCGCAGCGTGTGGATCGGCGAAGGCCCGCCGGCGTCGGACCTTCCGACGCTGGCCAACAGGATTAAGCCCGATTTGATCGTCTGCGCGGCGTCTTCGGCAAGCAAGCGCCCGGCCGTTGCCTCCTATCAGGCGGCGCTGACCGAGCTTGCACAACGAAGCGGCACGCGGCTATTGCTGGCCGGAAGCGGCGCCTGGAACGAAGCGGACGGCGCCGCGCGTGTGTTCACCTTCAACGATCTCCGCGCCGCGCTTGGGGCTTAGCCCATGGCGGCCTTCCGTTTTCCGTCCCTCGCCCTGAGCGGCCTTGTCCTTGCAACTCTTGCTCTTTTTCTAGGCGCGGGACCCGCGTCTGCGCAAATGCCGGAGGCTTGCGCCGATGACGCCATGATCGTGTTCGACGCCTCCGGTTCGATGTCGGGCAACCAAAAGCTCGGCATCGCCACCACCGTCACCAGGATCGACGAGGTGCGGGCGGCGCTCGCCAGCGTGCTGCCGGGCATCACCCGTCATCGCCGCGTCGGATTGATCACCTATGGTCCAGGCCCTTACGACCAATGCAATGTGCGGCTCAATCTGGAACCGAAACCCGACGCCGCCGACATGATCATGCGCGAGGTCAACGCGATCAACCCGGCCGGCAAGACGCCGCTGACCGAGGCGGTCGAGCAGGCGGCCGAGATCCTTCAGTTCCGCCGCAAGCCCGGCGTCGTCGTGCTGGTGACCGACGGCGAGGAGACCTGCGGGCGCTCGCCCTGCTCCTATGGCGAAATGCTGGCCGCCGCCGCGCCCGAGTTTACCGTGCACGTCATCGCCTTCCGCACCGCCATGTTCACCTGGATGGGCACGGGCAGCGCGCTCGAGACCAAATGCCTGGCCGACCGGACGCATGGCCGCTACGTCAGCGCCGGCACGCAGGACGAACTGGCGCAAGCTTTCAGAGAAACGCTCGGTTGCCCCCTGATCTCCGAGCGGGCCGCTAGCGGCCCGGCCAAGCACACGGCCGGGCCGTTGGTGGCTAGACGCTAGCGTCTAGACGCTAGCGCCTCGCGTCAAATCACCGAGTCGCTTTCGCAGATGACGATGTCGCGGTGGCCGCAATCGGGCAGATGCCAGCCGACCACCTCGCCGGTTTCGCTATTGACTGTGGGCGTGGGACAGGCGAAGCGCCAGAAGCGCCACGGCTTGTCGCGGTGGCTCGCATCGAATTGCGCGCCTTGCAGCACGCCGGCGCGATTGCAGGCGGTTTGCGTGAAGGGCGCGGGCGCCGCCGGATCGCCGCCGTTCGTGGGCGCGCGTCCCTCGTCGGGATCGTACAGCCTGATTTCCTGGCGGCGGCAATGCATCATGCCGTGCGTCGTGTCCCATTCGGTGTTGCGCCAGCCGTTGAAATGCGCATTTGCGTCGGGGTGCCTGACATTTGCATTCTCCTTGGCGTATGGCCGTGGTCTTTTGCCACGCCTGTCATGACAGGTCAGGACCCGGGCGCTAGGCTTGGGCCATCATGCCTGGCAAGAAAGTTCTGATCTCGGGCATCGGCATCGCCGGGCCGACGCTTGCCTATTGGCTCGGGCGGTCGGGCTTCGAGGTGACGCTGGTCGAGATCGCGCCGCATCTCCGCACGCGCGGCTATGTGATCGATTTCTGGGGCACCGGCTACGACGTCGCCGAGCGCATGGGGCTGGTGCCGGCGCTTGCGCGGGCCGGATACAAGGTCAAGGAGCTTCGCCTCGTCAACAGCGCGGGCAAGCGGGTCGGCGGGTTCGATGTCGACTTGTTCCGGCGCTTGACCGACGGGCGCTATGTCAGCCTGCCGCGCGGCGATCTGGCCGCGCTGATCTACGACCTGATCGAGGACAAGCACGAGGCGATGTTCGGCGACCGGATCACGGCGATCGAGCAGACAGGCGATCGGGTCGAAGTCGCCTTCGAGCGCGCCCCTCCCGGCGCCTTCGATTTCGTCATCGGCGCCGACGGGCTCCACTCGGAGGTGCGCCGCCTGGTGTTCGGGCCGCAATCGCAGTTCGAGAACTATCTCGGCTATGCGGTCGCCGCCTTCGAGGCCAAAGGCTACCGCCCCCGCGACGAGGACGTCTATGTCAGCTATTCGGTGCCGGGCAAGCAGATCGCCCGCTTCGCCATGCGCGGCGACAGCACGCTGTTCCTGTTCGTGTTCAAGAGCCCGCTGCTTTTCCCCGAGGCGCTCGGGTCAGCGGCCAAGAAGGAAATCTTGCACGCTGAGTTCTCAGGAGCCGGCTGGGAGTGCAAGCCCATATTGGCCGCGCTCGATGAGACTGACGATCTCTATTTCGACCGGGTCAGCCAGATCCGCATGGAGTCCTGGTCGCGCGGCCGCGTCGGACTGATGGGCGACGCGGCGTTCTGCGTCTCGCTGCTCGCCGGACAAGGCTCGGCCCTTGCCATGGCCGGGGCCTATATCCTGGCGGGCGAAATGGCGCGGAAAGACGCGGCGCCAGAAGGCGCGTTCACGCGCACCCACGATATTTTGCGCGACTTTCTCGCCGGCAAGCAGAAGGCGGCCGAAGGCTTCGCCTCGTCGTTTGCGCCTTCGACCTGGACCGGCATCATCTTCCGCAATCTCTTGACCAGGGCCTTCAAGATTCCGTTCGTCGCCAATCTCGTGCTCGGGCCGATGCTGCTCGACCGGCTGAAACTGCCCGACTATCCGTCTCCCTCGCGTGGAGACGGCTGAGGAACAGCTCGCATTCCTCACAGTTAGTTGATCCTCATCGAATTGATATTCATCAAGGCAGAGGACCGTTGCTCAGACCAATGATGTTTCATGTCTCGTTGGTTTGTGTGCCGGTGTCTTGCCGTCAGCTTGGTGATGGCGGCACTGGCCGGTGTTGGGAGCACGAGCGGCAACGCTCAAGAGGCTCCACAGCCTGGCGAATCTTTCGTAACCCGCTTTTCCGGGGCCACGGTCAGGGACGGGCGCGCCATTATCGACACGGCCGGCACGGTCGGCAGCGTCGTCGATCTGCGCGCCCCCGGCCAGGCGCCGCAGGGCGCGCATTGGGTCGACGAGCCGCAGCGTTTGCCGGTCACCGCAGGCCAAGTGGGCCAAGTGTTCGGCGTAGCGCTCGACGACGCCTCGCCCCCTAATGTCTATCTGACCGCCACCTCCGCGTTCGGCCTGCACCGCAATGCCGACAACACGGGCTGGATGGCCGGCATGTGGGGATCCGGGGGCCGCGGCACACTCTTGAACTGGATCCCAGGCATGGCTGGGGAGCCGGGCGGGCCCGGCACGGTCTACAAGCTCGACGCGGCTAACAAGTACAAGCCCAAGATCTTCGCCAAGATCGCGCTCGACGGCAGAGCCAACAGCGGGGCCGCGCTCGGCAATATCGCTTACGACCGCTGGAACCGGCAGTTCTACGTTTCCGACCTCGAGACCGGCATGATCCACCGCTTGCAGGCCTCCGACGGCGCCGATCTCGGTCACTACGATCACGGCACGGCGGGACGCAAGAGCTTCCAGGATGCCGCGAGCGGCAAGACGATGTCTCTGCCGCCGGTCGCGTTCGACGCCGGCAGCGCCGCGCGCATTGGCGATTGTCCTTCCGGCGACTTTGCGCGCACGCCGTCGTGCTGGAATTTCGCCGATTTCCGCCGCCGCGTGTGGGGCGTCGGCGTCCGGCGCGATGCCAAAAGCGGCGCGATGCCAAAAGCGGCGCGGTGCGCCTCTATTATGCCGTCTGGGGCAGCCAAGGCTTCGGCAATGCCGACTATGCCGCCGCCGGCGACGATCAGCGCAACACGCTGTGGTCGGTGCGCATCGGCGAGGACGGCGCGTTCGATACGAAAAGCGTCCGGCGCGAATTCGCCCTGCCCGATTTCTTCCGCTCGCCGCAAGCGATCGCACGCGCCGGACGCAGCCATCCCGTCAGCGACATTGCCTTCCCGGCCTCCGGCGATCAGAACGTCATGCTGCTGGCCGAGCGCGGCGGGGTACGCAATCTCGGTCTCGGCGCCGACGAAGCCTTTGCCTCGCCGCATGAGGCGCGCGTGCTGCGCTACGAGCTGGATGAGAACGGCGTCTGGCAACCAAAGGGACGCTACGACCTCGGCTTTTATGACCGCAAAGACGAAGGGCCGCCTTATCTCCGCGCCGGGGCCTCGGGCGGCGTCGCGTTCGGCTTCGGCTACGATGACAACTGGCAGATCGATCCGGCCAAGGCGGATGACTTTGTGTGGATGACGGCGCATGCGCTGTGCTCGGCCAAAGGGCCCTGCTTCGATCCGAGCGCCAACAAACACACCGATTCCTCGCATGTCGACGGGCTCGAGGGGCGCGCGCAAGCCGCTTACGAGGAGATCGTTCCCGACGCCGCCTTTAAGCCCTATCCCGCGCCGGGCCCGGCCACGCCGGCCACCGGCCCCGATCGCTCCTTCATGATCGATGCCGACATCAATGTGGATGATGCGGGCGCGCCCATCGCCGCGGAGCTTGCCCGCAACGACGCCACGCGCATCGGCGATGTGGAGATTGCCGCGGCGGGCCGCCCGGAAGGCGTTCCCGAGGGCTGGATGCCGCCAGGCTGGACGCCCGAAGGATGGACGCCGCCGCCAGGCTGGACCCCGACCGACGATTGGGTGCCGCCGGACGGGTGGATCCCGCCGGATGACTGGACGCCTCCCGACGACTGGAATCCTCCGCCCTGGTTGGAGACCGATCTCGCAATCGAAAAGTCGCTTATCGGCTGCGAGACCGAAGGCGTTCCGCACGATGCAACCCTGTGCTCTTTCGAGATCGAGGTCAGAAATGACGGCGATGCCGCC
>Ga0315534_1000409_pt1 | contig 29715 bp, 29 predicted proteins | sample SalMarSW160240MG_FD_203094 | JGI IMG/M metagenome (GOLD analysis project Ga0315534, IMG submission 203094) | Salt marsh sediment microbial communities from the Plum Island Ecosystem LTER, Massachusetts, United States - Salt Marsh Sediment SW1602-40 ...
TTTTTTATCTGATTTTTTTGTTATTTTTATTATGTACTTTTCCCCAGTAAACCTCTAATTTGCCATCAAGATAGAGTTTTAAAGCCTGTAACAGAGTAGAACTTTCTAATTTCCTACCCTTTCTTTTAATAGATTCTACATCATCATAGTCGGATACTTTAAAGGAATTCTGACATATTATAGGTCCTTGGTCTAAATCTTCTGTTACAAAATGTGCGGTACAGCCTACAATTTTTGCTCCTCTTTCATATGCTTGTACGTATGCAAAAGCTCCTGGAAAAGCAGGTAATAATGACGGATGAATATTTATTATTTTGTTGGGATATCTCCAGACAAAATTTGGAGTTAATATGCGCATGTATCTGGCTAATACTACCAGATCAATATTGAAATCTTCAAAAAGATCCAAGATCTCCTTCTCAGCTTGGAATTGTTCTTTGTGATCTACTACAACAAATGTAATACCATATTTTTTTGCTATTGCTTGTAGATTTTTAGAACTCGCTATTATTATTGGTATGTTTGCCTTTAGTTCGTTCTTATCATATGATTCCAAAATCCGAAGTAGACAATGTTCCTCATTGCTTACTAACACTGCTATATTTGGAAGCCTGTTTGGCTCTTGATAATGGACTTTAATCTCCATTTTTAAGTCTTTTGCAAGAATTTTTAAACCAGAATTGAGTTGGTCTTGAATCACTTTGTTGAAAGAAGCCTCTAACTGCATTCCAAAAAGACCTCTTACGACATTCTGATTTATCTTTTCTATATTTCCTTCATTTTTAAAGATAAAATTTGTTATCTCTGCTACTACACCTTTTCTGTCTTTTCCAATGACAGTAATTTCAATTAGTGTTTTATCCATATCTTTGTTTTTTTTACTGTCGTTTTCTTGTTTCATTTTTCGAATTGCCAGATAATTATAAGCTTGTTAATTTAGTTCTTTTCTTAAATATCCCAGAAGGGAAATACGTTGAATCTCTGAATAGAATGGTAAAATATACTAAAAAAATTTTTTGTATCAAACTATCTTGAAAATTATTTTTATTATACTCATAGGAGACTTTAAATCTACGTTCAATAATGTTGAAATTTGTTTATAAATCTAGATATCGACCATGGATCAATCAAAATATTAAAATCAAATCTAGATCGGAAAATTATCTTAATATTCGATTCATAATTTCCGTAAAGAAAATATGAAAATAAATTTCCAAATTTATTTTATCATGTTTTCAATAATACGTGTGTATTCTCTTACTTTAGAATCCAACAAAGTTTCTGATGTGGATTCTGCATACATCCTCACTAGTGGCTCAGTTCCACTAGGCCGTACCATTATCCATGTTTCTTCATCAATCCATATTTTTGCCCCATCAAGGGTATCTATCTTCATAGGATTTCCATGTTTTATACATTCGGCTATTATTTTATCTGCTATTTCCTTGGATTTGCATTGAAATTTAGTTTTAAACTGGTAGATCTTTCTTAAAGAACTTAGGAGCTCTGAGAATGTTCTAAAATCATTGGTATTGGTTATTTGACTATTTTTTAAATTGCTATCAGAACCATTATCAAAAGAGTTACTATTTGCAAGCATCTCTAAAATCAAAGCAGTTGTCATGGTACCATCTCTTACCTGATTTATTTTTCCGTACATAAAGCCTCCATTTTCCTCTAATCCTATTATAGCATTTCTTTTCAACATTTCCCTTGAAACTTCTACACTCCCTACTTTGGTTTCTATTACTTTAGAATTAAGTTCTTGAGCTACAAGAGAAACATTCATAGTTGTATTTATAGGACAAATAATTTCTGCATTTTTATGTTTGGTGTTTAAAAGATATTTTACTAATAAGGCAGCAGTTCTGTCCCCCGGATGAATTACACCTTTCTCATCACAAAAAATACTTCTATCTCCATCTCCATCATATGCGACCCCGAAATCGGCGTTATTATCTTTGACCATTTTTGATAGAGTATTGAGGTTTTCAACTGTAGGTTCTGGTCCTCTACCAGGGAAGTTTCCATCAATATCGCTATAAACTGTGATAACCTCGCAACCAAGATTTTTTAATAGATAAGGTGCAACTAAAGACTGGACACCATTTCCAAGATCGAGCACAACTTTAAAAGCCCTAGATTTAATCTTATCAACATCAATTAAACTTTGGACTTTATCAATATATTCTCTGATGACAGAATCATCTTTGTAAGTCTTATTAGTTCCATCGATTTTGGCGAATTTTTTGGAATAGAAAATCTCTTCAACTATTAACTCATCTTCTCTTGATATTTCTACTCCTTCCCTAGAACAAGGCTTTATTCCATTATATTCTGGAGGATTGTGTGAAGCTGTAATCATTATTCCCCCATTGCATTTCTTATTCTTTATGGCAAACTGAAGACATGGTGTTGGAACTTGTCCTGCATATATCACATCTAATCCACCGGAATTCAAGGTCGACGTAACAACATTAGAAAGAATCTCATTAGATTTTCTGCCGTCACATCCAACAATGATTGGACCATATTTAAAATAAGTTGAAAGTGAATAAATAAGGTCAATAGTTAATTCAATGGTTAGATCCTTTCCAAAAATACCCCGAACTCCATTAGTTCCAAATAGTCTTTTTCTTGGCTTGTCTTGTTTCATCCTAATTCAATACTCTATAAATTTAAGAATAGATAAATTTGGCTTTTTAAGTTTTACACACTACAGATATGCGGGGGTTGCCAAGCCTGGCCAACGGCGCAGGTCTATCTATCATGCAGGTGATGGATAGTGCGAAGCTTAGAATGAATTGGTCAGCACAATAACAGCGCGATGATCGTATCCTAAAACCCTGTTCCTCAGGGATTCGTGGGTTCAAATCCCACCTCCCGCATCTTCTTATCAAGTGAGTGTACACGTTTCAAAATAAAATTGCGACAAATTTATTACAAAACAATTTTTTCTTTTTCTTTACATTGTAATTTATCTTTTAATAACCTATATCATCTTTTTCTGATTGTGTATTAATTACGTTATTCAGAACAATACAAATCTATTATAAATTAGTTAAATATAAAAAAACAAATTTGCATATCAGTCTTGAAATAATTTATTTAATTATTTATTTTGCTATTTTAACTTACTACTTTGAATACCCAAAATCGTCTGCTTAAAGCTTTAGAAATTCCTCTGTCAGCTTATTTACATTGATTGTTATCCTTATGTGCTTGGAAATGTTGATTACAATAATCACTTCCACAATCATAACAATGCCATCCAGATAATGTATAACATACACTGCATCTTTTAACTGGATTGTTGTGATCGTAATCTTTTCTACCTTTTTTCGTATTAGTTTTTTGAGTATTAAAATTCGAGGTACTACGTTTCTTCATATTTCTCCCTGTTTTATGTATTTAATAGTATCAAGTTTCAAATAATCCAGTCCATATCTATTTTCACATTATAAAGCATTTCCTGAACTTTCTGATTGATATAAAATATAACTTTATATTTTCCTTCAAATTTTAAGTGATATTTATTATAATGATATATTTATTTTTATCTTGAAAACATTAGTAATCTAAGAAGAAAATTTGAGGTTAAATACCATAATTAATTTTATCTCGTTATTGAAATTTTGTTCATTTTTTTTAAATTTCGCATCATTAATCTAATAAACCTCGAAAACAGATATTCGGGTAATTTAGACATTGTAAACGAACGAAAGAAATAACAGATTTTATTGCAGAGAAAATTCTAGATGAAAATCCAACACTATACATATATTCAATTTTATTTTATCGTTATTGTAATATCGAATTCAATCAAAATTATTTATTTCAAATAAGATTTATTTAATTAAAAAATAAAACAAATTACAATACTTAGAAAACACTGGATTTTTATAATTACAGAAGAATAAATGATATTCTATGTATCTTTCTAATAAAATTGTAATCATATCTATTTCCTGAATTTTACTATTCTCATAATTTGGTTCTTGATATTGCTTAGATAATTCAAAAAAATAAAACTTATAGTCAATTATCAGCCATTTAGAATAAGAGAGAAAAAATATTAATAATTATATGTTATATGATAAAATGGATTTTTGTTATTAATTTGAGTAACCTTATTTGTCTTTATATCCAAATATTATTAAACATATTTTTAAATAATTAGATAGTAAATTTATATCTTCTGAAGTTATAATAGGTTCTGTTAAGGTAAGGGATAATTGAGCATTATTCTTCAATGGTCTATTATAGTCTGTGCTGAATTTTGAGAGATCTATTGAATATAATCCAAAAAATTTTTTATCTTAACAGAGCCTTATATTATGATTTCTCCCAATCTATCTGTATCTATTATCTCGATCTATTAATATCGAACTAAAATCTTTTTATAAACTTTGTAAATAGAAATATTAAAAATCTGAGTTAGCCATCCTTTATGTATAAACTATCTATTCTAAAAACTTTATCTCCTGTTTTTAAAACAAAAAAAGAACAAATTCATACGAACTCATTAATCTCAATCGCACAATATCTAGCTAGATTCGAGATCTAACAAATTAAGAAATTGTACACATAATATATATAGAAAAAAGGAACAGAGAACAAATCTTGATTTTAAAAATGTCCACTGGATTGATAATATATGCAATAGATCAGTTTGTGTTTAAAATTACATTGGAAAAGCACTTTCATGAATAGGGACCATCATCTTTAGTGCTAGTATTGAAATAGATAATATTAAAACTTATTAGTTTATTTCAAAAATCCAAATAATTAGAAAAAGGAAGGAGAGTGAAAATTAGAAATTCGTAAACTCATCGAAAAATTTAATATGATTATAAGAATCCTTTTTGTTTACATGGTAAAGGCATAACTCTAGAATAAATAAGTCATAACAGTGTTACTAAAGGAGGATAATAGACTATTTTTAAAGTTTTTTTATTGTATTTATTTGTCAATATTTAATTAAATAATAAAGGATGATTTATTTTCTATTAAAAAAATATTATAAAAACCCCAATAATCCGTTATAAAACATTCAATGATATTCTTTATTCTATAACTAAAAAAGATGAGGTAACGTTTTAATAGGCTATATTTTGTTAAAAAATGGATGATCCCAATGGGTGATAATAATTAATGAGCAAACCATATTATGTAAAATTTGAGGTTCCAAAGGATTTAGTTAGCGCCATTTACGAAGCAATAAGAGTAGCAAAAGAAAGTGGTAAGGTTAGAAAGGGGACAAATGAAACAACCAAAGCTATCGAACGTGGAGTAAGTAAATTAGCAGTTATAGCAGAAGACGTCGAACCTCCTGAAGTTGTAGCCCATCTTCCTATTATATGTGAAGAACGAAATTCTCCTTATGTATTTGTACCAAGTAAACAACAACTCGGTGAATCACTAGGAATATCTGTAGGTTCAGCCGCGGCAACAATATTAGAACCGGGTGATTCTCAACATATCGTCGAAGAAATAATAAATACATTAAAGAAGCAGAATACAAAGCCAGATGCCGACAAATAGAAATTTACAAGGAGAAAGATAATTAATGAGCAGCAAAAATGTGGAAGAAAAGGTCGTTCCAGCTGAAATAATTCAAATTGTTGGCAGAACAGGGATCGCTGGAGAAGTTATACAGGTAAGAGTTAAAGTACTGGAAGGTAAGGATAAGGGAAGGATACTTACACGAAACGTAAAGGGAGCAGTTCGTATGAATGACATACTTATGTTACGTGAAACCGAACGAGAGGCTCGAAAAATCAAATAATGATAATAACAATAACGATAACAAACATGGAAAATAAAATATATTACCTATAATTTATAAACGGCTATGACGGTTTAGGTTTAATAAAAAATGAGTAAAACAGCGGCTTCTCTGCGCAATTGTTTCTTTTGTGGAAAACATATTAATTCTGGAACTGGAGTAATGCTAGCAAAGAATGACGGATCCATTCAATGGACATGTTCAAACAAATGTAAGAAAAACCTAAGACTACTAAAAAGAGATCCTAGAAAACTAAAATGGACCAAGAAATATGTCAAAGGCGGTCTTAAAGTTACAAAATAATATACTAGTAAACACTGATTTAATTAAAAAAGTAAATCAACATATTGGGGAAATAAAATAACCTTTTATAAATCAGACTCAAGTCAGAAATAAAAAAATAATAATAATGAAAATGAAGTGTTAAATGCAATGTCAGAACAAACCTTAATTGTTGTTAAACCAGATGCATTTGCCAGAAAATTAACTGGAAAAATATTATCGAGATTCGAAGAAAAAGGATTTGTAATAAAAGAGTTAAAATCCTATAATTTTTCAAAAGAAAAAGCAGAAGAGTTTTATTCTGCACATAAATCAAAACCATTTTTTCATGAACTTGTATCGTTTATAATTTCATCAAAAGTAGTAGCATGTATCTTGGAAGGTGAGAATGCCATAAATACAGTAAGATTGATGATAGGTTCAACGAGGTCTTTTGATGCTCAGCCTGGTACTTTAAGAGGTGATTATGGTTTAGGAATTACGGAAAATATAATACATGCATCGGATTCTTATGAAAGCTTCATAAAAGAGTCCAATGTGATTTTTGATAGTCGTAAATCTAAGTGAATTTAAGACAACCAGTAGTAGTAGTGTTGGGTCATGTAGACTCAGGAAAAACCTCTCTTTTAGATAAAATTAGAGGAACTGCCGTTCAATCTAGGGAAGCTGGAGGCATTACCCAACATATAGGTGCAAGCTTCTTTCCCATTGAAACCATAAAGAAAATTACTGGTCCTTTATATGAAAAACTAGCAAAAGCTGACGAAAAGATTCCTGGGTTATTGTTCATTGATACCCCAGGACATGAAGTATTTGCTAATCTTAGAAGCAGAGGAGGTTCAGCAGCAGATATCGCCATCGTAGTAGCGGATGTAAATAAAGGCTTTGAACCACAAACAATCGAAAGTATAGAGATTTTAAAGAAAAGAAAAGTTCCATTCGTGGTTGCTCTAAACAAAGTAGATATGATTTCTGGATGGAGAGATTCTAATGCAAAGTTTTCCAAAAACATAAAAAAAAGGAATTGGGATAGTCGCCAGAGTCAAAAAGATAGCAAATTACAATTTATAACTGAAGAAATAAAACTACAGGATCAAAGCATTCTAACCCAATTAGACGAAAAAATCTATACTGTTGTAGGTTCTCTCTCAAGATTAGGGTATAATTCTGAAGCATTTTGGAGGGTGAAACAGTTTGATAAAGAACTAGCAATTGTACCTATAAGTGCTGTTACTAGTGTTGGTATCCCCGAACTCATGACGGTATTGGTCGGACTAACGCAGCAGTATTTAAAAAAGAGATTGGAAAGGAAAGATGAATACGTGAGAGGAATAGTTCTTGAAGTAAATGAGGAACCAGGTCTGGGTCCTTCCGCAAATATTATTCTTCTAGATGGTACTTTAAAACAAGGCGATACAGTTATGGTTGCCAAAAGAGATGATCTTGTAGTAACAAAATTAAAGGCTTTATTGCTTCCAACACCTCTTGATGAAATGAGAGACCCTCGAGATAAGTTTCGATCAGTTGATAAAGTATTATCAGCTGCTGGATTAAAAATTGTCTCCCAAGATCTAGAAGGGGTTCTAGCAGGAACTCCTATTTATGTTATAAACAAAAACAATGAAGAACAGGTAAAGTCATTAATAGAATCAGAAGTAAAGGGTACTTTCATAAGTAATACTGATTCCAATGGTGTAGTTTTAAAATGTGATACTCTTGGATCGCTTGAAGCAATAATTGAAATGCTAAAAAAAGCCAGTATTCCAATTCAGACTGCAGATATAGGAAATATTACTAGAAGAGATGTTCTTGCCTCATTCGCAGTTAAAGAAAAAGACAGATATCTAGGGGTTATTTTGGGCTTCAATGTGAAGGTACTGGACGATGCGGAGAAAGAGGCATCGGAAAGAAAAGTAACTATCTTTAAAGAAAATATAATTTATAATCTAATCCGATCTTACACGGATTGGGTACAATACCAAAAAGAACATGCCGATTCAATAATCTTTAATGAGATCCCCCCAATCTGTAAATTTCAATTCCTAAAAGGTTTTATGTTTAGGAGAAACGATCCTGCTGTGTTTGGAGCTGAAATACTCGTAGGAAAACTAAGACAAAAAATTAACGTGATAAATGTAGAAGGAGGAAAAGTAGGTACAATTCATCAAATCCAAGACAAGGGCAAAAATCTTGATGAAGCTACAAAGGGGATGCAAGTTGCAGTATCTATACGTGGACCCACTATAGGGAGACAGATAAACGAAGGTGATATCTTTCTTACTGACCTCTCAAGTAAGCAAGCAAAAACTTTAATCGATAGATTCGAACATCGTTTAAACGATGATGAGAAAGAAGTATTTGAAAATATATTGCGGTTAAAAAGAGCCAAAGATCCCGCTTTTGGTTATATCTAGGTATATTGAATAAATCGGTGATAAGGTAAATTTTATAATAACATGAAAATATTTCAAATCTAGATTTTGTCTATTTTGCTATTCCTATTATTCAGATTTTGTTTTTTGGTCTTTTTTATTTGTATTTCCCCAACAAATTTTCTAATCCTTTTTCTCCAACAGCTCCAACAGCCCGATCAGTTATTTTTCCATTAGTAAATATAATAAATGTTGGGATAGCATACACATCGTACTTTACAGCAATAGATTGATAGTCATCTACATTTATTCGTCCAAAATTTACCTTAGAAGAATATTTTTTTGCAAGTCTATCAAAAACTGGTAACATAAATTTACATGGTCCGCACCATGTAGCCCAAAAATCAACTAGAATGGGTTTTTGACTTTTTATATATGAATCAAAATTCTTTTCAGATAACTCTAGAATTTGGTGAATTTTCGAATTGTTAATATTATTATCATACCTACTGTTATTATTTTCCTCTCTCTCCATGTATCTTTTTTCTGAAAATGATATTTAAGATTTTTTGTTAAAAATATAATAATACAGATATTCTGAATCTCTAAGATGTTAATTTGAAATAAGAAAAATATTAAAGTGATAATTAGATATTGATTGCAAATTTATGACATCGATGATTTTAGAGTATTTTGATTTTATATTAAAACTAGTTCATTCTATTTATAATTACCTATGATACATCTTATAATATTATATTTGTCTATATATGCTAGTCTTATATACAAATATTTATCATAATATATTAATATGTTAAATGATAGGATATTGATGTATCATTTAAATAATTAGATATTAGAATCATTATATGAAATATTTCATTTATTGTCCTAAATTATATAAATAATTGATTTTGCAATTACTCAATCCGAATCAAAATTAAGTGATATTGTAATGATTATTGTTAAGACATTGTTCATATTTCAGCTAAAATTCTATAATAAGATCTATCATTATCTCAAAAATTTATGGAAATGTATACAAAAATAATTTATAATTATTTACTAAAATTCAACTAATTCAAAAGAGCTTGTTATAAAACTATCATTGCTATTGTATCTTTTTATTTTTTTGAGTTCATTATATTTTTATTGAATCTTTTGTCTCTTAAAAAGAATATTAGAAACCAAAAAGATCAAGATAGGCAAGATTAAATTTTTATTCTGACTAAACTAGTTTACATTTTTCAATAGTTTTTACTATTTTTGTAATAAAATTATTCAAATACATATTTTTGAAAAATCTTACCTTTTAATTATTAATAAAATAAACCATAAAAAGTTTTATAATTGATTTCTATTCTTTTATAACGTCAAGAAATCAGAAGTTTCTTACAATATCTTTATAAAGTTTTCTAGAATTCTATACTCTAGAATGCACGATAAAAGTAATACCACAATCATCGCTCTCGCATTAGTAGCCGTATCATCCTTTTTAGCCGTGATAATGTCATTTTCAATTTTTCCTGCAAACGCACAAATCTCTACCCCACTACAAGCAAACACCACCACGACCCCAGGCAACACCACCATGGCGCAAGCAAATACCACCATGGGCACAGGCAACACCGCCATGTCCACAGGCAACACCACTATGGCACAAGCAAATACCACTATGGCACAAGCAAATACCACTATGGCACAAGCAAATACCACTATGGCACAAGCAAATACCACCATGTCCACAGGCAACGCCGCCATGTCCACAGGCAACGCCACCATGACACAAGCCAATCAAACAGCAGAATATAACTACGAACCATTTTACACGTTGAAAAACCAAGACTATCAAGATGTCTCTGAAAAATTAACCCCAAATCTAACTAAATTTAGTATAGTTACTTGGTTTAAGACATCGCAGAACTACACTAATCCAGGTCACATGGTAAACAAAGGCGGAATGAATTCCGATGAACAGGGAATGAACATGAATTATGGAGTATGGATTACAAATACTAATCAGGTAGAGGGCGGATTTGAAGACGTATCAGGTGAAAATTTCTTTGTCAACTCAACAAGTAAGTATAATGATGGCAAGTGGCATCATACTGCTGTTACATTTAATGGAACAGAAGTTGCACTTTATGTCGATGGTAAACTAATAGATACTCAATTCACTAACGCTTCAAAACCTGATACTACAGGGACACAACCATTAAGAATAGGTGCTAATTCATTGGATGAAGACAAATTCTATACAGGAGATATCGATGAAATAAGGATCTGGGATAGACCATTGAGTCAATCCGAAGTAGAGGATGCATATATAGACAACAACTTTAATTCAACAGGTCAAAAACTGTTCTTATCATATGGAGCATATACAAACAAGGATATAGCAAATAAATAGTCAACATTCCTTTTTTTTTAAAATAATTTAGACAAAATAAAAACAACGATCATTTTAGTATTTTTATTTCAGATCTTAAATATGATAATCTAATTTTATCTTTTGAATAACTTAATTTTTTGTTTTATTTCATAGATCTTTAAATATTTAAAAAGTAAATACCGTACCTACACTTGGCTGTATAAATTTGTCTGGCATATGGTCTATTATTTTATTAGTTCCCTTCCAACCGGTACAATGACAAGGTATTATGTATTTCGGATCAGATTTTTGAAGCTCATCTAAGGTGGGATATAAAGCATTTTCATAAATCTTATTACTGGTTGGTAAATGAAACCCTCCTATAACTGCATAAAGTTCATTTATTCCTGTTATTTCTTTAGAATATTTTATTGTATTTATAATTCCAGCATGACCACAACCTGTTAATATTACGAGACCTTTATTTTTCACATTAATAATTATTGCTTGATCATCTTTCACTAAAGGATCGTGAATTATTTTTTTTTCATCGTTAGCATCTTCGGCATATTGGAAGGGATATCCTTTTTCAAAATTTGTTTTTCTAGGAATTTCCCCTGTAATTAAAAGAGCATAGTCATCATTATTTGGGATAAACAAAGGTTTTTTATTTTTATGTATTTGTCCACCGACCCTTCTTAATCTTTGTTCGTCTAAAAAAGGTAGCTTTACTTTCCTTCCATCTGGAAGAATTTCCCATCTTTTCAAAAAAGCATCTGGATGCGTATATACATTAACTTTCGATCGTAAACTAAGAGAAATTACCTTTTCTACTATATTATAAATACCAGTAAAATGGTCAAAATGACCATGACTCAATATAATTCCATCAATAGTAAATAAATCTATTTCAAATATTTTTGAATTATGTATTACACTGTTTTCACTTATTCCTGTATCAAAAAGAAATGTATTATATTTATTTTCAAAAGTGTTAGATTCTCTATTTGAATTTTTGACTTTACTGGAAGTTCTGGCAATATTTATCAATGCAGAAAAACCGTGTTCAGCGATAGGAGATGAAAATTTATTTAGTTTCTCATTAGTTAACATTTGCGGTCTAGTTGCATTAGAAGAAGTTGGCAAAAGATAATCTATTGAATTATCTACAAGGACAGTAACAACTGCTTTATCTACCTCTTTCAGATAAGATAAAGAGGAAATTTTGATATTTAAAGTTTCAGTAATTTGCCTCTAAAATTTATGCTTATTCTATATTAGTATTTTTAATATATGAAATTAAAAATTTTTAAATTCAACATTTCTGTTAATGAGACATAATTCTTATTCCATCTTCACAACAAATAAAGCTTACCTTCGCCATATTTGTTATCTAAATTATATCCAATCTCAAGCATCTAACTCATAGGTTCTCAATATTTTTACTTACCAATAACTAGAAAATTTAGAATGTAAAATGGGCGACAGAAAAAGGGAAACGATTTACAATGGATGAAAAAACATAATTAGATTTTACAGATGTATATTTTAGGACTATTTTATACAAAGTATATTCTTAAGAATTATTTTATTAGTTAGGAAATAGGTTTTTTCAATTAGAAAGGTAACAACCAAATAGCGTGAAAGAAAATAGAGTAATTGACGCACTAAATGTAACAGAAGATTACATTGTAGCGAAGGTAACCATAACAGGTTAATACATTATAATCACTAGTTACTCTTAATTCGGGAGTAGATTCTAACTTTATCTAAATTGTTTCTTTTTATCATTTTTTATTTTAAAATATACAAAATAGAAATTTATTAGTCTTGAATTCTAAAATACTAGTAATTGCAGCCGAAGAGTGATTCTCAGAAAACCGAGACAATTACATTTAGATTAAAATCTAATGTTATCAAAGATCTTAAAAATGAATCAAAGTTAGAAAATATTACTTTAAATTCCCTAGTCCAAAAGATCCTATTAAATCATCTCCAATGGGAAAGGTATGAAAGGAAAGCAGGATTATTACCAATGACAAAACCTTTTTTAATAGAAATGTTGAAACGCTTGGATGAAAATGATATTATACAAATCGCACAGAATGTTGAAAAAGAACACTTTAGGGGAATAATGACATTTATCAATGATGTTCAATCTATAGAAAATTTTATCGAGGTTTTAAGATCATGGTTAACAGTTTCATGGATGCAACATACTATCGAAGTTAAAAATGATGGAACTTTTTCTTTTAGAATTCAACATGATTTAGGAATTAAATGGTCACTTTATATAAAAGGAGTAATTTCTGAACTATTTGAAGATTTATTCAAGAAAAATATAAAAATTTCTATGAATGAAACGACTTTATCCATTGATATCCCTATGAAGTAAAAATACGATAAAATAATGAATTACATATAAAAAAAATCTAGATTTGATAAATATTTCAAATTCGATTATCTTGAACAAATTATAAACAACTTCAATTTTTTAATTAGATTATAAATATCCAATTACTAAAAAGAATGTATTTGGTTATCATATAAAAATAAATTCCTCTCCGAATCAAAATCATCATCCAAAACATCAATATTTGTCTTTTGAACTTAATCAAATCTCTTACATCAGATCATTTAATATTAACACTTTCAATTCAAAGGTTATACAAAGTAGTACAATGTGGACTCAATTATAAAATAGGATCATATCTATACAATTTCAACTTTGGAAATTGGATTCTTAACAGACGATTCCATCATATGGATTATTTTTAGTTTATTTGTTGGTATAGCCTTATCTATTGACTTGGGGCTAGTTAGAAGGTTACAATCTATAAAAAAACGCAATATTTCTAATCAGACAGAACGTGAAGAGTTAAACCAAATCCATTACTCAATTAAACAAGAAGAAACTAAAAAAGCCTTGAAATGGACAATTGTATGGATCTCATTAGCAGGAGTATTTTCAGGGATTATATTTTTTACCATGGGTTATGAAAAAATGCTAGAATTTGTTACTGCATATACTCTTGAAAAAAGTCTTAGCGTTGATAATATGTTCGTTTTTCTTTTAATTTTTTCTACGCTTTCTATCCCATATATCTATCAACATAAGATCTTATCTGTGGGTATTCTTAGTGCAATTGTATTCAGAATTTTACTAGTGTTGGTTGGTGTATCACTTTTAGACAGTTTTCATTGGATGATATATGTTTTTGGAGGATTAATTATAATAACTGCAATTAGATTATTACTTCAGAAAAAAGAAAAAAAAATGGAATTGGAAAAAAATCTAGCTGTTAGAATATTAAAAAAGTTCGTACCTCTTGACTTGAAACTTAAATCAAATAAGTTTTTAGTAAAAAGTTACGGTATTTTGTATGCTACTCCGATGTTAGTAGCTCTTGTTGTAATAGAAATGACGGATCTTTTATTTGCTTTAGACTCTATACCTGCCGTACTTGCAATATCCTCAGATTACTTTATCGTGATTACCTCAAATATATTTGCTATTCTGGGATTGAGGAGTCTTTACTTACTTTTAGCAGGAGTTATGGACAAATTTTATTATCTTAAACCTGCATTAATTTCCTTATTATTGTTCATAGGTGTAAAAATGTTAATTTCTGAATTTTATAAAATTCCGCTTAATTTATCATTAATTATAATAACACTTATTCTGGGTTTGGCAATTATTGTGTCTCTAATAAAATCAAAAAAATCGAACAGCAGACAGATGGAAGTTAATTAAAATGGTAGATCCATAGCATATTGGATTACAAATTGAATTCATTATAGGTATAATTCTCTCACTTAATGCCGGATTTATAATCGGAACAGAAAGAGAATCAAGAGAAAATCCTGCTCGCATTAGTACAAACTCCCTTGTTATAGGAGGATCTATCTTGTTTGCATATTTATCCTCTGTAATCAATCCAAACCAACATCGCGTATAGCATCTCCGATAGTAAGTGGAATAGGATTTTAAGACGCAGGAATGATTCTTAGGTAAAATTGATAAAAAAATAACTAACCTTACTACTCCTCCTAGTATATGGTTCTCCGGTTATTGGTATGGCTCTAGGATTTCAATTTTATGTAGTTGCTATTGTAGCAGTAGCTTTTGTGGTAGCAGTTCCTAGAATTAGACACATGTCAATGATCAAAAACGATCTAGACCAAGATTAAAATTTCTGAATTTTATAAATTAGGGTTTAAATTCAATTAAATAGCGATTTTAAATCTATTTATTGATATGTTCTAAATCATTACTGATTTCTTTTTCTAATAATTATCAAATGTATCTAAAATTAAGTATTTTTGATGAATATTTAGTTACTAAATCCTTTTTATAATTAATGTATCTATTTGACAACTTTACGTATTTTTCCTTTTATAACTATGTCTTCAACTCTTATTGGTGAAAAATAAGATATTTGTCATGATTACCAATTAGCATTACTCTATAATTATTTTGTGCGACAATGTTCTGTTGACAGAAAATTACATTTCAATTGAAAAAATATACAAAATATGAAGAGCATTATATTTAACAATCAAAAACTTTCATTACTTTGTCCATAACCAAAGAATATAAACAATTTTATATTTGAAATTATTCATATTATCTTTTTAGTTTAAAGAAAATTTTTTCTACATAAAAATTTTCGATTGAAATTATTTATTTCTATATAGTTTTATTATACATGATATTTTTTTTATAAATTGAAATATAATCTACTTTCTTTTTGTTGTAGTGTAAAAATATGATCTATAATATTATGAATTTATACATAATTACTAACTCATAAAAAAGTATTATATTTTTTTTGATTAATATTAAGATATTAAATTACAAACTTAGACAAAATAAAGTATTGTTTATTTTTTTTCTTTTTTTTAATAAAAAATTAAAAAAAAACTACTTTTACCACCAATATTATAGTTAGATCTTCAAAAATATGCTTATTTAAAATTCTTTAATAAGTAACAAATTGAGATTTAACTCCGTTTATTCTTTTACTGACTTTTTCATAAATATAAGAACAAGATTTTAATAAATTTTAATTTACCACAGGTAATATATGATCTAAATACTCAAAAAAGTTTGTTACACTACTTCTATCATAATCCGTGGTTTCAGTTTCGTAACTGCTAGTAGATATTATTTCCTTTTCAGTTTTTTCATTTTTTGTAGTAATATTTTCACAATCATCTTTTGGTGTTATATCACCGTCAGTAAGATTAAAATCTGCTATAGTATCTTTTCCATCATTGCATATAAAAATATCTTTTCCTGGACCGCCTAGAAATAAATCATTTCCTGGTCCACCTATTAGAATATCATTCCCACTATCACCGTAGATTCGGTCATTTCCTTGTCCACCTTCAACTCGGTCGTCTCCCGATTTTCCCTTCAGAAAATCTCTACCATCATCTCCATAAATAACATCACTTCCATCTCCTCCGCTTATATCATCACCTCCATTTTTGCCAAAGATGGTATCATTACCACCGAATCCTTTAATTGTGTCTGTTTGCTCTGTACCTATAATCTTATCCTGATTCTCGCTTCCTCCTATTTCTTCGGCAAACGCAAGATTAGTAAAGGTAAATTTTTTATCTCCTGAGATATTATTATAACTTAAATAAAATCCTGATATAAAACAAATTCCAATAGATAAAACAATAAGCGATACTCTTTTTTTTGCCACCAATCCCAAAAATGCTGAAGGACTAATACAATCAACTAATGGTATTTTATTATTATTCATTATTGTAGGATTATCTAGTAAAAAATGATTTAAGGAAGTATCGATATACCGTTCTCTAAAAAAAATACCTCAATATTATTTAGAATATTCTTTCTTAAAATATTATTTAGAGGTATTATGATATTCATTTTCAAATGTATTATATTTAAATAGCAATTTTAGCTTTTTCTGCTTTATTGTGGTTTTTAAAAAGATCAAAATGTAGTTTATAGTATAATAAATTTTAGAATGGAACAATTAAATGAGATCTATTCACTACAATCCAATTTTAATTCTCAAATTCATTATACTCTACCAAATACTTTTTCTTATCAGATTGTTTACTTGTCAATTTGAATCTATTTATATTATCTTTCTGTAAGTACTCTAATTTCAAATAATTTCTATAAAGAAATAAGAATTGGTTTTCTAAATTTTAAATATATATTCAATTAGAAGAATTTATAAATTGACTATGTATTATAAAAAGAAAAAAATTCAAAAAAAGCAAATTATTTATAAATTATTCAATCTATTATAATAGGTAAAATTATTTGATAATTTAATTTATTTGACAGAAGACATATAAAAATTTTAAACTCCATTAAAAGGATAAAAATAAATCTTCCATTTGTAAAATTATATGGTAGAATTATTGGTTTTACGACTAGTAGACTTTTAATTTTATACCTGTTTAATTATAAATCTAATAAAAATTTAAATATATATCCTATATTGTTATCAAACCTAATATCCATTTCATGGTAAGTAATAGATTTAACTTCTACTTTATAATCATGTTTTAAAATATTAGGGGGTTCTCCTATACCTATTGCTTCAATCATTAATGTTGTATCGCTTTCATTTGAAATTAGATCAAATAATCTATTTTCAAGTTCTATTGATGGTTTATTTATTTTATCTTTACTTGATGAAATAATTTTTTTCTTTATAACTTGATCTTCTTTTTTAATATGAATAAGATTAACATATTCAAAACTGTTTATAACTAATTTATCGACATATATTGCTAATAGTATTTTTTCGATCCAATCATATAAGAGACTTTTTAAATCATATCCATTCGCTATTATCCTAACCTTGTTTTTTGATTCAACTTTTGCGATATCAAACATTGCATCTATGGTAGCAATTGCTGAATTCTCAAAGCATTCCGCAATATTATTGCCATATGCTTCTACTATCAAATCTGTCATATGCTCAAGATATCTATAGCGTTGTTCCATTCCCATTTTGACTTTTTATTACCTGTACTTAACTATTTTATTAAAATCAATCATCTTGGTTTCCATTATTATCTATGATACGATTATAACTATTGTTAGTTACTTTTCTCTTTTATATCCATGTCGATTTTTTCATTAACAAACAATGTATTTTGAAATACTCGCTTATCTGATATTCTATTAAAGCGGAAAATCTAAATGCCAAATTTTCATCAGATATTTTAATTTGAAAATAGAGTTGCCTAGGGGTATGCGAGATTTAACCAATAATGATACTTTTTATATGAGATATATACAGAAGACATTTTTTGAACTTGTTAAAGCATACAATTTCCAAGTGGTAGATCCCTCCCCTCTTGAACTCTTATCTACATTAGAAGTAAAAAGTGGACCATCTATAATAAATGAAATATATGGATTTATGGACAAAGGTGGCCGTAATATAGCTTTGCGTTATGATTTGACCGTTGGAATGACTAGATTCGCTACATCAAGAAGAGATATGCGTATACCAATAAAGTTGGCGACTTTTGGTGGAGTTTGGAGATATGATGAACCTCAAGCAGGTCGTTATAGATATTTCCATCAATGGGACATTGAGATATACGATAATTTCAGTCTAGATTCTGACGCAGAAACGATAGAATTTGTTTCAAATTTTTTCTTTAAACTTGGTTTTGGTGATAGCATTATAATAGAAATAAGCGATAGAAGAATCATTGAGGAGTACATCAAGGCAAATTTCAAAATTCAAGATGAAAATATGTTAACTGAGATCTTTAGAGCCATAGATAAGGTACCTAAAAAAGGTATACAAAATGTTTGTGATGAATACAAAGGACGCATTGATCAAAATATATTGATGGACCTATTGGAATTCTCAAAAATTAAAGGTGATATAGATAGTATAAAGTCGAATTCAAAGATAAGTAATCTCGAAAGTATAAAATATCTAGAAAAATTATTTTTATCTCTAAGATATAGGAATGTGAACAATATACGGATTAATTTAGGGATAGTAAGAGGTTTGGATTATTATTCGGGGATGGTTTTTGAAGTTTTTGACAGTGAATCTAATGTAGGTTCACTTGTAGGTGGTGGTCGTTATGACAAACTCCCAATAGTTTTTGGACGTTCAGATATAGGAGCTGCTGGAGCAGCGGGTGGTGTTGAAAGAATTATTTTAGCATTACAATCCCACAAAAATATCGTTCCCTCAGAGGAAAATAATTTAATTTACATTGCAAATTCTGGAAATGATGTCCGAAAACATGTATTAAAGCTCGGTAATTTTTTAAGAAAAAAAAATTATTGTATTGAATATGATTTTTCAAATAAGGCACTAAAAAAACAACTAAGTGAAGCTTCAGCTAAATCTGCAAAGCTGGTGTTAATCATTGGACCAGAAGAAATAGCCATAGAAAAAGTAAGGATAAGGAACATGGAAACGGGTTCAGAGTTCTTGGAGGATTTAACGGGAATAGAGAATAAAATATCTTCTATTTTAGTCCAATCTCAACATTTCTAGACTCTTCATTTTTATAATACCGCTTAACTTTTTTTCATATACATTTCTAACTACTAGATCTGGTGGATCATAACTAATGAATAAATCCCCTTCCTCCAGTTCATTAGTATTATAGTTTATTTGAATATCATTCTCATTGATGCCATTTTCAACTAGTATTTTTTTAGCTTTTTGTATTATCTCTTGATCAGATGTGTTAGGAGCAAGGAAAACTTTTTTGTAATTATTTATAACCATTTATACAACGGAAATAACTAGTAAACTGGTAATTAAATGTGTAAGGAAAATAGAATTTTTTTTATGCCTAAGACCGTTCTACTTTTGATTTAATATTACAATACTATCCGAAATCTCATCTGTATGTCACTTAATTTTTAATTGAATAAATTCTTCTTATAATTCTAACTTTGGATTATATTTACAAAAAATTATAATCAAGTTTTAAAATCCTTACCTATAAAACATAAAGTATATTTGTATTACATATCTAACTCGTCTACGGGATAATAATTACTGTGACAGATACAATTCACCATGATCTTATCATTATAGGCTCAGGTCTTGCCGGGTTGAGGGCAGCCATCGCTGCTGCATTTATTGAACCAAAAAAAATCAGCATCGGTGTTTTTTCAAAAGTTCAGGTAATGCGATCACATTCAGTTTCAGCCGAAGGAGGGACTGCAGCAGTAATTTTTGAAGATGAAGGAGATAACCAAGAATCACACATTTACGACACCATAAAAGGAAGCGATTTCCTTGCGGATCAGGATGTAGCAGAAAGATTGGCTAAAAATATACCACATGAAATATATCAATTAGACCATTGGGGTATGCCTTGGTCCAGACGGGAAGATGGAAGGATCGGCCAAAGAAAATTCGGTGGTTATTCCTTTCCAAGAGCAACCTATGCCCAGGACAAAGTGGGGTTTTACGAAATGCAAACTCTATACGATACCTGTCTTAAATTCGATAATATTAATTTTTATAACGAATGGTTCTGCACCAGTATTTTAAAGGAAAATAATTCTTTTAGAGGAGTAACAGCCATTGAGTTAAAGAGTGGAGATTTTTTAAAAGTAAAAGCTCCTTCTGGAATTATCTGTACTGGGGGAGCTGGCAGAATTTACAGTTTCTCTACCTATGCATACTCTTCTACTCCTGATGGGATAGATATGGCATTTAGAGCAGGTCTAGCAATGAAAGATATGGAATTTGTTCAATTTCATCCTACGGGAATATTGCCATCTGGTATACTCATAACCGAGGGTGCTCGAGGCGAAGGCGGTTATTTAATAAATAATAAAAACGAACGATTTATGAAAAAATATGCTCCTGAAAAGGTGGAATTGGCTCCTAGAGACGTAGTATCTAGATCTATGATAATGGAAATACAGGAAGGTAGAGGATTTAAACATGAATCCGGTTATGATTGTTTAAAATTAGATTTGACACATCTTGGAGATGAGAAAATAAAGGAAAAACTTGCTGGAATAAGAGAGATTGGAATAAAATTTTCAGGAGTCGATGTTATTGACGAACCCATAGAGATTAGACCCGTTTGTCATTATATGATGGGAGGAATCCATACAAACTTGGATGGGCAAACAGAACTAACAGGACTTTGGGCAGCAGGTGAAGCAGCTTGTAACAGCCTTCACGGTGCTAATAGGCTAGGAGCAAACTCTACTTCAGAGTGTATAGTATGGGGCAGGATAACTGGGGAACTTGCCGCAAAATATGCGATGGAATTTAAGAATAAAAATAAGACTCTAGATTTCGCAATAGACCAGGTTAAAACTGAAGAAAAAAGAATCTATGATGGAATATTTAGAGGGAAAGGCGATGTTAATCCATATGAAGTAAGAAAGGAAATGACCGATACTATGGATGAAAAGGCCTATGTCTTTCGAACAGAACAACCCCTTCTAGAAGGGCTAAAAAAAGTTCGGATGTTAAAGGCGCAGGCATGGAAACATCTAAATGACAAGTCAAAGGAATATAATACCAATTTTGTAAATGTCATGGAAGTTGATGCCATGTTAAGAACCGCTGAGGTTGTATTATTAGGATCTATAAATAGAAGAGAATCAAGAGGTGCGCATTCTAGAATAGACTATCCTAATAGAGATGATGTCAATTTTTTAAAACATACTCTTGCTTATTTTAGTCATGACGGAGAACCTAAAATGACTTGGCATCCAGTGGTGTTTACTAGATACGCCCCCGTGGAGAGGAAGTACTAAATGACAAAACATGACAGTGTTGATTTGACAAAAACCAATTCCAAACCTGATGATCTTAATACTGACACCAATATTAGATCCAATAGAGAAGGAGTAAAAGGATGGCTCAATCCTTCCAGGTACGGTTGGGAAAGAGTTTCATATTGGTTACAGCGTCTAACTGGGGTATTCCTCCTGATATATTTTATAGGGCATGTTTATGAAACGAGCTCTCTTGTTGATGGACCAGATGCTTGGGCCACAATGCTAGAAATGACACAGACAATTTGGGGACATCTCTTTTTAATATTGGTTATTGGTGCAAGTACTTTTCATACAGTAAACGGTATAAGATTGATTTTCACTGAATCTGGAAAAGGTTTGGGAAAGCCAGGAAGACCGGATTATCCATATGAACCAACATCAATTAATTCCAGACAACAATCCGGAATATGGATAGCTCTTGTATTATGTGCAGTAGCGATGTTATATGGGGCAAGTGTTTTGTTTGGAGGTGAATGAGATTTAATGAAAAATGGTTTAAAAAACTACAATAAAGGAAAATTTCTTTTGAGGGAAAGCCAGATAATGAAGATCCACTATATTACCGGAGTTTGTGCTCTTGTAGTGGTGGCCGTACATATAATGATGCGCTTAATAATGCCTTATAACATGTCATTAGAATACGAAAATGTGATATTAAATTACAAGAATATCTTTTATGCAATTTTGCTTGAATCTATTCTTGTTCTGATCGCGATACATGGTTTTAATGGTCTAAGAATTATATTATTGGAATTAAGACAAAATGTAATATGGGAAAGAGCAGTAAATATTTTTGTAATTATTGCGATGATTGGAATAGTTATTTATGGAACAAGGACAATAATAGTTGCAAATGGTCTATCTTTACTTTAAATGAATAAATAATATGTGATTTAGAAATGAACCAAAGTAATAATGTTGAAAATCTTACTGATGAAAAAAATTTAGATGAAAAGAAACAAACCGGTTCCAAATTTAAGAAGAATAAGGATGGAGTCAATAAAAATATAGTCGACAGTATTAATCTGAAGGTCTTCAGAATTAATGCTGGTAAGGATGGTCCAATAGATTCAGCGCATTATGATCATTTTAAAGTTCCAGTTAAAAGATGGAGTACAGTCCTAGATGCATTGTTATATGCTAAGAGTTATCAGGATAGTAGTATTGGAATAAGATATTCTTGTAGAATGGCTACATGTGGCTCTTGTGGAATGAAAATAAATGGCAAGCCACGTTTAGCCTGTTATACAAAGATAGATGAGTTAGAGGGAGATACCATTACTTGCGAACCACTTTCCAACTTTCCATATATACGTGATTTAGTTACAGACTTTTCGCAATTCTTTGAACATCATAGAAATATCATGCCGTATATTCAAAATGAACATGCTGACATGGAAGATAAAAATGAACTGACGGAATTTTCACAAACTCCTGAGGAGTTAGACAAATTTTTGCAATTCTCATACTGTATAAAATGTGGTTTGTGTTATTCTGCGTGCCCGACCGTAGCAACTGATACAAGATTTCCTGGTCCACAAGCACTGGCTCAAGCTTATAGATATTATTCGGACTCTAGAGACTCTGACAACTCTAAGAGATTTAATATTATAGACGATAGACACGGTATTTGGAGATGTCATTTTGCTGGTTCATGTAGTCATGTCTGTCCTAAGGGCGTAGACCCAGCTTTAGGTATTCAACTACTTAGAAATCATCTACTAAGATTTTCAAAAAATGAAAAGAAGGTATCATCTTTAAACGATAGATCGAATAAAGACAAAATGCAAAAAAAACAATAGATTAAATTTCACTGATCTCTTTTTTTCAATTTATTTAAAAACGTTAAATATTGATATTATTTGATAATTGACAGGATTTTTCTTTACTATATTTTTGTTACAAAATTTAAAATTGACTTTTAGTTCATAGATTATCAGTTTGTAAAAAAGAGAAATAATAAAATTCTTTTTTGGTTTTCTAGCCTGTGTTGTATGATTTACTACTGTTAATATATTTAGCTTAGGAATTCTAGTCAAATTATGTGAACTGGAGAATTATAAAGAATCTCTTGTTAAAGGTGGAGAAATTATTTATGCTTGTATATAATATTATAGATGATTGGAATAATATTCAATAAACGATACTAACTCTGATATATCAAGTAAAATAATTATTTAGAAAAACATATTCGATTGCTGGTATTTTTATCTACTCAAAGATAGTCAGAATCGTGATAAAAAATTCTACTATTTTTATATCCAAATCATGGTAAACATGGTAAACAATCTTCTAGACTTTGCTCGGTTTTTCCCTTCGCTTCCATCTCAATCTATATTTACAACATGGACATCTGTTGTCATTTAACAATATGTAGATATTACATTCACTACATCTCTTGAAACCTTTTTTATATAAAGATTCATTTCCTCCTTTTATGATATTTGGAAATCTATCGCAAAACCCCTTACAAGATAAAACCATTACATTATTATTCTGACGCTGGATTGTTTTAAGTTCAGTGAATCAAATGCAATTAATTGCAATCTTACTTTTAAAGAAATTTTTGTTTATTTTCCAAGAAAAATAATCAATATATATTTATGGCATTTTCTATCGCCTAAATTCTTCCTGAACTCGATTTATAATGATATCAAAAAATTCATTTATTTTTTCACATAAAAAGTTATATCAAATTCAAATTCAAGATAGTCGATATACTGGTATATCAATTAAACAATCAAGGTAAAATAGGTAAAACTATGGCTTGTACCCTTTTCTTCTTATTCCTTAATTTTCGTCTATTATCTGTGTTATTTATCAAGAAAAAGAAATCAGTTTATGGGAAATTTTCCTGTGATGACAATGTAAAAATTGAATTTTTTAAAAAACAAGTCTAGGAGAAAACAATATACCTCAAGTAATTAATAGTTCATAATATCTGTCTATATATTCAAATGATTTTATTCTATCATTTTCTTTTATTTTTATTTCTTTTGTTTGAAATTCTTTATCTATTTTACCTTTTGTATATTCTGAAATAATTATCTGATTTTTTTCAGCTCTTTCTTGAAGTCTACTTGCCAAGTTAACAGTAGAGCCAAAGACAGTGAATTGGTCACGTGAATCAGTAGTAATTCTACCAACCAATGTTTCTCCGGTATCTATTCCACATTTTAGATATAGGTCATTTATAATATCTAGATTGAACTGATCCTTCCATATCCTGATCCATTCATTCCTTATCTTTGTAAATGATTTACTTAACTCTATTGCTGATAGTATAGATTCTTTTGAACTTGAACCAGTGTTATCATAATAGTCTTTATTCTTATAACCATAAATAGCCATAATTCCATCTCCAATAAATTTATCCAAAATTCCATTATGTCTATGAATAATATGATTTGCTTCATTAAAGAATTCATGTAAAAATCCTATTATCATGTAAGGTTCATTTTTTAATATTATACATAATCTAGAGAATCCAGTTATATCCCAAAATACGATAGTTAAAACCTTATTTCTAACAATATTTGAATTAGGGTGATCAAAAGATTCCAGAACTACAGGATCAACATATCTTTTCAAGATAGATTCTAATGAAGTTCTTCGCACATTTTCTAACCCTTTTCTAAAGTATCTGAACTGGTTATCGACACTCTTTTTATCTTTTAATTGATTGTCATATATCATTATAGCTCCTCTTTCGGCAGGATGCAAGACACAGTAATAGTTTATCAAACCTTTCGAACTATCAAATGTTTTTGAAAACGAATTTCCTGATTCTATTATTCCTGTATTCAATATTCCATCTGTTTTTCCCTCTTCAACATTGCCTGAAACAAGATGATGACATATTGAATCTTTATTTATCCACTTGATAGTCTGTTCATTTTGTATATTGATTATTTTTGGAATAAAATATTTTATATGTGAAAATTCAAACATTAGTGTCTTTCTGAATCCTCTGGGAATGATTACAACGATGTTGTTATTATTCATCTGGCTACTCTTATAACTACCATTATGTTTTTATGTATAAATTATTATTTATTTGAATGACCAGATATTGAAATACATGATTGTTTCTTGTTCCATTATTTTTTGTTGTTAAATAACTTTTTTTCTCCAGATAAAAAAGTAGCAGTGCATCACCTAGCAGATATAATAAATATACTCCTAGTTGCATCTGGAGTTGCTGTCAACATGGGGATTTAATAGTGAAAATTCACTGAATTTACAAATAATATAACAAAGAATAATTAGGTAAAAAAAGGAAAAATTATGAAAAATACAATAAAAGAATGAAAAATATCATTATAAAATGGATTAAAACAGGTTATTTATCTAAGGGAAAATTGAAGAATATGTATGACCGAGTCTCAAATAGTTAATTTAAGTATATATTAAAAGCAAGGATCCACCTAGAGAAAATATGAATAACAATGTACAACCAATACCTGAGGGTTATCATACAGTAACACCATTTATACTAGTAAAGGATGCTGAAAAAGCAATAGAATTTTACAAAAAGGCATTCAATGCTGAAGAACGTTACCGTCTTTATGGAACAGATGTTAAAACCATTATGCATGCAGAAATCAGAATAGGCAATTCACCTATTCTGCTCACAAGAATTCCCTGATTTGAAATGTCTTTCATCAACTTCTATTGGAGGAAATCCAACATGGTTTTATGTATATCTACAAGATGTAGATACATTTTTTGACAATGCTATCTCTGCAGGTGCCAAGATAGTAGAACCAGTTCAAGATCCATTCTGGGGAGATCGTTTTGGTTCCTTAAAAGATCCGTTTGGTCATCAATGGTCTATAGCAACTCATAAAAAAGATCTATCATTAGAACAATAAAAAAAGGAAGCGAAGAATTCTGTGCTGAAATGTCTAAACGGAAAAAAGGATAATAACTAACTTTTTTTACTGTTGATTATATCTTAGAAAATAAAAAAAATTGTCGTATAGATGGAGATTTTACTATGAAAATATTACATGCATTGTATCCAGGTTTCAGCGAACCAATGACAGAAGATGAAATAATATCATTTCTTACCAGTGGAAAAAGAAATATATACATTTATACTTTAGATTAGAAAAAAGACCCAAATATCCATCCTGTGTGGTATCATTATGATGTATCAAAACAAAAAATTTTTATTGAAACTTCTAAACATTCTAAGAAAATACAGAATTTAGAAAATAATAAAATTGTCTACTTTTTAGTAGATGAACCTTTTCCCGCATATAAAGGGATAAGAAGAAAGGGAAAGGTAAAAATATACAATGATATCAACACTGTTCTTTTAGTTTGTGAGCAACACATGAAAAAGTATCTAGGAAGGTTAGATCATCAAATGGCAAAAGAGTTAATCAATCTTGCTAAAAATGGTGAATCTGTTGCCATAGAAATATCTCCATTATATTTCTCTACATGGAATGATAGTAAGATAAACCAAAAATAACAGTATTTTAACAAATAAAGTTTTTATTTTTCAAACCTTCCATTCATTTGCTTATTACTTTTATAAAACAAAGTAGAAATTTAATTTAATATAAAATCTATCTGAGGTTAGATGAAGATGTAAAACTCAGAAATTTAGGATTTGTATTTTTTGATAATCTTTCTGAATGTAAATTATCTGTATCCAAAATACTCTTGAAATATCCAGAAATAAAACAGACATCAATGAAAATGTTTTAATCAAGGATAGAAATTATATAAGCTAAATAAAATAGTAACATTATTTTATCTTTATTCATTTATTAATTTTATTACAGCAGTAAATAATGCTTTTGGTAAAGGATCAAACGCATCTTGAAAGATCATTTTCTTTATTTTTTGAATGATAAAATCTTACCAAAAATCTCATAAATCTCTTCAGGAGAAAATTTATATCCTGCATCTATAACTGGTTATTCTGAACTAATACATTTTAAAAACAAAATTTCTTTTTAGTTTAGTATCCTTTTGATCTCTTTGTAATAATTATTCCTATCTTCTTTGTTAAAGACATGAAAACACTCTCTATTGAAAATAAAATCAAAATTATAAAATCATGTATAACCTTTGCATAAACTCATGACTATAAATATCAACTATATCTCTTTCACGCCTCAAGCGTTGTTAAAACTAAAGATTTAAAATTTAATATTTTCCTGTAATATTTTCTTTGATACTCTATCATTAATTGATATAATCAATTTTTCTGCCCAGGAAATTTCCAAGATATAGAATTCAAGAGGTTAGCAATGCATGAGATGAAACATCATATTTAAAAATCATAGAATAGTATATAATTATAATGGTAGCATTGGTAGATCACATAATTCTTACAGTAACCACAGGAGATGAAAATATAGATAGCAATGAAAGGGTATTTCTTGGCATCGGAGGTCGGGAATTTAAGTGTAGGAGACAAGGAGATCATGCTGAAAATCCATTCCATGAGAAAAATAAAAAACAAGAATTAAGATTTGGAAGTGATAGCAATGTTGAAGATCCGAAAATAAATGACCCAAGAACTGGACAACCTATGTCTGGAGGTGGACCGATCGATAAAGTGAATAGGCATAAAATATACCTTCGCAGAGAATCAAGTACAAATTCACGATGGACAATAACTACTGCACGTGTAGAGGTATTTGATGACTCAGATGAATTTCTTACCCCTGTACCAAATGGATCCGAGATAGACTATCCAGGAATAACATTAAGTAATGATTCAGGCAATATTGTGATGTTCTAAAATACAGACTTTTTTATTTTTTGTCCTGTATATTACCAGTTCCCAATGTATCTTGTTTGACTAGATGTTGTACTTGCATAGTTAGGTAACAGATTCACTTACCAACATGGGTAACACTTTTTATCTGTTTGATTTTCTTGTTACCACTATAACTATTTAATCTTCCTTTCAGAAGGAACATTTCAGATGGTGTATGACCACCTATATTACCATGTTCTCTTTCTTCATTGTATACTTTTACAAACATAGAATACATTATTTTTCCATCTTCTATATTGGGAATATTTTCTACTGCTAGAAACTCATTCTTTACAATCTTGTTATATGCCTCAATTTTTCCTTGTAGTTGTTGATATCTGGCAGGTATGTATGGATTTATCCTTTATATTGTTACGTTGTAGAAAATGTCTGAATATCTTGGATGTAAACTGTTTACCATTATCATGCATTACCTTTTCTGGTTTACCGTTTTCTATTATGTAGTCTTCCAGCACATCTAGTACATCTACTTTTTCTTTCAGTCCCTTCACTTGCTATCTTTCTTGAACAGTCATCTTCACAACTGATAAAATAGTTCTTTTGAGCACAATTCTCTATGTAAAATGGTCTCAGTATACCCATCTGTACCATTTGATTGGGTTTTTTCATTGCAAATCTTTTGTATTTTCTGTTTCTGATTGTACAAGAAAGGATATTCAAACCATGTCTTTTCAGTATATTGTATGTGGTTCTAGTAGTTGGTGATACCTCATTTAGTCTTTTTAACCTGAATTTTATACGATTGCATCCAAATCGTTTGATTGTACGTAAATTGATTATTTCTTGTTCTATCTCTTTTGTTACTTTTCCTATTTGTACATTAGATCTCTTGTGCAATAGACGAGCTTACAGCTATATTCCTCTTTTTTAGTAGTTATTTCATAGATTTGCTAAATTACAATAGATTATCTAAAAAGCCGTTATTGTTCAGATCATTTACAGGATTGAAATTATCGGAATTTGATTCTATTTGCAAGGAAGTAGAATCAAAATATCCACAGTATGAGATAAAACGACTATCTAAGAGAAAGAGAAAGAGAAAAAGAAACATAGGTGCAGGAAATCATTTCAAACTACAGATAAGAGATAGATTTCTCATGCTTTTAGTATACTACAAACTATACATAACACATACACTTGCTGGTTTTCTGTTTGATCTGGATCAGAGCAACGTACATAGAGATATACGATATATGGAACCTGTAGTAAAAAGTTGTATTCCACTACCTTCAAAGTTATACAATATTACAAGAAGATTAAGAACTGTACAGGAAGTAGAACTATATTTTCCAGGATTTA
>Ga0315534_1000412_pt1 | contig 29403 bp, 25 predicted proteins | sample SalMarSW160240MG_FD_203094 | JGI IMG/M metagenome (GOLD analysis project Ga0315534, IMG submission 203094) | Salt marsh sediment microbial communities from the Plum Island Ecosystem LTER, Massachusetts, United States - Salt Marsh Sediment SW1602-40 ...
AAACGCGCTTGGTCCCCTTCGCGGGTTTCGACATTGATCGTCCTCGATGCTTTACCCCGAATTTTGTCCCCCATTGCCACGACGCATCTGTGCTGTCAAAAGCTATTGAACACCGAAAATCCCTGGCTGACCTGCAATGACCAAGCCCTTGACCGCAAGTCCATCGGCGCGCCTTTCGGGGCGGGTGCGTGTGCCTGGCGACAAGTCGATTTCCCACCGCGCGCTGATCTTGGGCGCGCTCGCCACCGGCACGACCCGCATCGCGGGCCTGCTCGAAGCGTCCGATGTCGAGGCGACGGCCAAGGCGATCGCGGCGCTCGGCGCCGAGGTCGAGCGATCGAATGGGGCCGTCTCGGTGAAAGGCCAAGGGGTTGGGGGTTTGCGCGCACCGTCTTCCGCGCTCGATTTCGGCAATTCCGGCACGGCCAGCCGCCTCATGCTCGGCGTCATCGCCGGCCATGACATGCAAGTCGAGTTCACCGGCGATGCCTCCTTGCAGCGGCGTCCCATGGGTCGCGTGCTCACCCCGCTTGCCGCTATGGGCCTGCAAACCGACGCGGACACCGAGAGTGCCACGCTCCCCCTCACGGTCCGCGGCACGCCGGACCTGTTGCCGATCATCTACGACCTTCCCGTCCCGTCGGCCCAAGTGAAATCCGCCGTTCTGCTGGCCGGCCTGCACGCGCCGGGCCGGACGACAGTGGTGGAGCCTTTGGCCGCGCGCGATCACACCGAGCGCATGCTTGGCTTTTTCGGAGCCGAGGTGGTGAGCGACGATCGCGGCCAAGGCGCGCGCGCCATCTCGGTGTGCGGCGATGCCGAACTCCATGGCGCAAGCATCGAGGTGCCCGGCGATCCGAGCTCGGCCGCGTTTCTGATTGCCGCGGGTCTAATCGTGCCTCAGTCCGACATTGTCATTGAGAACGTGCTGCTCAATCCGACGCGGAGCGGCTTCGTCGAGACCTTGCGGGAAATGGGCGCCAATATCGAGATTGTCGACCGCCGCGACCAGGGCGGAGAGTCTGCCGGCGATCTCCGCGTGCGAACGAGCGCACTCAAAGGCGTTCGCGTGCCGCCGGAGCGGGCGCCTTCGATGATCGACGAATATCCGATCCTTGCCTGCCTTGCCGCTTTCGCCGAAGGCGAGACGGCGATGGAAGGGCTGGCCGAGCTGAAGGTAAAAGAGAGCGACCGTCTGGCCGCCACCGAAGCGGGTCTTGTCGCCTGCGGCGTCTCAGCTCATGTCGAGGGCGATACGCTCTTGGTCGAAGGCAAGGGCGAGGTCGAAGGCGGCGCGGAAATTGCCACGCTGATGGATCACCGCATCGCCATGGCCTTCCTCACGCTTGGGTTAGGCGCCCGTTCGCCGGTTTCGATCGACGACGCCGGCATGATCGCGACGAGTTTCCCGAACTTCCAGGAGCTTATGACGAGACTTGGCGCTAACATCTCTTAGCCGCGCGGCTCACGTCTCTTGAGGACCCCATGGACATTGCAAGCATATCGGCCGGCGACAATCCTCCGCACGAGGTCAACGTCATCATCGAAATTCCGCAAGGCGGCGTGCCGGTCAAGTACGAGGTCGACAAGAAGTCCGGCGCCATGTTCGTTGACCGGTTTCTGCACACCGCGATGTACTATCCAGCAAATTACGGCTTCATCCCGCATACGCTGTCGGAGGATGGCGACCCGGTCGACTGCATGGTGGTCTCGCCGACGCCGGTGGCGCCCAGCGCCGTGGTGCGCGCACGGCCGATCGGCGCGCTGCTGATGGAAGACGAAAAAGGCATCGACGAGAAGATCATCGCCGTTCCGATCGATGCGCTGCATCCGTTCTACAAGCGGGTGGGCAGCTATCGCGACCTGCCTGAAATCGTGATCGAACAGATCGCCCATTTCTTCGAGCACTACAAAGACCTCGAGAAGGGAAAATGGGCCAAGCTCAAGCGCTGGGCCGATCCGAGCGAGGCGGCGGATTTGATCCGTGCGGGCATGGCCCGGGCCGGAACGCAGCGCACCTGATGCTGCTCGCAATCGACGGACCCGCCGCCTCGGGCAAAGGCACTCTCGGACGGCTCATTGCCGCCCATTACGGTCTGGCGCATCTCGACACGGGCAAGCTCTACCGCGCCGTCGCCCGCGACGTTCTGGCGAGGGGCGCAAGTCCCAGAGATGTTAAAGCGGCCCTGTCGGCAGCCGAGGCGCTCGATTTTGCCAGCCTTGACGATCCAGGGCTCATGGACGGCAGGCTCGGCGAGGCGGCCTCTCTTGTCGCGGCCCTGCCCGAAGTCCGCGCCGTGCTGGTCATCTATCAGCGCGCCTTCGCCCGGCGCCCCACCGGCGCGGTTCTGGACGGCCGCGACATCGGCACGGTCATCTGCCCCGATGCCGATGTGAAACTGTTTGTGACCGCGACCGCTTCGGTGCGCGCCGGGCGCCGCTACCGCGAGCTCCTTGCGGCCGGGATCGACATCACCGAAGCCGAGGTGCTTGGCGATATCGAGCGCCGCGACCAGCGCGATGAAAATAGGCCCGTTTCTCCGCTCAGGCGCCCCGAGGACGCATACTTGCTCGACACCACGAATTTAGATATAGACGCCGCGTTCAAGGCAGCCATCGCTTTGATCGATGCTGCGATGGGCCATGCCGGGCAGGCCGGTTGAAGATCTGCCCCATATGCATTGGCGCATCACTTTATGATGATTTCCGCGAGGGTTAGCGAGCGGACGCCGGCTGGAGCCGGCCCCTCAAATTGCCGCTATCGCGCCCGCGCCGAAGCGAACCGAAACAATGAGCCTCGAATGCGAGGTGGGAGACGAGTATGATACGACGCCGGGTGGGAGCCTAGATGACTGACCCTCAGACGAGTGTAAGCCAGCCGAGCCGCGACGAATTTGCGGCCCTTCTCGAAGAGTCGCTCACCGGTACCGCTCTTCAGGAAGGCAGTGTCGTCAAGGGCACCGTCGTCGGAATCGAAAAGGACGTTGCGGTCATCGACGTCGGATTGAAGACCGAAGGCCGCGTTCCCCTCAAGGAATTTGGTGTCTCGGGTCGGTCGCCCCAATTGGCGGTCGGCGACGAAGTCGATGTTTATCTGGAGCGGGTCGAGAACGCGGCGGGCGAGGCCGTGCTGTCGCGCGAGAAGGCGCGGCGGGAGGAGAGCTGGACCCGGCTCGAGGAAAAATACAAGGCTGGCGAGCGGGTCGAAGGCGTGATCTTCAACCGCGTCAAAGGCGGGTTCACCGTCGATCTTGACGGCGCGGTCGCTTTCCTTCCCGGCAGCCAGGTCGATATTCGCCCGATCCGGGATGTCGCTCCCCTGATGAACGTGCCGCAGCCTTTCCAGATCCTCAAAATGGATCGCCGGCGCGGCAATATCGTCGTTTCGCGCCGTTCCGTGCTCGAAGAAACCCGCGCCGAAAAGCGCAGTGAGATCGTGGCCCGTCTCGAAGAGGGTCAGGTCATCGACGGTGTGGTCAAGAACATCACCGACTACGGTGCGTTCATCGATCTCGGCGGCATCGACGGCCTGCTCCATGTCACCGACATGGCATGGAGACGCGTCAACCACCCGAGCGAGATCGTCAATGTCGGCGACACGGTCAAAGTCCAGATCATCCGCATCAATCCGGAAACCCAGCGCATCAGCCTCGGCGTCAAGCAGCTCGAAGCCGATCCGTGGGAGGGCATTGCCGCCAAATACCCGGTCGATGCGCGGTTCACCGGCACCGTCACCAACATCACCGACTACGGGGCCTTCGTCGAGCTTGAGCCTGGCATCGAAGGGCTGATCCACGTCTCGGAGATGAGCTGGACCAAGAAGAACGTCCATCCCGGCAAGATCGTCTCGACCAGCCAAGAGGTCGAGGTTCAGGTGCTCGAAGTCGATCCCGACAAGCGGCGCATCTCTCTCGGCTTGAAGCAAACCCAGGAGAATCCGTGGGTCGCCTTTGCCAACAGCCATCCCGCCGGCACGACCATCGAAGGCCAGATTCGCAACATCACCGAGTTTGGATTGTTCATCGGGCTTGATGGCGGCATCGACGGCATGGTCCATCTCTCGGATCTTGATTGGACCAAGCCCGGCGAAGAGGTGCTGAAGGACTACAAGAAGGGTGACATGGCCAAGGCCGTGGTGCTCGAGGCCGATGCCGAGAAAGAGCGCATCAGCCTCGGCATCAAGCAGCTGACCGCCGATCCCTTTGCCGCCGGCGCCGGCGCCGAAAAGTTGAAGAAGGGCGTGCGCGTGACCTGCGAGGTGACCCAGGTCAAGGATAACGGCATCGAGGCCAAGCTTCTCGATCACGACCTCACCACTTTTATCCGCCGGTCCGACCTGTCGCGCGACCGCTCCGAACAGCGGCCCGATCGTTTTGGCGTTGGCGAGAAATTCGACGCCGTCGTGACTCAGGTCGATGCCAAGGCGCGCAAAGTCGCGGTCTCGATCAAGGCGCTGGAAATCGCCGAAGAGAAGGAAGCGGTGGCCCAATATGGCTCCACCGATTCCGGCGCATCGCTCGGCGACATCCTTGGCGCGGCCCTGAACAAGGTGAAGGGCGAGGAAGGCGAAGAGGACGAGGCGGGCGAGGAGCCGGCCAAGCCGAAGCGCAAGCGCGCCGCCAAGGACAAGACCGAGTCAAGTGCCACTCCGGAGGAGTAGCCGCGGCTTCGTTTGCGGAGCTGTGTCCGAGTCTGGAGTTCCGTGCGTGAGGTGCAATGGCTCTCGACACTGAAAGCCTGATCGACCGCCGCCGTCTCAAACGGCGGGTTACGGCGTGGCGCATCGCAGCCGTCACATTCGGCCTGCTTGCGCTCGGCCTGTTTCTCTTAAGCGATAGCAATGTGTCCGGCTCTGGCAGCTTCTTGCCCCATGTCGCCCGCGTGACGGTGTCCGGCATCATCACCGACGATCGCAAGATGAACGAGCTGCTCGAGAAGGTCGCCAAATCGAGTCAAGTCAAGGCCGTCATTTTGAATGTCAACAGTCCCGGCGGAACCACGACCGGCGGCGAGGCGATGTACGACAATATCCGCGCCTTAGCCGGCAAGAAGCCCGTCGTCGCCGTGTGCGGCACGATTGCCACCTCCGCGGCCTATATCGTGGCGTTGGCCACGGACCGCATCTTTGTCTACGGCAACACCATCACCGGCTCGGTCGGCGTGATCTTCCAGTGGGCGCAAGTCACCGAGCTCTTGCAGACGCTTGGCATCAAGATTGAGGAGGTCAGAAGCGGTCCGCTGAAGGCGGTGCCGAGCCCGTTCCTGCCGACCGACGAGCAGGCGCGGGCCGTGACCGAGGAGATGGTACAGGAAGCCAAGGTCTGGTTTGTCGATTTGGTGAGCAAGCGCCGGAATATTCATGCGCCTTCCGTGCCGGGCTTGACCGACGGCCGTATCTACTCTGGCCGCCAAGCGGTCGAGCTGAAACTCGTCGACCAGATTGGCGACGAGAAAGCCGCGATGACCTGGCTGGTGGAGGAACGCAGCGTTCCGCCCGGGCTCAAGATTGTCGATTGGAAACCGGCGAGGGAGAGTTCCGGCCTGTCCGGCTGGCTGTTCCAGTCCTTGGCCGAAACAATGGGTCTTTCGGCGGACCGATTGGCCCGAATTGCAGGCGAAATCTCGGCGACCCTCAAGCTTGACGGTCTTGTTTCGGTTTGGCACCCTGCATCGCACTAGGGGGATCAATGGCTTTGCGCCCGTTTGGCGCGAGGCCAAGCGGGGCAGTACAATGATCAAATCCGAGTTGATTCAAAAGGTGGCGGCCGCAAATCCGCATCTCTTCCATCGCGACGTCGAACGCATCGTCAACATCGTGCTTGATGAGATCACCGGTGCCTTGGCGCGTGGCGACAGGGTGGAGCTACGCGGTTTCGGCGCTTTCACCGTAAAGCATCGCGCGGCGCGGCAGGGGCGCAACCCGCGCACCGGGGATACAGTCTTTGTCGAGGACAAATACGTCCCCTTCTTCAAGACTGGTAAGGAGCTGCGCGAGCGCTTGAATCCCGGCGGCCTGCGCTAGGCGGCCGCCAAGGAGAGCCCACATCGATGTGGCGTAAGCTCGTCCTTGCTTTAGTCGTCGTTCCTCTCGGTATCGCGCTGGTCACGCTTGCGGTGGTCAATCGCAAGCCCGTGCAGCTCATTCTCGATCCGTTCGGCGGCAACGAGCCTGCCCTTTCGCTCGAGGCGCCGTTCTTTCTGTTTTTGCTCGGGATGTTCGCGCTCGGCCTCCTGGTCGGCGGGATCGCCACATGGCTCGGTCAGGGCAAATGGCGGCGCCACGCCCGCGAAGAGGCCCGCGAGGCGCGAGACTTGCGCCGTCAAGCGGACCGGCTTGAAAGGGAGCTTGAGGGCTTTGCCTCCGGCCCCCCTCGCCCGCGGCTGACCGTGGAGTGAGCTTTGGCCGGCCGGCGCTAACCTTCCGGCAAGGACATTTGTTGCAGTGCGGTAGACTTTGGCCCTAGGAATGGCATAGGGTGGCGCAAACGCGCCCCCAAAAGGGCCGCCATACCCCTCACCCGAGAGCAAACCGTGCCGGCTAAGGTCAAAATCTGCGGTGTTCGCACGCCCGCCATTATCGAAACGGCGGCGGAGGCGGGCGCCGACTTTGTCGGACTTGTGTTCTTCGACAAAAGTCCGCGGCATCTGACGCTCGAAGCCGCGAAGGCGCTGGCCGAAGCCGCGCGCGGCAAGATCTCGACCGTCGCCGTCCTGGTCGATCCCGGCGATGAGCTCATCGACTCTGTGGCCGAGACTGTGCGTCCCGATCTTCTCCAGCTCCATGGCAGCGAGACGCCGGCGCGTGTGGCCGAGATCAAGGCGCGAACGAAACTGCCGGTGATGAAAGCGATCGCCATTGCCACCCCGGACGATGTCGCGTTGGCCCGCGCCTTCGCCGCGAGCGCCGATCACATTCTGTTCGATGCCAAAACCGAGGATGCGTCGCTTCCTGGCGGCAACGGCGTCGCCTTCGATTGGCGCGCACTCAAAGGTTTCGCCGCACCGTTTGCACTGTCTGGCGGCCTTACCCCTGACACCGTCGGCGAGGCGATCCGAGTGACCGGCGCCGATCTGGTCGATGTATCGTCAGGCGTCGAGCGCGCCCCCGGCGAGAAAGACGCTGAGCTCGTGATGCGTTTCATCCAGGCGGCGAAGGGAGCCGCCCCTCAGGCGAGGGCATCATGAGCGTGCGCAACGAGCCAAATCCACTCAACACCTATCGCACCGGTCCGGACGAGCGCGGCCATTTCGGCCTCTATGGCGGCCGCTATGTCGCCGAGACGCTGATGCCGCTGATCCTCGATCTTGAGCAGGCCTATACGGAAGCGAAGTCCGATCCGGCCTTCCATGCCGAACTTACCGATCTTCTCACCCATTACGGCGGAAGGCCGAGCCCGCTCTATTTCGCCGAGCGGCTCACCGAGCATCTTGGCGGCGCCAAGATCTATTTCAAACGCGACGAGCTCAACCACACCGGCTCGCACAAGATCAACAATTGCCTCGGCCAGATTCAGCTCGCCCGCCGCATGGGCAAGACGCGCATCATCGCCGAGACCGGCGCCGGGCAGCACGGCGTCGCGGTGGCGACGGTCGCCGCCCGGTTCGGCCTTCCTTGCGTGATCTATATGGGCGCGACCGACATCGAGCGGCAGCGGCCGAATGTGTTTCGCATGAAACTGCTCGGCGCCGAGGTCAAGCCGGTGACCTCGGGCTCAGGCACGCTGAAGGATGCCATGAACGATGCGCTGCGCGACTGGGTCGCCAATGTGCACGACACCTTCTACATCATCGGCACGGTGGCGGGCCCGCATCCTTATCCCGCCATGGTGCGCGACTTCCAGTCGGTGATCGGGCGCGAGACCCGCGAACAGATGCTTGAACGCGAGGGCCGGCTGCCCGACACGCTGGTGGCATGCATCGGCGGCGGGTCTAATGCGATGGGCCTGTTCCATCCCTTCCTCGATGAGCCGTCGGTCGCGATCTACGGCGTTGAAGCCGGCGGCCATGGCCTCGATGTGGAGAACGGTCACGCCGCGTCGATGACCGGGGGCAAGCCTGGCGTGCTGCATGGCAACCGCACCTATCTACTTCAGGACGATGACGGGCAGATCCTCGAAGGTCACTCCATCTCCGCCGGTCTCGATTACCCCGGTGTCGGTCCCGAACATTCCTGGCTGAAGGATACCGGCCGGGTGAATTACGTCGCGGTCACTGACAAGGAAGCGCTCAAAGCTTTCCAGCTTTGCACCCGGCTTGAAGGGATTATCCCGGCGCTTGAACCGTCACATGCCTTGGCGCATGTCGAGAAACTCGCGCCGACTCTGCCGCGCGACAATCTCCTGGTGATGAATATGTGCGGGAGGGGCGACAAGGACATCTTTGCCGTCGCCGGCCATCTCAACATGGAGATGTGAGCGTGGCACGCATCGAACAAAGATTTGCAGCGCTGAAGCGGGAGGGACGGGCAGGCCTGGTGAGCTTCATCACCGCCGGCGACCCCGATTACGAGACGTCTCTCGAAATTCTCAAGGCGCTGCCGGCTTCAGGGGCCGACATCATCGAGCTTGGCATGCCGTTCTCGGACCCCATGGCTGACGGTCCGGCAATCCAGGCCTCGTCGCAAAGGGCCCTGAAAGCGGGCCAGACCATGAAAAAAACGCTCGATTTGGTTAAGGCCTTTCGTGCCACCGATGACGCCACGCCCCTGGTTTTAATGGGCTATTACAACCCCATATATGTGTATCCGGTGGATCGCTTCGTCGCCGATGCGGCCGAAGCGGGAGCAGACGGTCTGATCGTGGTTGATGTGCCGCCAGAAGAAGATGCCGAACTTCGTCCTGCCGCTGTGGCGGCGGGTCTTGAGTTTATTCGTCTAGCCACGCCGACGACGGATGCCAAGCGCCTCCCGGCTGTGCTCGCCAATACCAGCGGGTTTGTTTATTACGTATCGATCGCCGGCATCACCGGAACCAAGGCGCCTGACCTGAAGGACGTCAAAGGCCATGTCGGGCGCATCAAGGCAAAGACGAGCTTGCCGATTGCGGTCGGCTTCGGCGTGAAGACGGAAGAACAGGTAAGCGCGATGGCCGGGCTTGCCGAGGGCGTGGTGGTCGGTTCGGCCCTCGTCACGGCTATTGCGCAGAGCCTTGACCATGAAGGCAAGGCGACCCGCGCCACGAAGCCGGACGTGCTAGACTTGGTCGGCCGGCTTGCCGCGGCGCTGCGCCATCCGGCCGAAGCCGTGGCGCTTTAGCGCGTGAGATTAATTTTGAGAGTGTTGTTGAGCCGTGAACTGGATTAACAGCGTCGTCAGACCCAAGATCCGCAGCATCCTTCGCAAGAAGGAATTGCCCGACAATCTGTGGGTCAAATGCCCCGAGACGGGGCAGATGATCTATTACAAAGATCTGGAGTCGAACCAGTTCGTCGTCCCGGGCTCCAATTATCACATGCGCATGTCGGCCGAGGCGCGGCTCAAGTCGCTGTTCGACAGCGCCGAATACGAAACCCTGCCGCTGCCCGAGGTTCCGATCGATCCGCTCAGGTTCCGCGACGAGCGCCGCTATACCGATCGGCTGAAAGACGCCCGCAGCAAGACCGGGTTGGCCGATGCCGTGCTCGCCGGGGCGGGCGAGCTCAATGGCCAGAAGATCGTTGCCGCCGTGCAGGACTTCGATTTCCTTGGCGGTTCGCTTGGCACCGCGGCGGGCGAGGCGATCATCGCCGTGATGCGTGCCGCCGTCATGCGTAATGCCCCGCTTATCTTGTTTGCGGCTTCCGGCGGAGCGCGGATGCAGGAAGGCATACTTTCGCTGATGCAGATGCCGCGCACCACGGTCGCGGTGCAGGAACTGCGCGAAGCGGGTCTGCCTTATGTCGTCGTGCTGACACACCCCACCACCGGCGGCGTGACCGCGTCTTATGCCATGCTTGGCGACATCCATATCGCCGAGCCCGGCGCTCTGATCGGTTTTGCCGGTCCCCGTGTTATCGAGCAGACCATTCGTGAGCAGCTGCCGAACGGCTTCCAGCGCGCCGAATATCTCCACGACCACGGCATGGTAGACATGGTGGTGCATCGCCACGCGCTGCGCGAGACGCTGGCCCGCATCTGCCATCTCTTGACGCACCGCCAGCTCGATCGCGATCTGGCCCTCTCTGAGGCTGTGGACGGCGAGCACGCGCACGCGGCACTCGCCTCGACCATTGCGCACTCCGGCAACGGCCTCGACACTACAGCCGTCGAGGAAGCCGAGGATGACAAAGACATGACCAGCAGCGCCGGCAATGGCGCGAATCGGAATCTGCCGCACGGCGTCTAAGGGCACGAGGGATTGACACAATTACCGCACAGCGCCGGGCGAGGCTCGCCTCGCCCCCGGAGCGCGTCGAGCGACACCCTGCTTGAGCGGCTGAAGGAACTTCACCCCCAATCGATCGATCTGTCGCTTGGGCGCATGGAGCGCTTGCTGGCCGCGCTTGGTCATCCTGAAGAGAAGCTTCCCCCCGTGCTGCATGTTGCCGGCACGAACGGCAAGGGCTCGTTCCTCGCCTTCGCCAGAGCCATCGCCGAGGCCCTGGGCAAACGCGTGCATGTCTATACCTCGCCGCATCTCGTCCACTTCCATGAACGCATCGTGCTTGCCGGGCCGCACGGTTCGGCCGTGATCGCCGAAGAGTTTCTGGTCGATTGTCTTGCCCGCGCCGAGGCAGCCAATGGCGGCGAGCTCATCACGCTGTTCGAGATCACCACTGCGGCGGCCTTCGTCGCTTTCTCCGAGGTGCCGGCCGATCTTCTATTGCTTGAGACGGGTTTGGGCGGACGGCTCGATGCCACCAATGTGGTGGCCAAGCCCCGCCTGACTGCGATCACGCCGGTCTCAATTGACCATGTTTCCTTTCTCGGCGAGACCTTGACCGAGATTGCCGGCGAGAAAGCGGGCATTCTCAAGCCCGGCGTCACTTGCGTGTTGGGCCGGCAAGTGCAGGAGGCGTTCAAAACGATCGAAACACGGGCGGAAGAGATCGGGGCGCCGCTCATCGCCGCAGGCCGCGACTTCGACGCTTACGAGCAGCACGGCCGCCTCGTCTTCAGCACGCCGACCGGCTTGTTGGACCTGCCTCTACCGCGGCTTGAGGGGCGCCATCAGATCGACAATGCCGGCATGGCGATTGCCGCCGCCGATCTCCTGTTCGGCGAGGGGCTTACGGCCCAAGCGCTCGAACAAGGCCTGACGCAGGCCGAGTGGCCCGGGCGGCTCGAGCGGCTTAGCGCCGGCGGGCTACATGCCTATGTGGCTGATGGCACCGAGATCTGGCTCGACGGCGGTCACAATCCTGCAGGCGGCCAGGTGATCGCGCAAAGCCTTGCCGAGCTCGAAGAGCGTGTGCCGTGCCCGATCCATCTCGTGTTCGGCATGATGGACACCAAGGACGCGCGCGCCTTCATCGCCCCGTTCAAGGGGCTGGTCGAGCAGATCTATACCGTGCCCATTCCAAACGAGCCCAACGCCTTTGGCGCCGAGGCCTTGGCCGAGATCGTCCGAGCCGAAGGTTTCAACGTGACGGCGGCATCGAGCGTGCCCGAGGCGCTGCTGAGATCGCAGCATGCGCTGCCGGGACCCGGACGCGTTCTGATCTGCGGCTCGCTTTATCTCGCGGGCCACGCGCTCAGGCTGCACGGTTAGAGGGCTTAAGCCTCGGCGGTGCCGCTGATCCAGGCGGCGAGGTGGTTCTTCGGATAAGCGCCCTTGAGGGTTCCGGCGACTTCGCCATCCTTGAACAGGATCAGCGTCGGGATCGCGCGCACGTTGTAGGTCGAAGGCGTGCGTGGGTTCTCGTCGATGTTGAGCTTGGTGATTTTCACCTTGCCGTCGAGTTCCTTGGCGATCTCCTCGAGCGCAGGGCCAATCTGACGGCAGGGGCCGCACCATTCGGCCCAAAAGTCGACGACCACCGGGGTCGCGGATTTCAGTACCTCGGTCTCAAACGTGTCGTCAGATACTTTTTCCGTAGCCATCAGTCTCTCCTAATTCGCCCGGCCATGCACGGCCCGGGCTATTCGCCAGGGAGGGAACCTAGGTACGCCCCGGAAGGCCGTCAAGGTTCGGCAGGCGCGTCGAACAGGCGCCGTTCGGCAGCATCAAGCGAAGTTGATGGAATTTCCATAAGCCTTGGCCCGTCTGTCCACAGGAGCGCAGCCTTTAGCGGGCGCCCTCCGAACAGCGCTTTCAGCGCCGTTCGATAGCCTGCGAGCTGTGCCACATAGGCCGGGCTGACCTCGTCCGGCGTGGCCGGTGGAGGCCGGTTGGTCTTGTAGTCGACGATGAGGAGGCCACCCTCGACCTCGGCAAGACGGTCGATCTGGCCTTCGAGGTCATAATCCCCGATCCGCGCCACCACCGGGACCTCGGCAAGGCTTCCCGGCCGGAACAGCGGCGCGAATGTGCCGTCTCTTACGATGGCAAGTGTCTCGGCGACGATCTCCTGTCTCATCTCCTCGGAAAGATCGGCGCCGCGGGCTGAAACGAAGGCTTGCGCCGCTCCCTCCTGCGCGTCGGGCTCGATCTCAGGAAGATGCTGCAACAAGGCATGGACGAGTCGGCCTCTGGCGAAGCGGTGCTTTTGCCCAAGCGCGCGGGGCCCGAGCACCGTTTGGTCGGGGAAAGGCTCGGTGCCCACCTCGCCGGCGGTGAGCCGCGAGGGTGCAAGCTTTGGCCGGGCGTGCGACTGCGGCGCCGCTGCGAGTGCCCAGTCCGGCAACGGCTCGGCCGCGTCTTGTGTGGGCTCCTCTTCCGGCTCATCAACGGCCGCCGTTTGCTCCGACACCAATCGTCCGACCGTGCTCTCGTCGGCGCCGTCAAGAAGTGGCCCCAGACCGCCCTTGATCAGGTCGTACCAGCAATCCTTCTCGCGTTTTTGCGCGCCTTCCCAGCCGCAGATATAGAGCCGGTCCCGCGCCCGGGTCATCCCGACATAAAGCAGCCGGTGATACTCCTCGCGCTCCGCGCCGTCCAAATCGCGCTTGCTGTCGTCGAGCGCAGAGAGCTTTGAATGACCAGGCGGCGGCCATACCAGATGGCCGGCTTCGTCTTCGCCATCCCGCGGGAAGGGGTAAAGCCTCGGTCCTGGATTGCGTGCCTTTGAGCAGGTGTCAGGCAGGAACACGATCGGCGCCTCAAGGCCTTTGGCACCGTGGACCGTCATGATGCGGACCTCGTCGCGCGCCTGTTCCATATCGCGTTTGATCTCGACGTCCCCGGTGCGAAGCTCGTTCAGGAAGCCTTGCAGGGACGGCGGAGAGTCGCGGTCGAAGGCGAGCGCACGGTCGAGAAACTCGTCGATTGCTTCAGCGGCCTCAGGCCCGAGCCGCGTCAGCATGCGTTTCCGCAAATGTCCGCCGTCGGCGCCAAGCAGTTCCGAGAAGAACTCATAAGGCGGCAGAAAATCGGCGCGGGCGAGAAGCTGCGAGAGCCTCTCCTCGGCATCGGCAAAGCGCGGGTCGTCGTCTGCCTTGGCCTTGAGCGACGTCCAAAGCGATCCGGACCGGGCATGTGCCAGCGTGAACAAATCGTCGTCATTGAAATCGAACAGCGGACTCTTGAGCACGACGGCGAGCGCAAGATCGTCTTCGGTCATGAGCAAAAAGTCCGCGAGCGCGACCAGATCCTGGACTGCGAGCTGATCGGTCAATCTCATGCGGTCGGCGCCCGCAACCGGCACGCCGAGCCGTTTCAACGCGCGGATCATCGGCGCGGTAAAAGGTTCGCGGCGCCGGACCAGGATCAGAATATCGCCTGGCCTGATTGTGCGCCCTTGCGCCGGAAGCTCTTCGCCCTGGTCGAGCCATGTTTTGATCGTGGTTGCGATGCGGGCCGCCAGCGCATCGACAGAGCGGGCAGCCGCCAAGGCTTCGTTCCAGGGTTCGAAGGCGTCGGCACAGTCTACCGTTTCTTGCGTCTCGACCGTCCATAGCTCGACCAGTCCCGCCTGCCCCTCGCGGTACGCCTGGTGCGTGATCGTGGTCTCGGCAACAAAGATCAGTCCGTTGGCGGCAGGCGGGCGCGCGAAGACGGCGTCCACGGCCGCAAGAACAGGTCGGGTCGAGCGAAAGGACAGCGTGAGCGGGACGTCATGCCAAATGAGGGAGAGAGCGTTCGCGCTCTTCCGGAAGGCGCGGCCAACCTCGCCGAAGCGCATGGGGTTTGCGCCCTGGAAACTATAGATCGATTGCTTTTCGTCGCCGACGGCGAACAACGTGCGCACTTCGTCGCTTCTGCCGGCACCGGCGAAAAACTCGGCGGCCAAATTCTCGATAATGGTCCATTGCGCAGGATTGGTGTCCTGTGCCTCATCGACCAGAATGTGGTCGATCCCGCCGTCGATCTTGTAGAGCACCCAGGACGCAGCCTCAGCGCGCGACAGGAGGTTCTGAGCTTTGACGATCAGATCGTCATAATCGAGCGCGACCTCCATCAGCTTGAGCCGCTCGTACTCGGCTCGCACACTATCGGCGAGCGCGATCACGGCGGCGCTTGCTTCGGCCAGGCGGAGATGGGCGAGGCTTTCGCTGAGCGCTGCAAAGCGCGCTTGCACGTTTTCAAATTGCGCGGCGAGCGTAGGCTCGGCATCGGCGAAGCTCTTGGTGAACATCTGGCTTGCCGGGTTGCCCTCCTTGGTCAGGAACAGCTCCGCAAACGCGGCAGCACGGCGTTCGCCCGCGGTTGCCTTTGCCGTCTGCAGACCGGCCTCGGCCTTCTTGTCCGTCTTCGTCGTTGGACCGAAGGACGCGAAGGCGGCGATAAATTTATCGAGCTCGTCGTCGCCCATCACGGACGCGAGGTCTGTGGTCAGCGTCTCCTCCGTCTCATCGCCGACACGGAAAAGCTGCCTGAGCGCAAGCCTCTCCGCCTCGGCCCAATCGGCACGACCGTCATGATAGGCGGCCATCACAGCAAGCTCTTCTCGCTTGGCCATGACGGTCTCGATCACCTGGCGGACCCAGTCGCCCGAGGTGAGGGCCAAGACCGTCGCTAGAGCGAGCCCGAGCGGCCCGTCACTATCCTCCGCGGCGCGGGCAAGCGTTGCGTGGAAGGCGGCGCGTTTTAGACTTGCCTGTTCGTGTTCGTCCAACACTGCGAAATGCGGCGTGACTTGCGCTTCGAGCGGAAAACGCTGCAGCAGCCGCTCGCAGAAGCCGTGGATGGTGTGGATCTTGAGGCCGCCTTTGGCTTCGAGCGTGCGCGCAAACAGCCGCCGGGCCAGGCGCAAAGTTTTGGCGTCTGCAAGCTGTCCCGAAAATTCGGCAAGTCGTTCGGCTAGAGCGTCGTTATTGGCGGTGGCCCAGTTGGCCAGCTCTCCCAACAGGCGGTTCTGCATCTCCGCCGCCGCGGTCTTGGTATAAGTCAGGCACAAAATGGACTCAGGCGCCGAGCCTGCGAGCAAGAGACGCAAAGCGCGCCTGACCAAGACCTCGGTCTTGCCGGTGCCGGCGCTGGCCGACACCCAGGCCGAGGCGCCCGGGTCGGATGCACGCTTTTGATTGGCGTCGTGCTCGGGCGGAAGCGGCGGCCGCGCGGTCATCCGAACTCCTCCTCGATTTCCTGCGTCAGCCATTCCTTGATGCGGGCCAGGTGTTCGTACTGGTCGTACTTGTAGGCTTGCCGGAAGGCCTGTCCTGGCCTCCGCTTCACCTCATACGGCATGTCCGGATCGGCGTAGCGCGCAATGAGCCGCGTCAGTTTCGCTTGCGCCTCGCGCGCGAGAACGTCCGGCTCCGTCTTGCCTGCCTCACGTTCTTCGCCGCCTTCGCCGCGGCCCGTGATCTGAATGTAGAGAAGATTGCTCACCGCGCATTTGCCGAGATCGGGAAAGCCGCCTTCCGCAGCGATTAGCGCTTCGAGCGGAAGCTGCGGCGCGGACAACTCCTCGACATGTTTCAGCGGGGGCGGCTTGCCGGTCTTGTAATCGTAGATCGCCACCGATCCGTCTTCGGCGGTGTCGATGCGGTCGGCGCGCGCGGTGAGCCGGAAGGCATTGCCTAGATCGAGGCTGCCATGCACCTCGGTAGTGATGTCCTTGACCCCGGCCCGGCGGGCGGGCTCCGTCGCCGCGAACCAGCGCGCGAAGCGGTGGAAAGCGGGGCGCCAGAACGCCTTGACCACGGGCGAACCGGCGAGCGCCGTGAAGTGTTTCTCCGCAATCCCGACGAGTGTTTTCTCGATATCGCCGGGAAGGTGGTCCCGATACTGGCGCGAAAAGTCGTGCAGGACCTGGTGCACGATCTGGCCGCGCAAGGCTGCATCGGGCTCCATTCCGAGGTCGTTCAGCGGCTCGAGCTTTAAAATGTATCGCGCGAAGATCTCATAAGGATTGGCGATCCAGCGTTCGATCCGCGTCACGCTCAATCGGCGCGGCCGCGCTTCCAGCGGCGGTCTCGGTTCCGGCGGCTTTACCGGATCGAGTGGCGGCGCATCGTCGCGCGCGCGCGCCCAGGGCGCCCAAGGCGCGTCCGGTGCAAACTTGTCTTCGATCCCTGCCGCTTTCGCCAAAGCAAGTAGACGCTGAAGCCAGCGCGACGGCACGGTCGGCACGCCGTCGACCTTAAGCGCGCGGGTGAGATAGACCTCGTTCGCGCCGAGCGCTTGCACGAAATCGTGTGCCGAGAGACCGGTGCGCCGTTCCGGGGGAGGAAGTTTCAGGGCGTCACGCATTGGCCGGCTGAGCCAAGGTCCGGCTTCTTCGGGGCGCGGCCAGACACCTTCATTGAGACTGCCGAGGATCATGAGGTCGGGCTGTTGCAGCCGCGCTTCGAGCGGCCCCCAGATGAAAATGCGGGGGTGAACGCTGGCACGCGGCCGCACCGCCTCCGCGGCAACGAGGCTGCGATAGAATGCAGGGTATTCGGCCAGTTCCAGCGTGACGGCGCGCCCGTCCTCGATCAAAGCGGCAAGGAGCACCGAAAGCGCTTCGCCAGCCTCGCCCTTCCACAGCTCGGACGGCGAGCCGCTCGTATCGCGCGCTACAGCCTCAGCGGTGGCCGCATGAGCCTCGGCAAGGCCCGAGGCAGGCTTGACCCCCGCGCCAAGTGCCATGAGCGGCGCAAATGCGGCCTCGAGGTCGGCGATGAGGCTCCGTGCTGCCTCTTGCTCCTTTTTGCTCAAGCGAAGAGGTCCGCGCCTGTCCTCGTCTCGCGCGGCGTAAAGAGCGGCGCGGGCTCCGGCAAGACCCTCGCCGACATAGACGCCGCGGAAGGCGCCGCGTTCGAGCGCTCGCGCCGCCGACCGTGCCGCAGCCGGGTCCCGCCCGACCCGGGCCAAGGGATGCTTGAGCAAGGCCATGAGCTCAGCAGGGGCGAAATTCGCCTCGATTGCGCCCAGCACCAGATCGAGAAACGCGCCCGGCACGGTGCGCGCGGCCGGCACGCCCGCCGAATCGTCGACTGCGAGGTCGTAGCGCTTGAGGCGCGCCGCCACGCGCCGCGCCAAGGTCCGGTCGGGCGTGACAAGCGCTGCCGTCTTGTCCGGCGTCTCGATCGCGCTTCTGAGTATGAGCGCGATGGCTTCGGCCTCGTCATGCGCTGATGGCGCGTCCACCAGGCAAATACCGGCAAGGGCATTGGCAAAATTCGTCTCTTCGCCGGAGGCGCGCTCATCGCCAATGACCTGCGCCCAGCAATCGGTGCTCCCGGCCGGGCGCAACGCTTCGCTGATGAAATGAAGGCGCGCCGCGCTTGCAGGATCGGGGAGAGCTCCGGGCACGTAAGCGACATCGGCGCGGGTGATGCCTAGGTCTCGCAGCAAGTCCGCCATGCCGCATTGCGGGTGCTCGGGATCGTCGCCAAGCTGCGACCAGCTCTCCTCATCGAGAAACGTGTCCAGGCCGGGCAGAACGACCGCGCCATTCGGCAGTGACGCGATCGTCTTGAGCAGTTTTGCCGTGGCGGGCACCGTACCGGTCGATCCGGCAGCAATGACAGGATGAGGCGAGCCTTTGGCCAAGCGTTCGGTTTCCTGCGCCATCAGCAGGGTACGGCGCGCGACCGGAGACGAAAGACCGTTGTCGCTGAGATAGCGCGGCCATTGCTCGGTGACGATCTTGAGAAAATCGACGGTCAACTGCCAGTGCCCGGCGAACTCCTCCGGCACGAGATCCTTAAGCGAGGACAGCGTAACCTCCTCGGTCTCGATAAAGTCCATAAGCTGCGCGAGCTCGGCGGCAAGATGAGACGCCTGGCCCGGCGTCAGCGCGAACACCGGAGAGGCGGAAGCGTCCCGTTCGGCCATCGCTTCCGCGCCGAGTTGGCGTCCGAAGGCAAGCACGAGCCGCATGAGTGTGAGACGCCGCGGTAGCGCGCCGATGGCGGGCTCTCCGGCAGCGCCATCCTCTTCTGAAGCGCCCCCGAACAGGAGCGCGGCGTCCTCGTCCGCGTCGCCGAGTGCCCTGATGCGCGGCAGCAGCAGAGCCTCGCCCTTGGCCTCGGCGAGAAAGGCCTCACGCAGCGCGCGGCCCGCGCGTCGTGTCGGAAGATAGATGGTCGTGAGCGGGAGCGTCAGTGGATCGGGCTTGGCGCCGCCGGGTGACGGCAGTTCGCCTTGCAAGATGGCCTTCGCCAGCGTGGTGAGGAACGGCGCCGATGGCGGGATCGTGTAGAGCCTCGGCGCCTGCGGCGGGGAGTCAGGCACCTTCGCGCTCGAATGCGTTCTCCGCCTCGGCCAAGGCTTCGGGCGTTCCTACATGCATCCAGTTTCCGTCGAGCTCGATGCCGTAAAGCTTGCCCTTGGCGAGCGCCCGATCCCACAACACGTTCAGCGAGAAGCGGTCGTCGGGCGCATTTTTGAACAGCCTCTCGTCGCACAGCGATACGCCGGCAAAGGCGAACGGCACGGTCTCGTCGGCGCCCCTGCGGGTGAGCCGCCCGGCACGGTCCATGGCGAAGTCGCCCCTGGCCGCATAGCCGATGCTGGTCGAGGCCGCGGCGAGCAGCAAGAGACACTCCATCGCCGCAGGGTTCCACGCCTCCAGCATGCCCGACAGCGCCGGTGCGGCACGCTCGCTCCAAACGGAATCGGCGTTATGGATGAAGAACGGACCCGGCCCGAGCAGATGCAACGCTCTCTTGGCCCCGCCGCCTGTGTCGAGCAGGACGCCACGCTCATCGGAAACGAGCGTCTCGGGCGGCCTCTTCCGGCGGCGCGCAAGATGCGCTTCAAGCTGATCGGGCAAATAGTGAACGTTCACCACTGCCGTCCTGACCCCCGAGGCGGCCAAGCGGTCGAGCACATGATCGATCAGAGTCTTGCCGGCAAGCGGCAGAAGCGGCTTCGGCGTGGTCAATGTCAAAGGGCGCATGCGCTCGCCAAATCCCGCTGCTAGCACCATTGCCGTCTTGGCCTCAGTCATGATGCATTCCCTTCAGACCACGAGCGGCGGCACATCCTGGGCGGCTGGAAACTCGCGCTCGTAGAAGCGGCGAAGCTCGGCCAAGGACGGATGGGCCAGGTCACGGCTAAGATAGCTTGCGACCCGCGGGATATGAGCGAGATAGCCGCGCTTGCCGTCACGTTTTGCCAATCGCGCAAAAATGCCGAGAATCTTAGAATTTCGCTGGGCGCCGAGCAGGGCGTACAGCGAGAGAAAACTGTCTTGCGAGAACGGCTTGCCGCTAGCACCCCGTGCCGCACAGTAGCGAGCGAGAAGCTCCCCTTCAAGCGTGTCGGCCAGGCTGAGCCGCGCATCTTGCAAAAGCGAAACAAGGTCATAGGCAAGCGGACCTAATACCGCATCCTGAAAATCAAGAATCCCAACGCGCCTGATTCCCTCCCGTTCCGGAAGCCACATCAGGTTCGGTGAATGATAATCTCTGAGCACCCAACCGGGGTCGGCCTCGCTCGCTTGCGCCAGAAGAGGGCGCCATAGAAACTCAAACTCTTCAGCCAAGCCGGGCGGTGCTTCACGTCCATGCAGCGCGGGCCAGAACCAGTCGATCAGCAACGACGCCTCGACCAGCATCGCCTCGGTGTCATAGCGCGGAAGTTTGTAAGGCGCATGACCCGGAACCGGCAGACGCTCAGGCGGCGCCCTATCGGCAAGCGCCACGAGAACATCGACTGCCGCGGCCCAAAGTTCGCTTTGAGAGCGGCCGCGTTGCACCTCTTTGCCGAACACGGCCTCGCCTAAATCCTCCAGAACGATGAAGCCCTGGTCGAGATCGAAGGCATAGATCTCAGGGACCGAGAGGCCGACCTCTTTAAGCGCGCCTGCGACTGCCACGAACGGTGTTATGTCCTCGGCAAGATGCACGAGCGCGCTGTAAGGCCTGCCTTCGCGGATCGGCGGCCCGTCCGGCTGACGCGGTGAATTCATCAGAATGACCGAATGGCCGGGCGTGCCGAGCCGCGCGTAAGAGCGAGTCGACGCGTCTCCTTGGAGATAGCGGGCGAACTCTTTCGCCTGAGGCGTGCGGTCGAGAAAGCGAGACAGTGCTTGTAGGCGGGCGAGCCTCTTCGCCCAGTTGCCGTGCCCGGTCAGCACGATCCGGCGCGTATCGGGCTGCGGCGTTTCCTCGATGGCGACATCGAGGCGGTCGGGCGGAAGCCAAGACGAGGCGCGTTCCGGCCATTCGACCAGCACGGCGCCCTCGGCTAACGCATCCTCAAGACCGAGTTCGTCCAGTTCGCCCGACTCCAAGCGGTAAAAATCGCAATGGGCAACGGTGAGATGAGACACCTCGTAGCGCTGCATCAGCGCGAAGGTCGGGCTGGGAACTTCCGTCCCGCCGCCAAGGCCGGCGATCAGCGCGCGCGCAAACGTCGTCTTGCCCGCACCGAGCGGTCCGGACAGCGCAATGACGTCGCGCGATCTTAGAACGAGAGCCAGACGGCCCGCGATGATTTCGAGCCGGACGAGGTCGACATCGTCGAGACTCCAGCTTGCAGTCATCCGGTGCGGATCGACTTGTAGCGCGGCTCATCCGGCACGGCGCTTTCTTCAACCGGGTCGCGCCGATAAGGGAGAAGAAGGGTCACGCGCGTTCCGCGCCCCGGCGCCGACTCGAGCGCGACAGATCCGCCATGAAGCTCGGCGAGGCTCTTGACCACGGACAGGCCCAAGCCCGCACCGCGGCGGCGGGAGCCGTGAGCGCGGCTTTCGAAGCGATCGAACACCGCTTTCTGGTAATCCTCGGGAATGCCCGCGCCTTGATCCGCGACGGTGAAGCCGAGCATGGACCCCTGCCGCTCGCAGCGAAGCGCGATCTTTCCGCCTGCGTCGGAGAAGCCAATGGCATTCGAAAGAAGGTTGTACAGCATCTGCGTGACGCGCTTTCCGTCGGCGATGAAGTCATCGATGCCCCGCTCGATTTCGATGTCAAGCGTGAGCTCGTTCTGCTTGATCCGCTCTTCCAATCCTTGCACCGCCTGCTCGATCACGTGGCTGACTTTCACCGGCTCAAGCTCTAGCTCAAGCGTCCCGGCATCGATGGTGGCGAGATCCAGGATATCATCGATAATGGCGAGAAGAGTGTTCCCCGAAAGCTGGATATCGCCGAGATATTCACGCTGCCGCCCGGTCAGAGGGCCGGTGAGGGGACTTGCCAGGAGCTCGCTGAAGCCAATGATATTGGTGAGCGGTGTGCGAAGTTCATACGATACGTGGCTGATAAATGCGGTCTTGAGGCGGTCTGCGGCTTCGAGCGCTTCTGCCCGCTCGGTCAATGCGCGCTCGGCCTGCTTGGCGTCGGACACATCGACATAAGTCAGCAGCGTCCCGCCATCAGGCAGCGGCAGAACCGCGCATGCAAGCACGCTGCCGTCGAGCCGGTCGAATTCCGTTTCGTAAGGCACGCGCTCGGCAACGATGGCGGTGACCGCCGTTTTGATGCGCTCCCATTCTTTGGCGTTGTCGTAAAGGGCGCGGCACCGGCCGATCACCGCATCGATATGCGGCTCGCCGTTCAGTTGCTGAGGGGCAAGCTGCCAAATGGCGGCAAAAGCCTGGTTGAACAGGCGCAGACAGCCATTCGGGGCGAACACCGCAACGCCCTCGCGTAACGTGTCGAGCGTCTCCCGCTGCACCTCGATCAGCGCATTGTAGCGGCTCTCAAGCAGGAGCCGCTCGGTGACGTTTTCATAGAGATAGGTGACGCCCGCTTTGCCTTTGCTGTCGGCGATGACATGCAAGGTCCGCCCGTCGGGGAGGTGCCACTGATCCTCGGTCTGCGCATCGGAGCTATAGGCGGTCAACCAGGTCCGTTTCCAGGCGCGATAATCGGCCTTCTCAGGCAACCTGCGCGCTTGGCGCAGGCGGTCGAGGATCTCGCCGTCGCGCGGGCGGGTGGCAAGCCATTCGGGATCGAGCTGCCACAGATCGACATAAGCCTGATTAAAATGGGCGAGCCTCTTGTTGGCGTCGAACACCGCAAAGGCCGTGGCCAGCCGGTCGAAGCTTCGGAAATTCGCATCAAGACTCGGTTTCGTTTCTTCGGGCGTGCGCGGAGGCTTCTGTGCCTCGTCAAGCAGCCCGCGCAGCGCCGAGACTTGCTCTTCGAGCTGCCGGTGCCTGCTCTGGAGTTCGGCATGATCGAGCCTCTCTCCGGCCAGTTCGCGCATCTTGAGCACGATCGTGCGGCCGGCGGCGCGGCCGCTCGCCTCGATATGCCGGTCGCGCGCAGTCTTCAAAGTGAGGCTGAAAGACTCGCCCCGCTCGACCAGCGTATCGATCGCGCCATCGAGTTCCTTGGCCGATTGAGTATCGAGCCATCCGGGGAAATTGAGAAAATCGTCGATCTCGGGCGGCACACCGAGAGTGCTGGGCAACGTGGCGACGAGAAGCTCCGCTTCGCCTGCCTCGGACACGGCGAGAAGTGCCTGAGGCTCCGCCGCAACCAGCGTGTCGAGCAGGCCTTCGCTCGCACGATAACTTTCAGCCTCGCGTTCGGCTGCGGCCTGCGCCTTTTTTGCCCGCTCTGTGGCGCGCAAGCACGCGATTGCCGTCCCCACGGCGAAGGCGATGATGCCGAGATTGATACCGAGCGTCAGAAGCGTATGGGCATCGACCGCGGGCCCGCCGCTCGCGGCCATGGCTGCTTCGAGAGGAAGGAGAAAACTGGAGAAAGCCAGGACGCAGGACAGTATCGTCGGCCACCCCGATAAAGGTGTTGCCCTGCCCAAGCTCGTCCGCATGGTCCCTCGCTCCCGCGCCGCCCATGGCCCTGCCTCGCTTCACGCTGCCACAGACTGAACGCGGTCCGATCGACCCCCGCGAGCCTCAAGGCGAATCAGGCTTAGCTTAGCTTTATCGATGACTCTTGCCCACCGGCACGGCGCAGGCTCGTCACCCGCGCCGCGGGTCTCAATACCGGTAAGTTTCGGGCTTGTAGGGCCCCTGGACGGGCACGCCGATATAGTCCGCCTGGTCTTCGGTGAGCTTGGTGAGCATGGCGCCGACCTTGCCGAGATGAAGCCGCGCCACCTTCTCATCGAGCTGCTTCGGCAAGACGTAGACCTTCTTCTCGTATTGGTCGGGATTGTTCCAGATCTCCATCTGCGCCAATGTCTGATTGGTGAAGGAGGCGCTCATCACGAAGCTCGGATGGCCCATGGCATTGCCGAGATTCACCAGCCTGCCTTCCGACAACAAGATGATGCGGTTGCCGTTCGGAAACTCGATCTCGTCGACCTGCGGCTTGACGTTTTCCCATTTGTAATTGCGCAAAGCCGCGACCTGAATCTCGGAATCGAAATGCCCGATATTGCAGACGATGGCTCGGTCCTTCATCTCGCGCATATGTTCGATGGTGATGACGTCCTTGTTGCCCGTGGCGGTGACGAAGATGTCGGCTCTCGGCGCCGCATCCTCCATGGTCGTGACTTCGTAGCCTTCCATCGCCGCTTGTAGGGCGCAAATCGGATCGACCTCCGCGACCAGCACGCGACAGCCGGCGTTGCGCAGGCTGGCGGCAGACCCTTTGCCCACATCACCGAAGCCCGCGACCATGGCCACCTTGCCTGCCATCATCACGTCGGTGCCGCGCCGGATCCCGTCGACCAGGCTCTCACGGCAACCGTAGAGATTGTCGAATTTCGACTTGGTGACGCTGTCGTTGACGTTGATCGCGGGGAATAGGAGCGTGCCCTTCTTCTCCATGTCGTAGAGCCGGTGCACGCCGGTGGTGGTCTCCTCCGTCACGCCGCGGATATTTTTGCCGACAGTGGTGTACCAGCCGGGCCGCTCCTTCAGCCGCTTCTTGATGGCGGCAAACACGACCTCTTCTTCTTCGTTGGCCGGCTTGTCGAGGAACGCCGTGTCGCCGCTCTCGGCGCGTACGCCGAGATGGATCAGCAGCGTGGCATCGCCGCCGTCGTCGAGAATCATGTTGGGCGTGCCGCCATCGTCCCATTCGAAGATGCGGTGGGTGAAGTCCCAATACTCTTCGAGGCTCTCGCCCTTATAGGCGAAGACGGGAATGCCGGTGGCGGCGATGGCAGCGGCGGCGTGGTCTTGGGTCGAGTAGATATTGCAGGAAGCCCAGCGGATGTCGGCACCAAGCGCTGCAAGCGTCTCGATCAGGACGGCGGTCTGGATGGTCATGTGCAGGGAGCCGGCAATGCGCGCGCCCTTGAGCGGTTTCTTTGCCGCATATTCCTCACGCACCGCCATGAGCCCCGGCATCTCCGTTTCGGCGATGGCGATTTCCTTGCGACCCCAATCGGCCAGCCCGATATCCTTGACGTGATAATTCATTGCTCCGCGTCGCTCTCCGTCCTGATAAAGATATAAAGAAGTCCTTATATCTTACTGTGACGCCTGAGAGTCAAGGCTGGACCCGCCTTAGAAATTGCCGAGAACCTTGATTTTCTTTAACGCAGGCGACGGAGCCTCCCGGGGTAAGATAACCAATGCCCAATTTCAGTCGCGCGCCGTCCTCAGCTCCTTCCGTCTATGTGTGGGACCGGTTTGTGCGGATCTTTCACTGGACCTTGGTCTTGGGCTTCACGATCGCCTATCTGACCGAGGACGACCTCCTCACCGTGCATGTCTGGGCCGGATATGCGGTGGGCGTTCTGGTCGTGGCGCGTATCGTTTGGGGCTTTGTCGGGACGCCACACGCGCGCTTTTCCGACTTTGCGTATTCGCCTAGGGCCGCCTTTCGTTATGTGCGCGACCTCCTCCTCTTTCGGGCCGAGCGTCATGTCGGTCACAGTCCCGGCGGCGGTTACATGGTTTTCTTATTGCTCCTGTTCCTGGCGGCGACGGTGATAACGGGCCTCGTCGTCTATGGCGGAGACCAACAGGCGGGACCGCTTGCCGGGATGTTCACCGAGCAAACCGGCGAAGCGATGGAAGAGGTTCACGAGGTTGTCGCCAACATTACGCTTGGCTTGGTGATCGCCCATATCGCCGCAGTGCTGCTTGCGAGCTTCGCACACCGCGAAAACCTGATCGGCGCCATGGTGACGGGCTATAAGCGTCCCTGAACGGGTCACGCGTCTTCGTCGAAGCCGCTCTCGACTAGAGTGATGAGCGCCTCGAGCGCGGCCGCCGCGTCCGGGCCTTCGGTTTCAATCAGGATCGAGTGACCTTGACTGGCGGCCAGCATCATGAGTCCCATGATCGACGTGCCGGCCACCGTATGACCCTCGCGTGTCACCCGAACCGTGGCGGTAAACTCGCCCGCGCAACGCACGAACTTGGCCGAAGCTCGCGCATGCAGTCCTTTCTTGTTGGGGATCACAACCTCGGCAGAGTACAGGCCGGCGCGCGATTTCCTTTTTTTGTCGCGAGCCTGTGTCACTCTTTAGTTCGCCGCCAGAATCTTGCTGGCCACGCTGATATATTTCCGCCCCGCTTCTTGCGCTTGAGTGATGGCCTCCTCAAGCCCGCACTCGTTTCGAATGCTCGCGAGCTTGACCAGCATCGGCAGGTTAACTCCGGCGATCACCTCGACATTGGATTGATCCATTGCCGAGATGGCGAGGTTCGACGGCGTCCCCCCGAACATATCGGTAAGCACGACGACACCCTTGCCGCTGTCGACGCGAGCAAGCGCACTCAGCATGTCGCTGCGCCGCGTCTCCAGATCGTCGTCAGGCCCAATTGAGATCGTCTCGATCTGCTCCTGCGGACCGACTACGTGCTCGAGCGCAGAACGAAATTCGTGCGCAAGCCCCCCATGCGTGACGATAAGAACGCCGATCATGTTACCCCTTGCTTCAGGTCCGCCCGGCCAAAGGCCGCTATCTTTGTCAGGAGTGGTGGTAAGCGCAAGTGCGATCCCTGCCTTATTTTGGGTTATCAGGCACCGCCAGGAGGAGGGCCATTTTGAGCTTTAGCGGGGCCGATGCCTCGAAGGGCGCGAGCTTCAAGAGCGGTACGGTGACGCCCGCAATCCTGGCCCGATCCCACGATTCCGGCGGCATTCGCGGCACGTCTTTCTCGTTTACCAGATCGCACACAAGCACGAGATCGGCCTCCGGCAGGAACGGCACTTCGACGATTCCGAGCCCTCTGAGTTCGATCTTGCCGGCAAGCGCCGGGGGTGGTGAGGCGAGGAGCCCATGGCCGGGCCGGGCCTCGATCCACACTTGATCATCGGCCACGAGGGAGGGCCGGTCTTCGCCGTCTCCCGGCAGGTTCAAGACTCTTAGCGCCAGGTCCGATTTACCGGCGCCGGGGTTCCCGCGCAGCAGTGCGGCCCGCCGCCCGAAAGCCACGCAGGTGCCGTGGACGAGCTCGCGTTCCTGGCTCACTCATGCCTCTCGTGTCGCGTGTCAGCTTGCGGGCAGCCGGATGACAAATCGTGCCCCGCCGCCGGACTCATGCGCGGGACGATTCTCGGCATAGAGCCTTCCGCCATGAGCGGCCACGATCTGCCGCGAGATATTGAGACCAAGGCCAGAATTCTGACCGAAGCTCTCTTGCGGGCGGTCGGTATAGAAGCGCTCGAAGATGCGCTCCAGATTGTCCTCAGGAATGCCCGGGCCCTCGTCCTCGACCGTGATCCGGATGTCAGGTCCGATACGCCGCGCCATCACGGTGACTTTGCCACCGGGCGGCGAAAACGAAAGTGCGTTGTCGAGCAGGTTGACGATGACCTGACTGAGACGGCTATCGTGGCCGCTGACACGGTAGGGATGCGAACCCGGTGCATAAGCGATTTCGGTCGCGACCGCGGGCGAATCCCCGCGGTGAATGTCGTTGAACAGCGAAACGGTGGTGCGGATCAGCTCCGCCATGTCGACAGGCCTTGCGTCCTCGCGCGCAAGCTCGGCGTCGAGACGAGAGGCATCGGAGATATCGCTGATCAAGCGGTCGAGCCGCTTCACGTCGTGCTGGATAACTTCCATCAGCCGTTGTTTGGACTCATCGGTCTTGACCAAGGGCAGCGTCTCCGAGGCGCTTCTGAGCGAAGTCAGCGGATTCTTGAGCTCATGGGCAACGTCTGCGGCGAAGTTCTCGATTGCATCGATCCGCTGGTAAAGCGCGTGGGTCATGTCGCGCAGCGCGCCGGACAGATGGCCGATCTCGTCGGTGCGGTCGGTGAAGTCAGGGATTTCGGCGCGCGCCTTGACGCTATGGCGCACGCGCTCGGCCGCGGCCGACAGCCGCTGAACCGGGCCCGCGATGGTGTTGGCGAGGATCACCGATAACACGATGGCGATGGCTGCGGCGAACAGCGACACCCGCACGATACCCCAGCGCTCGGCGGCGACGATATTGTCGATGTCGCCTCCGCGCGTCGACAGCAGCAGTACGCCGAGCACCGCGCGCATGCGCTGAACAGGTACCGCCACGGACACAATCAGTTCGCCCTTTTCGTTGATTCTGACGATCGGCACCGACGTCCCGGTCAGCGCGGTAGCCACTTCCGGATAGGCCTTGCCGTTGGCGCCGCCATCTTCGGTGTAGAGCGGCAGGTCGTAGCGCTGCATGCGCGTCTTCACCGCCTGCCAAAATCGCGTCAGCGCGGCGGGTTCCTCCGGCGCCGGCGGCGGCAAGTCGTAACGCAACACCTCTCCGCGCGAATAGAAGATGTCGGAATCCAGGATCAGCGCGCCGTCGCGATTATAGATGCGGGCGCGGCTGCCGGTGGGCTTGACCAGGGGCCGCAGAATCGGAGCCGCGCGCTCGGGGTCGATGGTGAACTCGAGCTGGTTCGGCAGCGCGCTATGATCCAGGTTGATCTGGCCCTGTTCCGCCTCGAGAAGGCTTTCAGGATCGAGCTGGAGCTCGTCTGTGTCGACGCCGGCGGAGGCGGCGATAGCGCGGGCGATGATCTCGCCCTGCGTCAGCAGGCTCTGCACCTTGGCGTCGATCAGCCCAGCGCGGAATTGGTTGAGGTAGAGGATGCCCGACACAAGGATGGCCAGGCCGATCAGGTTCAACACGACGATCCGCCGTGTCAGGCTGGAAAAGCCATGGCGGAACGGGAGGTGCTCAACCGCCCAGGATACGCCGCGGCGCGTACGATCACGCCCGGCCCGAACGAGGCGGCGCGTGTGCTTCCACAGCGTTGCCGCGTCAGGCCGTTGCCAGGACCTGTCGGCCTCGGCTGTCATCGGCTGCGTCCGTCACTCTTTGAACCGGTAACCAACGCCATAGAGCGTCTCGATCACGTCGAAGCTCGAATCGACGGCCTTGAACTTCTTGCGCAACCGCTTGATGTGGCTGTCGATGGTCCGGTCGTCGACATAGACCTGGTCATCATAGGCCGCATCCATCAGCGCGTCGCGGCTTTTCACCACCCCGGGACGGGCGGCCAGCGACTGCAGGATCAGGAACTCAGTAACGGTCAAGGTCACCGGGCGGTTGTCCCAGACGCAAGTATGACGCTCGGGGTCCATTTTCAGCTTGCCGCGTTCGAGCACCTTCGATTTGTCCTCGATCACGGCGCCCGTCTCGCGCGGCTGGGCGCGCCGGAGCACCGCCTTCACCCGCTCGACCAGCAGCCGCTGCGGAAAGGGTTTGCGGATGAAATCGTCGGCGCCCATCTTGAGGCCGAACAGCTCGTCGATCTCCTCGTCCTTCGAGGTGAGGAAGATCACCGGCAGCTCGCTCCGCTGGCGAAGCCGGCGCAACAGCTCCATGCCGTCCATGCGGGGCATCTTGATATCGAGGATGGCAAGATCGGGCGGGCTCGCGGCGAAGCCGTCGAGCGCACTGGCTCCGTCGTTATAGGTCTGAGTCTTGTAACCTTCCGCCTCGAGCACCATGCGCAGCGAGGTGAGGATGTTACGATCGTCGTCGACAAGTGCGATAGTTGGCATTGTGGGGGGCCTTTGCGGCAATTGACTTTTTGCAGGGGTTTAGAGCTGCGGTCAATTATGGCAGCTTTGGGGCGGAGTCCGCCACTTGTCCCCTGGTGGTGCAACAAATACCGTTATGGCGCAAGTGAATAAGTCTCAA
>Ga0315534_1000413_pt1 | contig 29280 bp, 24 predicted proteins | sample SalMarSW160240MG_FD_203094 | JGI IMG/M metagenome (GOLD analysis project Ga0315534, IMG submission 203094) | Salt marsh sediment microbial communities from the Plum Island Ecosystem LTER, Massachusetts, United States - Salt Marsh Sediment SW1602-40 ...
TGCTCGTTCTGTGAGGAGTGCATTCCCGGGTCGTCGGCGACCGCGAGAACGAGGCCGCCGTTGGTGCCGGTGACGGCGGAGTTCATGAAGGCGTCGGCGGCGACGTTGAGGCCGACGTGCTTCATGCAGACCAGGGCGCGCTTGCCGGCCCAGCTCATGCCCAGCGCCTCCTCGTAGGCGACCTTTTCGTTGGTCGACCAGAAGGCGTGGACGTCGCCTGATTTCTTGGTTCGACGCTCGACGAATTCGAAGATCTCGGTCGAAGGCGTGCCTGGGTAGCCGTAGACACCGCTGAGCCCCGCGTGAATTGCGCCAAGGCCGATGGCCTCGTCACCGAGGAGAATCTCTCTATCCATGCGTGCTCCCTTCGCAGGGTCAAATGACGATTCGCGAAGCGCGGGCCGCCGCGCCTCCAGCGGATGTGAATTGTCTCATGCGCCCCAAGAGACGACAAGCGCCGGCGCGTGTCGTTTTCTTCGTTCCATGGCTCGGAGCCCTGACGCGAAGAAAATGAAAAGAGGACTGGGGTATAGGTGGGCGGAAAATCCGAAATTCGAAATTCGAAATTCGAAATTGGGACGGGCAGACAGGCGAAATTCCGAATTCCGAATTCCGACTTCCGAATTCGTATAGAATCCCCCGCATGGCGAAACCGCGCATTCTGGTCACCAACGACGACGGCTATACCTCGGAGGGCATCCAGGTCCTGGCTGACGCCCTCGATGGCCTCGGTGAGATCTGGATCGTTGCACCGAACCGGGAACAGTCGGCGGTTTCGCACGCACTGACGCTCGACCGACCCTTGCGCATCGAGCGGTTGGGCGAACGGCGGGTCTCGGTCGACGGCACTCCGACCGATTGCGTCGCCATCGCAATGTCGAGCCTGATGGAGGGACACCCTCCCGACCTGGTGGTGTCGGGCATCAACTTCGGCTACAACATGGGCGCTGACGTTCACTACTCGGGCACCGTTTCTGCCGCCTTCGAGGGGGTCATCCTCGGAGTGCCGGCGATCGCGGTGTCGCTGGGGGTGGGGGAGGGTTTGAGCTTTCATCTCGCGGCCAAGTTTGCCTGCAAGGTCGCGAAGTGGATTCTCGACAACGGGCTTCCGCACGACACCCTGCTCAACGTCAATGTGCCGGTCGGGAAGCCCCTCGGGGTCAAGCTGACCCGGCTCGGCGTGCGCCGCTACACCGAAGGTGTCATCGAAGAAACCGACCCCAGGGGGCGCAAGATCTACTGGATCGGAGGTGGCCGGCCGGTGTGGGAGCCGATCACCGACACCGACTTCCACGAAGTCGCGTCCGGATACGTTTCGGTGACGCCCCTCCACCTCGACATGACCGATCGCAGATCGCTCGACCGCATGCGTGAGCGAATGCCTCCCTGGGTCGATTCGGTCGGGTCCGAGGGGGATTGACGGGTGGCCAACGATGCTTATGCCTATCGCCGCGCGCAGATGCTGGAGTCCCTCAAACAGGGTGGCATCACCGACAAGCGCGTGATGGAGGCGATGGCGGCGATTCCCCGCCACTACTTCGTACCGGAGGCGTTCCGCCATCAGGCCTATGACGACGACGTTTCGATCCACATAGGCGCGGGCCAGACCATATCGCAGCCGCGGATCGTAGCCCTGATGACTGAAAGCGCTCGGATCGATCCCGAGGATCGTGTGCTCGAGATCGGGACCGGTTCGGGCTACCAGGCGGCAGTACTCTCCAGGCTCGCCCGTTTCGTCTTCACGGTCGAGAGAGTGGCGTCATTGGCGCGTCAGGCAAAGATCGTGCTCGATCAGCTCGCTGTCGACAATGTCAGCATCAAGGTCATGGACGGCAGTCTGGGATGGCGTGCGCAGGCGCCATTCGACGCGATCCTGGTCACCGCCGGCGCGCCCGACGTGCCCGAGCCCTTGGTCGAGCAGCTGGCCGACGGCGGCCGGCTCGTCGTGCCGGTGGGTCCCCGCGAGACTCAGGTTCTCAGGATCGTCCAGCGCCGCGGCGACAGGACCTTTGCCCACGAGCTGAAGGGCGCCTGCTTTGTGCCGCTGATCGGGCGCCACGGATGGGAAGCAGAGTGAAGGACAAGCTCTTCGCCTGGATCGACTCGTTGGCTCTGATGCCGCACCCAAGCTGGTGGCTCTTCTTGTTGGCGTTTGCGGAGAGCTCGTTCTTTCCGATCCCTCCGGACGTCCTGCTGGTGACTCTCGGTGTCGCCAACCCGGAGAGCGCGATCTGGTACGGTTTCATCTGCTCCCTGGGCAGCGTGCTCGGGGGCATGCTCGGCTACGGCATCGGTCTCTACGGAGGTCGGCCCCTGGTGTACAAGGTCTTTTCCGAGAAGAAGATCCATGCGGTCGAGCGGCTGTATGACCGCTACAACGCGTGGGCCACCGGCATCGCCGGTCTGACCCCGATCCCCTACAAGGTCTTCACCATCGCCGGCGGCGCCTTCAAGATCAACTTCAAGGTCTTCGTCCTCGCTTCGATCGTGTCAAGGACCCTCCGTTTCATGACCGAAGGGGTTCTGCTCTTTTTCTACGGCGAGGCGATCCGGGTCTTCATCTTCAAGTGGTTCAACTGGCTCTCGATTGCATTCGTGGTGCTCCTGGTCGGTGGCTTCTGGCTGGTCCACCGCTACGGGAAGCATGCCCACCGGGAGGCGCAGGTCGCCGAAGATGCGCCGGAATCCTGAGGCGGTGACCGTTTGTTGAAGACGGTGAGCCGATGAGCACGAAAAGATACAGAATCATGGGTCGCGTCCAGGGCGTAGGCTTCCGGTACTTCGTGTGGCGCGAGGCGGAAGCGCTCGGCGTCGACGGCTGGGTTCGGAACCGGGCCGATGGCACGGTCGAGGCTTTGGCGCGAGGCACGACTGAAGAGCTCGATCGGTTGCGCGACCGAATTCAGGAGGGCCCGCGATGGTCACGGGTGATGTCGGTCTCGGTGACCGATGAAGCTGACCAGGATGTGGCGCAGGGCTTCGAAATCCGACGGGACGAGGCTTGAGAATGGTCGAAGTTTTTCCTCCGCCGGCAGACGGGACCGGTAAGGGTCTTTACAGCGTCATTGCGGGCGCGCTCGCCGGGGGCGTTCCCGAGCCCTCATGGGTCGCCGTCGACGACGGAACCGATACCTGGGTGCTGGAGGCATCACGCCGTTCCGCGGATGAGCGCGCGCGCGGCGTAGTCGCCGTTTCATCCGAAGAAGCCTTGGTGAAGGCTCAACGATTCGGCATCGGCGGCGCCATGTGGCGGCCGCCGGCGTCACTCGGCGCCCTCGACGCGTTCGCCTCCGCCGCCTGCACCGAGGCGCCAGCGGTGCGCGACGCTGCGGCGCTCGAGATGCTCACCGGCGCGTCGGCCGTCAGCGTCGTGACCTTCACCAACCGCGCCTTTTGGCGGGCGCAGCTCGGTGATCGCGAGCTCGCGGACATGCTGGCCGAACTGGCCGTCTTCCTCGAGGTGCCGGTGGCGATTCTCGAATGGCCGGCCCTGGTGGTGGCCGATCGGGACCGGGGTGCGATCGTCGAAGCCTGGGAGGAGCGCGTCGTCGAAAGCCGGGGAATACGTCCGGCCCTGTCCGTTCTCCACCCGGTACGTGTCGCGAAGGAAATCCTGGCAGATGTCTGCTCCGCACTGACGGCAGGATCGGCGACGGGCGAATCTTCGAACCCGCTGCCGGCGCAGCCCGTTCACGAGCTGCCGCACGGCCGCAGAGTGGGGTGGTGGGGAATCGACACGAGCGCAACATCTGTGGATGAGGGCTGGATTGCCGGACCGGTTGATCTCACCTCGACGTCGTGTCGCTGGCGGCTCGACGGGACAGAGGAATCGGGAATCGTCGAAGAGGTTCTCAGCAGCGATGAGGTGACGGGAGTCGAGGACGTACTGGCCGTTCGCGTGCCGGGATGGGCGACCCGCAGGCTGCGGCCGGGGAGCCCGTCCGGGCTGCTCGTCGCCCGGATCGCCGAGGCCGCTTCACGCCGCGGGCTGCCTTTGTGGATTCCGAACGTCGAACCGGAGGGGTTGCGCCTCGTGCTCGGCCTGCCGGGAACCATCTGGGTCGACGGACCGGCGGTGCCGAGCTGAGGAATTTCGGATTTCGAATTTTGGTCTCGAGTTTTCCACCCGCCCTCCCATTTGTCCTTACCCTTCTGCCTTTGGGCTGACTCGGCTTGCGGGGGCTCGGCGGAATTCCTAAATCCGATTTCCGAATTCGCGGGGCATCGCCTCCGGGGCTTGAGGAGAGCTGATTGACACCGAGGATTCACCGACATAGCATCGATGCCCCGCGCGGGGCTATAGCTCAGGTGGACAGAGCAGGAGTTTCCTAAACTCAAGGTCGCAGGTTCGAGTCCTGCTAGCCCCGCCATCTGTTCGTCTGATCACTCGACAAAACACCACTCGAATCCGGTGGTGCCCTCGCCCGTGACGACCATTCCGGCGGGGTTTCCGCCGACCAGGTCGCAGAGGCCATAGAACTCGTTGACCCCCAGGGGCACGATGACCAGAACCCCGGGTCTGAGAGCTTTGATCAGCGCAACAGGATTGTCGACGAGGTGATCTCCGGACGGGGCGTTCATTCCGCGGACATGTGGAAGCAGGGCTTGATAGGCCTCGTGTCCGAAATTCTCGCGGTCGGAAAAGTTGACGATCGTCCTCACGTTTCCGAGGTCGGTCGCGAGGCGGACGATGTAATCCCGATTGCTGACACCACTCATTTTCGGGTAGCGGACGAAGGTCGTATAAAGGTTCCACCAGCTCGAGCAGACGAGGATCACGCCGAGGGCCGCATATGAGCCCGCCATCAACCAGCGGTTACCGGCGAGCCGGAGCACCTTCAAGATACGATCGATCAGGAGGGCGGGAAAGAGTAAGACTATCGTCGTGACGCCGATCAAACGTGGTGTGAACGGGGCGTCGATCGTCAACAAACCACCCGCGATCATGGATCCGAGAAACCAGATCCACAGCAGCTGGCCGCCGGGGCGGAGGACCAGGGTCAGCGCATACGCGAGACCGGCGAGTAACAGCGGCAGCAGGAAGGGATCGATAAATCGGCCCTGGAGGCCGTACTGACGAGAGCTGTCGCCGACCTCTCCGACCAGCAACCTGCCGAGGTCGGAAGCGCTTATCGCGAGGAGCTTGGCGGGATCGGCCGTTCCGAAGGAGTGGGTGACGTGCTGCCGGTTGTAATCCGACAGGAGAAAGACGGCGTTCGGCCGAGACGTCACACCGTCAGGAAGTTTTACATAAAAGGCGAGGAGCGGCGCCAGGGTCACGATGAAGAGCACCATGCTGACCGCGAAACCTTTGACGGCGATCTTGCCCTTCTCACGGTCGCTCAACAGTCGGGCGAACGCCCATCCCCCGAGGATGAGCGGTGTGAACCAGGCGGCATAGTAGGTCTGCCAGGCGATCCCGTTCATTACCCCGGCACATCCGAAAAGCACCGGGCTGCGCCGGTCGACGGCGATGGCGAAGAGGAGCACCGCAACAGCTGTGAGGGACGCAGCCTGCATGTAGTGAAAGCCAGTCCGACTGAAGTGAAGGTGCCAATGGAACGGGGTCGTCAGCAGCAGCAGCAGCAACGCCGGCCGCACCCCGAAGAGCCGCCTCACCAGCAGGTAGGTCGCGATCAGTGACACGAGTCCCAGGAAGGCGGAGCCCAAGCGCAAGCCCAGCAACGTTGGGCCGAGGACGCGAAGCGGCAGGCTGGTGAGGAAGAAGCCGAGATTCGGGCAGTTGAACCAGCCGATGTCGAAAAGAGCGATGTTTGACTCGAGGAAACCACGGGCCTCGATCAGGCAGTTCATCTCGTCGTTGTGGAGCACGATCGGGTAGTGCTCGATCGCCACGGCGCGCAGCAGCGCCGCGGCGAGCAAAACGACGACAACCGTGAGCACCTCGGCCCGTCGCCACGTCGGCTGATCTGGATCGGCTCGGCCAAAGACCTGCTGGCCGCCAGAAATCTCCCAACGGGCGATTGCGATCAGGGTAAAGAGCCAGCCGACCGTCCAACCGACGAGAGCCGCCACCCATTGATCGCCGGAGTTGTTGAAAATGATGGCGACGGTGATCCCGATCGCCGCCGGAATCAGCGGCGCGAAGCCGGCCACGGCGCGAGCCCGCCAGTCGGGTTGATCCTTCTCCAACTCACCGCTCCGACAATCATGGTATCTCACGGTCGTCAGAATTGGCGCTTGCCGGTCGATCGTGTTAGAACTCGCCCACGGTGACCGCAAGACGCCTCTCCATTGCGATCGCAATCTTCGCTACCATCATCGTGCTGATGACGATGTTCGAACGGTCGCTGATCTTCTTTCCCACCCGGTATCCGGAAGGGCTGTGGGACACGGAAGCGGCGGCCCACGGCAGCGGGTGCGTCATTGACGACCATTTCTTTCCCGCCGCAGACGGGACCCGGCTCCACGGCTGGTGGTGCCGGCGGCTCGATGCGGGCTCCGACGACGCGGTGCTGCTCTTCTTTCATGGGAACGCCGGTAATCTCAGCCATCGTGTCGACCTGTTGATCGAGCTCGCGACCCGGACCCCCGCGTCGGTCTTTGTCGTCGGCTACCGCGGCTACGGACGCAGCGAGGGCCGCCCAACGGAGGCGGGTCTCTATCTTGATGCGAGGGCGGCTTGGAAGTACCTGACGGAAGAGATCGGCGTCGGCGCTGACCGGATCGTCATCTTCGGGAAATCGCTCGGCGGCGCGGTGGCGATCGATCTCGCCGTGGAGGCGCCGGCGGCGGGCCTGATCGTCGAGTCGAGCTTTACCTCGATCCCCGACATGGCCGGTGCCCACTATCCGTTCGTCCCGAAGTTCCTGATCAGGACGCAGATGAACTCAGTGGCGAAGGTTCCATTCCTTTCAATGCCGAAGCTCTTCATCCACTCGCGGAAGGACCATGTGGTTCCCTACAGGCTGGGAAAGCAGCTCTTCGACGCAGCGTCGAAGCCGAAGCGATTCCACGAGGTCGTGGGCGCCGGCCACAGTGAGACCTGGCTGATCGGCGGCGACGCCTACTTCCGGGCACTGAGCCAGTTCGTTACAGATTCGATGAGTCGATAGACGCTCTATCGCTACTGGTCCTTGTTCCTCATCTGGTTGAACTCATTGCTCATCAGATCGAGCGCCTTCTCGATGGTCTTCTGGGCCTTGGCTGGGGTGGGGTCTTCGGGGACCACCCCGACTACCGCGCCGCGCCAGACGATCTCCTGGGTCTTGGGGTTCCAGATATCGACGGACAACGTTCCTTGGCTCCAGGAGGAGACGTCCATGCCGCTGCCCCACAACGGGCTCCACCACCAGCCGGCGCTGTAGCTGTAGTTGTAGAGGGTCACATTCATTCTCATTGCCGGGTCTCGGTTGGTGAGATATGTGACGAGCACGTCAGGGTTCTCCTTGTCCCATGTCATGCCACCGTCCTGGAGTTTCTGGATGATCAGGAGTTTGATCATTTCGTGAACAGGGGGCGCTTTGTCGGCAACCGAGGCGGCCAGGGTGTCGCGGTAGTCGAACGTTTTGATGGTTCCGAAGTCCACGTTTTTGTCGTAGCCGACATAAGCCTTCATTTTTGCTGCGGCGACGGTGCCGACAACGAGGAGGATCGTGACGGCGATGAAAAGCTTGCGCACGAGATCTCTTTTGATCGCTCAGTTGGAGTGTAACCCGGCAATGCGGTCACGCAATCCCTCGGTCTCACGCTCGAGCAGCGGGTTGAGCTCGAGCGCACGCCGCAGACTGGCCGATGCCTCGGCGGCCAGCGCCACGCGACTGCGGGGATCCTGCTCGGCTTCGGCCTGGATGGTCTTGAGCGCGCTTTCGGTCACCATGGCGCTGGCCAGCCCGGGGTTGCGCGCCAGGGCCTCCTCGATGAGCCGTTGTCCCTCGACGATCTCGGCCCGTACCGACAGGCCTTGGCGGAGACGCCACTCGGCCCTCCAGCGCTGGACCTCTGCCGCACTCTGGTAGGCGACCGCGTTCTGCGGATTCGCGACCAGGGCGTTGCCGGCCGCGGTCTCGGCGCCATCGAGGTGGGTGCTCGGCGACTGACCCGAGTGGAGCGCCCAACGGGCTGCCGCGAGCTCGACGGCGGCCTGCTCGGGATAGGCCCAGAAGATCTGTGGGTTGAGCTCCAGCGCACGCTGGAGATCTGCGCGGGCACGGTTCAGGGTTTCGGTGGGATCCTCGCCGCTGGAGAGCGTATATGCGGCCAGAAACCGGTTGGCGAGACCGCGGTTGGCGTAGGCGTAGGCGTATTCGGGGTTGCGTTCGATCGCGGCGTCAAACGCGACCACCGCCTGCTCGAAGGTGGCGCGTGGGTCTGCGCCGGTACGCATCTCGTAAATCGCCCGCCGCCAGAGGGCGATGCCCGAGTTGTTGTAGGCATTGGCGTAGGCAGGGTTGAGGTTGATTGCGCGCTCGAACGCTCCTACCGCACGATCGAGGGCCGGCCGCGGGTCGACGCCGATCCCCATCTGGTAGCGGGCGAGTCGCTCCCAGGCGTAGCCGAGGTCGTCGTGGGCCAGCACGGCTCCGGGGTCGATCGCGATCGCTGCCTCGAAGCTTGCCACGGCTTTCTCGAGGGTTGGCTGCGGGTCTTCACCACGCGCAAGTTCGTGCAGCGCGGCGACTGTGAGGGCGCCTCCGCGGGTGAAGAAAGCGGCGACGCTCTCCGGGTCGAGCTCGATGGCGCGATCGGCGGCGGCAATGGATTGGTCGAGGAAGGGCTCAGGGTCACCGCCGCGATCGTTGACCAAATCGGCCCACCGCCAGTAGAGGTGAGACAGGCGCTCGTGCACACTGGCGCGTTTTGGATCGATGGACAGGGATCGGTCACAGGCGGAGACCGCCCGGTCGAAGGCCTCGACAACCGATTCGCCGCGGCGACTTCGGATCTCGAGGATCTGGGTCCACCGGCCGCACTCGCCCTCGTGCACGCTGGGGTCGGACCGTGCGATATCGGCGGCGAGTGCGTAGGCGCCGCCGGCCTCGTCGAGCAGACTGAGCGCGCCATCGGCATCGCCGTGCAGCGTGTACTCGGCGCCCATTTCGAGGAGGATGTCACCCTCGAGACGCTTCGCCTCATACAGCCACTCCTCCTTCGCAAAGGCTTCGCGGGTGGCGGTGAGCGCCTCGCTCAGGTCGCCGCCATAGAACTCGATCAGCGCCTCGGCGTATCCGGCGCCTTCCACCGACGAACCGCTGCCGGAGCGAAGGTGGATCAGGGCGGGGTCTCGCAATTCGTGCTCGATCTCGCCGATGCGCGCATTTCGCAGCTCTTCGTTTTCGATCCTGCGCGCGAGGTCGAGCTCGCGTTGATAGAGCCGTCCGAGCACCATGCCGAGTGCGTAGGACACGCCGGGCCCGGAGTAGCCTCGGTCGATGGCAAGCTCGAGGTGGCGGCGTGCTTTCTGCTCGTCGAGCAGAGTCAGATAGCCTCTGCCGAGCGCGTAGTGCCCCGGACCGTCGCTGATTTCTCCGAGCCGGGTCATCTCAGCCTCGATGGCCGCCATACGCTCCCGAATGGCGCTGCGCTCGAGGGTCCGATCGTGCAGAGGCATCATGGCGGCGATCCGCGCGAAGCCTTCGATCTCCTTCGCCTGTTCGGTCAGAGTCTGAGCGATTGCGGCCTGACGCCGGGTTCGGAGGTTGGCGCGCAGGCTGAGGGCACCGAGGGCCGCGAAGGACAAGGCAACGATCACCGCCGCCGTCACGAGACCGGGGTGTTTGCGGACTCTCTTGTTGAGCTTGTAGATGATACTGGCTCGACGCGCCGTGATCGGCTCGCCGTTGAGGAAGCGGCGAAGGTCCTCAGACACCTCACGAGCGGTCGAGTAACGCCTTTCCTGCTCTTTTTCGAGGCACTTGAGAACGATGGTCTCGAGATCGACCGGAATCGTCGGATCGAGACGGTGGGGAGGCACGGGGTCACGTTCGGCGACGCCCGTGACCACTTCCGGGTAGGCGCCCGAGTATGGAGATTGGCCGGTGAGAAACCAGTAGAGTGTAGCGCCGATCCCATAGACGTCTGTCCGCCGGTCGAGCTTGGAGGTCTCTCCGCGCACCTGCTCCGGCGAGCAGAAGGCGGGGGTGCCGAGAACCATCCCCGAAACGGTGAGCTCGTGCGGAGTATCGACCTCCCGCGCGATTCCGAAGTCGACAACATAGGGATGCCAGGCGCCTTCGGGTGTTCGATCCACCAGGATGTTGGCCGGTTTGATGTCACGGTGGATGAGGCCGGCCTGGTGGGCTGCGTGGAGCGCGTCGGCGACGTCGACCATGATCTCCACCTTCTGGTGGAGATTGACGAGATCAGCGATCTCTTTGATCGACCCGCCGGCCACATACTGCATCGCGATGTAGGAGTGGCCCATGGCGTCGCCGACCTCGTAGACCGGGCACAGATTTTCGTGCTCTACCTTGGCCTGGACTTTCGCTTCACGAAGGAACCGCTGGACCTGGTCAGGGTCGTCGCGGCGCAGAAACTTGAGCGCCACGTAGCGCCCGAGGCGCGGATCGCGCGCCTTGAAGACGTCGCCCATGCCGCCGCGGCCGATGAAATCGATGAACTCATATCGGTCCCAGCCGGGAACCGGGAATACCTCGAACGGATCGCCGTTCGGAAGTTCGGACGGAGCTTCAGAGTCCGAGCCGGACGGGTCCGGGGAGAGCCAGTCCTCGTCGGCGAGACCGAGCTCGCGGGCGAGGCGGGCGAGGGTGTCGTCCTGCAGCAGGTAGTCCGGGATGACCACTTCGAGTGAAGGCTCTTCGAGACTGTAGAGCCCGGCCTTCTGCAGCCTTTCGCGCACCTCGACCAGGGTGGACTCGACCTGATCCTCGGTTATGTACCCCCGTTCCGCCGCTAGGCGCAGAACCTTCTCGGCCGCAGCCGCCGTGTCCCGTTCTCCATGGTTTTTGAGTGTCATTGCTTCCGTCTCGGAAGACTATAGCGCGGCCGGCCCGTGCCCGTCTCCGTATCCCTCTCCGTGCCCGGGAAACCTTGGGTGATCGGGACGGGGCGGATTGAGGGCATTGGCGCCACCCACCCTCCCATTTGAACCGCGAAGAACGCAAAGAGCGTGAAGATCATCTTTTGGTTCTTCTTGGCGCTCTTCGTGTCTTCGCGGTTCCGACGCTGCTCCGGTCAGGGGGTCTTTGGGTATTTGTCACTCCACGATCGACGCCCTGGTTATGTAATCCAACTCCGGGAACTCCACCTTGAGGTACGCATTGCCGCTGCGGTAGAGCTTCGCCTGCGAGGGTCCCTTGCCGTTGGGCTCGCCCTCGCCGTAGCCGCTGTTCAACTTTTTGACCGACTCGAACCCTTCGATCACCTTTCCGAAAGGGGCAAAACCACTCTCGTCAAGGTAGGAGTTGTCACCGTAGTTGATGAAGATCTGGGCGCTCCGCGTGTCTGGGCCTGCCATCGCGAAGGTTACCGTGGCAGGGGAGTTGGTTTGTATGACAGGGTCGTCCTTGATTCGAGCATTGAGCCACACCTTGGAGACCGCTGGATCGCCGTGCATTCCCGCCTGAGCCATGAAGCCCGCGAGCACCCTGAAGAAGGCGACATCGTTGAAGTAGCCGATCTTGACCAGGTTGTAAAAGCGATCGGCGCCGCGGGGCGCCCACTCCCGGTGGACTTCGATGACGAAGTCACCGGCCGTCGTCTCCATCTTCGCCCGGAAGACATAGGGCGCTTTTTCTGTGGCCAGGGCGGGGTCGAGCAGGGCGGGGTTGGGTTTGGCGGAAGAGGCGTCCTCCGAGGAGGCCGTAGCGGCAAAGATCAGCGCGAAACAGATCAGGGTCGTGGCGATGGAACGGATTGAAGCCATGTTCTCTCTCCTTCTGGGCGTGTATTCTAGCGGCTCCACGTTCGAATGGAGGAACGATGAGCGCATCAGAGATTGAAGTGGGTCACGAGGCGCCGGCTTTCAAGCTGCAGGATCAAGATGGAACGATGGTTTCGCTTTCAGATTTCTCAGGCCAATGGGTGGTCCTGTATTTCTACCCGAAGGATGACACGCCGGGTTGCACGACCGAGGCCTGCGAGTTCACGGACGGGATCGCCGATTTCGAAGATTTGAATGCGGTGGTTCTCGGTTGCAGCCCGGATTCGCCCGGGAAGCACCGCACGTTCATCGCCAAGCACAACCTGGGTGTCCGCCTGCTGAGCGACCCCGACCACACGATCATGGAAACCTACGGTGCCTGGGGGGAGAAAAATATGTACGGCCGGGTCACGGTCGGGGTGATTCGCTCGACAGTGATCGTGGATCCAAAAGGCCGTGTCGCCCACCTCTGGAAGCGGGTTAAGGCAAAGGGGCACGCCGAAAAGGTGCGCGAGCGTCTCCAGCAGCTTCAGTGTTGAACGTGGGTTGGGGGCATCGGCAGCCGGCGCCGGAATCGGGTTATTCGGTGTCGGTGCGCCGTCGATGGTAGTGGATGCTCCAGTCCTCCAGCTGCTCGGCCGAGGGACAGGTGAGCCCGAGAATGGCGGCTGTGCCCATGAAGAGCAGGGCTGTGATCGCGACCAGCCAAGGCGGGATGAAGTACCCGACGTGTAGCCGTCCGTACAACTCTGCGAAATCGGTTGCGCGGGTGGGATGGATAAAGAGCTTCGCCACCCAGGTCGCGCCCATGAAGGCGATGATGAGCAGATAGTTGCGACGTAGCCGCAGCCTCACTGCGGTGAACCAGCTGATTGAAAAATGAGAACGGCGGAGATCGGCGGCCAGTAGGCGTCGCCAGTCTGGATGCGGTTCCTCCCGCCCGGGTGTGCGGAGGATATCGGCGAAGAACCCTGACTCGAGGAGATAGAGACGCCACTTGCTGTGATGAAGGTGGCGGTATCGGCGGCCCTCGAGAAGAACCGAGATCAGAACCAGAGCCAGGCCGAGCAAGAGTGTGTAATGGGGGACCTCCCCCGATCCGAGAGTGAAGGTGGCCAGCGCCGTGGCGAGAATGACCGCCCAATTTGAGGTCACGTCGAGGCGTTGCCTCCAGACCAACATGCGGTTCATTTCGGCGCGGTAGAGGTGGCTGGCGGCGGTGATAAACGAGGAGCTGTGGTCGGGAACTTCCGGCAGGTTTTCGCCTGTGTCCATACCGTGAGCCTATCACGCACATCTTGGGATCAAACGACAGAGCGCGAAATGACTCGCAACTTCCTCACTCAATTCACGTACACAGAGGCGTGGGTTCGAGCAACTGATCTGGGGTTGAACAAACACTCGAGTGGGGTGAGAAACATGAAGAAAAAGCTGCTCATAGGGTTGCCGATCATTGTCGCCCTGGCGGCCGCCGGTCTGACTATCGCGTCGCGTAATGGCGGCGTCGAGGGCGTGACTGTCGAGGTCGAGAAAGCGGGCCGCCGCCAGGTCGTGCAGACCGTCAATGCCACCGGCAAGATCCAGCCAATGATCCAGGTCAATATTTCGGCCGACGTCGGTGCCAAGATCACGCGCCTCGAGGTCGAGGAAGGCCAATGGGTCGAGGAGGGCACGTTGTTGGTCGAGCTCGACCGGGAGCGCTACCTCGCCGCGGTCGAGAGCGCTGAAGCGAACTGGAGTGCGGCCCAGGCCAACGCCAATCTGGCGCGCGAGAACATGATCAAGGCCGAAAAGGATTACGAGCGGACGAAGGAGCTCTTTGACCGTAACCTGGAGTCGCAGGCGGTCCTCGACACCGTGTATGCGGCGGCCGAGGTCGAGAAGGCGCGCTATCAGTCGGCGCTGGATCAAGGAGAGCAGGCTAAGGCCTCCCTTCGGCAGGCGAAGGACGACCTCGCCAAGACGACCATCTACGCGCCGATGACGGGCACCGTCAGCAAGCTCAACAAAGAGGTCGGTGAGATCGCCCTCGGATCGCAGTTCCAGGAGGACGTGATCCTCGTGATTTCCAACCTCAAAGGCATGGAGGCGCTGGTCGACATCGACGAGAACGACATCGTTTCGGTGTCGATCGGTGACGAGGCCGAAATTGAGGTCGATGCGCTGCCGGATGCCAAACTCAAGGGCAGGGTCACGGAGATTGCCAACAGCGCCAAGTCCTCAGGCGCCGGCACGACCGACGAAAAGACCGAGTTCGAGGTCAAGGTGGCGATCATCGATCTTATCCCCGAGCTCCGGCCGGGGATGACAGCCTCAGCCGAGATCGTCACCGAGGTCTGCGACGATTGCCTGAGCGTACCGATCCAGAGCGTCGCAGTCCGCACAGTCGAGCAGCTCGGGGCCGAAGCGGGTCACGAAGAAGAAGGCCACGAGGCGCGGTTCTCGCCGGACTCCGAAGGCTTCGTCGAGATCGTCTGGGTGGTGGCGGATGGACGGGCTGAGGCCCGCCAGGTCACGACCGGCATCCAGAGCGACACCCACATCGAAGTACGCGAAGGCCTCGACGATGAGGATGAGGTCGTGATCGGGAACTACCGCGCGATCAGCCGGGACCTCCAGGACGGGACGATGGTCACGGTCGGCGGCCAGAAGAAGGGATGAGGCGATGACCCTCGAGCTTCGTTCCGTCGAAAAGATCTATGACATGAACTCGGTCGCCGTCCATGCCCTCCGTGGAGTGTCCTTCAAGATCGCCCGCAACGAGTACGTGGCGATCATGGGTCCCTCGGGATCGGGGAAATCGACCTTGATGAACATCATCGGCTGTCTCGATGTTCCGACATCCGGGACTTACCTGCTCGATGGCGCCGATGTCGGTTCGTTCAACGAAGACCGGTTGGCCGAGATCCGCAACGAAAAGATCGGGTTTGTCTTCCAGACCTTCAATCTATTGGCGCGTTCGGACGTCTTCCACAACGTCGAACTGCCGCTGATCTACGCGGGGATGCGGCCCGCGAAACGTCGTCAACTGGCGGAGGAGGCGATCGCCCGGGTCGGGCTCGCCGACCGCATGACCCACCGACCCAACGAGCTCTCGGGTGGGCAGCGCCAACGCGTCGCGATCGCGAGGTCACTGGTCAACAACCCCTCGATCCTGCTGGCCGATGAACCTACGGGGAACCTCGACAGCAAAACCGGCGCTGAAATCATGGAAGTATTCGACACCCTTCACTCGGAAGGCAACACGATCATCCTGGTGACCCACGAGGACCACATCGCGAGGCACGCGCAGAGAGAGATCAGGATTTTCGACGGTCTCATCGAGAGCGACATCGTGCAGTCCGAGGCGGCATGAGTCGAATTCATGGCTCTGTAGAGGCCTTCAAGATCGCGATTGCGGCCCTGCGGGCCAACACCGCGCGCGGAGTCCTGACGACCCTCGGCATCATCATCGGCATCGTTGCGGTAGTGACCACCATGACCGCCGCCAACGGTCTCGCCAACAACTTCCGCGAAAGCGTCTCGGTGCTCGGCACCGATGTGCTCTACGTGTCACGGGTCCCGTGGGTCATCCAGGGCCGCTTTTTCCAGTTCCGCAACCGTCCCAACCTCGAGCTCAAGGACTGCGACGAACTGGCGCGCCTGCTCGGATCGTCTGTGGTGGTCAACCCCACCGACGACACACGGCGGCCCGTCAAGTACCTGTCGGAGGTGATCGAGAACGCCACCATCATCGGCACCACCGACAAGCACATGCTGGTGTCCAGTGCGGTGCCCGAGTACGGGCGCTTCCTCACCGCGTACGACGTCCGCTTCAAGCGTCCGGTGTGTGTGCTTGGGACCACGATGCGCGAACAGCTCTTTGGCGATGTCGATCCCATCAACAAAAATATCAAGATCGGCCGGGCGGAGTTCCGGGTGATCGGCGTGATGGAAAAGCAGGGCAGCGCCGGCTTCTTCGGTGGGCCTGATTTCGACAGCCAGGTCTTTGTCCCGGTGACCTCCTTCGTCAAGGAGTTCGGGAGCCGAAACCGCAGCTTCGCGTTTGCGGTCAAAGCGCCTCGGGGCACCGACGTGACGGATTTCGAGTACGAATTGGCGGGGGAGATGCGCAAGATCCGCCGCCTGGCGCCAGGCGAAGAAGACAACTTCGCCATCAACAAGATGGATTCGCTGCTCGACGCCTTTAACAACGTCATGGGCGTGGTCCTGATGATCGGCGTCGCGGTGACCGGGATTTCGCTCTTCGTCGGCGGCGTCGGTGTGATGAACATCATGTTCGTCTCGGTCACCGAGCGGACTCGCGAGATTGGCATCCGCAAGGCCATCGGCGCCAAGCGACGGGCGATCCTCCAGCAGTTTCTGCTCGAATCGTCGATGATTTGCCTCGTCGGCGGCGCCATCGGGGTCGCTCTTTCCTTCGCCGTTGCCGAGGCCATCGATCGTTTTGTGCTGCCGGCGAGCGTGTCGCTCCCGATCGTCTTCATCGCACTGACGGTGTCGGTGGTGGTCGGGGTCATCTCGGGCTTCATCCCGGCCTGGCGTGCGTCGCGGCTGCACCCGATCGATGCGTTGCATTATGAGTAGCCTGATCCCATCTCCGTTTCCGTGCCCGATGGGCGGAGGTGCAGAGGAAAAAAGGAGCAGAGGAGCAGTGGTGATACTTGCAGGCGGTCGGTCCCCTCTGCCCGTCTGCTCCCCAGTCCCTCTGCTGGCGGGTTGGCGCATTTGTGATCGGAGAAATCGATGACTTGGATCGAAAGCTTCAAAATGGCCGTCACCGCGATCGGCTCTCACAAGCTACGCTCTATTCTGACCCTGATCGGGATCGTGGCCGGAGTCGCCGCGATCATCTCGGTGATGACCGGAGTTTCGGTCGTTCAGAGCCAGATGGAGGCCGAGTTGAGCGTGCTGTCCAACCGTACCTTTCAGCTCACGAAGTTCCCGATGGGCGGGTTCAACAACAACCGCAACGTGAACTTCCGCGAGATGGCGCGCTGGCCGCCTTTGACCATGGCGCATGTCCATGCCCTGAGGGAACGGGTCAAATCCGTGGATCTGGTGGGCGCCGAGCTCTGGCACTACAACACGAGGGTCAGCTATCGGGGCGAAAGCACCGAAGCCAACAACATGGTCTGCGGCGGTACGCCGGAGTACCCGGAGAACAACACCCATTACGTCGAGCTCGGCCGCAACCTGAGCGAGGTGGATGTGGCCATCGGGCGGAGGGTGGTGGTGCTCGGTTACGCCATCGCCAACGAGCTCTTCCCGTTCATCGATCCGATCGGCAAGACGATCAAGGTCGACGGCCACAAGTTCACGGTCCAGGGCGTCTTCGCCGAACGGAAGTCGGCGATGGGGGGCCAGTTCGATCAATATGTCCTGATGCCGATCTCGGTTTGGACGCAGCTTTACGGTGACCGCGATGAGATGGGCCGTCCGCGCTCGATCTTCATCACGGTCCGCTCGAGGATCGGCTACTCGCTGGAAGAGGCGATCGAGGAGACGCGTGCGGTGCTGCGCGCCGAACGAGGGCTCAGCCCGCGCGACCGCGACACCTTCCACTGGTTCACCAGCGACTCGCAGATCCGCGCCTTCAACGACGCGACCGCCGGACTCAAGACGGCGGCCTTCGTGCTCGGGATCGTCGCCCTCGTTGTGGCCGGTATCGGCATCATGAACATCATGCTGGTCTCGGTCACCGAACGGACCAAGGAAATCGGGATCCGCAAGGCGCTCGGCGCCAAGCGGCCGGCGATTCTGCTTCAGTTCCTGATGGAGGCCATCGTGCTCTGCAATACCGGTGGGGTGATCGGGGTGCTGGTCGGCTTCGGACTCGGCAACATCGTCACCCTGTTCACCGATTTCGCGATCCATGTGCCGGTGGAGTGGGCGGTTCGCGGGGTGATCTTCTGCTCGGTTGTCGGTCTGATCTTCGGCATGTGGCCGGCGCTGCGGGCATCACGGCTCGCGCCGATCGATGCCCTGCGCTACGAGTAGACCCTTTCCCGACGACTTCGTTAGTGGTATCGGAACCATTCCGAATCTCAATCCATCGCAGATCTCGCGCCAGAACTTTTTCCGTGTTTTGCAGCAATTCTTGGGGATTTCGGGTGGCGTCCGCCGAATACTCCGGGGCCGGCCCCGAGGTCGGGGTGGGAGAGCGTTTCAGGCATGTGCACGCCCTCCAGAAATCCGCGAGAATTGCTTGAAAAAGATTTCACAACCGCTCGGAATTTAGTATGATATCGGCGTTTGCCGGTGGAGATTCGTTCTTGCGATAGCGTCCTGAAATCAAGCGCTAATCTCAAGAACATCGACGCGAATCAGAGGTTCGAAAAAGGAGGAGAAGGTGGAACCTATTCATTTCATCTATGTGACCCCGGCGGTGGCTGTAGTCGCCCTGATCTTCGCCTACATGCGGGCGGCGTGGGTCAATCGCCAGGACCAGGGAACCGACCGCATGAAGATGATCGGGAAGTGGGTCGCCGACGGGGCGATGGCGTTCCTCGGACGTGAGTACCGCGTGCTCGCAATCTTCGTCGTTGCGGTGGCGATCATTCTCGGTATCACGAACTACTTCGTATCCGAAGACACCAACGCATTCATCGCCGTGTCCTTCGTCCTCGGTGCGTTCTGCTCGGCACTGGCGGGCTACTTCGGGATGAAGACCGCGACCGCGGCCAACACCCGGACCGCGTCGGCGGCGCGCACGGGCCTCAACGATGCTCTTCAGGTGGCCTTCAAGGGCGGCTCGGTCATGGGGCTGTCGGTTTCCGGGTTGGCGCTGTTCGGTCTCGGCACCCTGTTCATCGTCTACACCAAGATGTATCCCGAATCACTCAATGGCGGCTACGCGACGATGCTGGTCCTCAACATCCTCTCCGGCTTCTCGCTCGGCGCGTCGTCGATCGCGCTCTTCGCCCGTGTCGGGGGCGGCATTTACACCAAGGCCGCCGATGTGGGGGCGGACCTGGTGGGCAAGGTCGAGGCTGGCATCCCCGAGGACCACCCCCTCAACCCAGCCACCATCGCCGACAACGTCGGTGACAACGTGGGCGACGTCGCGGGCATGGGCGCGGACCTCTTCGAATCGTACATCGGTGCGATCATCTCGTCGATGATCCTCGGTGCAGCGTGGTTCGGTGGCCTCGACGCTGCCGCGAAAGGCAGCGGCATGAATGCCGTGATGCTGCCGCTGGTGATCGCGATCATCGGCATCGTCGCCTCGTTCCTCGGGTTTTTCCTTGTCCGGACGCAAGAGGGCGGCAACCCCCAGGCCGGCCTCAACCGCGGCACCTTCGGCGCCGGCATCCTGATGGTCATCGGTACTATCATCGCCATCAAAGAGATGATCCCAGCTGGCGGAGTTTCGGTCCCCGACATCATCACAAAACAGAATGCGACCTATCAGTGGTGGGGTATCGCCCTCGCGGTCGTTGCGGGCTTGATTGCAGGCATTCTGGTCGGCATCATCACCGAATGGTACACGGCCACCTTCCGGCGCCCGGTCGGCACCATCGTCGAGGCCTCGAAGACCGGTGCGGCGACCACCGTCATACAGGGCCTCGCGGTGGGCATGAACTCAACGACCTTCCCGGTTCTGGTGATCAGTGCGGCGATCCTCATCGCCTATGCCTTTGCAGGGCTCTATGGCATCGCGCTGGCGGCGCTCGGCATGCTGTCGACCATCGCGATCCAACTCGCTACCGATGCGTACGGACCGATCGCCGACAACGCCGGCGGCATCGCCGAGATGGCGCGGCTCGGCCGCGACATCCGCGCCCGCACCGACAAGCTCGACGCCGTTGGCAACACGACCGCCGCGATCGGTAAGGGCTTTGCCATTGGTTCGGCGGCGCTCACCGCTCTGGCGCTAACCGCCGCCTATATCACCAAGATGGGCGGCAAGGTCGACATCGACGCCGCCAACCCGTACGTCCTGGTTGGTCTACTGATCGGCTGCATGCTGCCCTTCCGCTTCTCGGCCATGGCCATGGTCGCGGTGGGTAAGGCGGCGCAGGACATGATCCAGGAGGTCCGGCGCCAGTTCCGCGACATTCCGGAGCTGAGACCCGCGCTCGAAGCGGCGCAACGCGCGGAGCACGAGGATCGAGAGCCGACCGATCAAGAGGCGGCGATCATCAAGGCGGCCGACGGCAAGGCCGAGTACACGCAGTGCATTGACATCGCCACCGGCGCGGCGATCAGAAAGATGATCGCCCCGGGTATCATGGCAGTCCTGGTGCCGGTCGTGGTCGGAGTGATCTCGGTCGATATGCTCGGCGGCCTGCTGATCGGCGTCACCATCTCCGGCGTCTGCCTGGCCATCTTCCAGGCCAACGCCGGCGGCGCCTGGGACAACTCGAAGAAGCAGGTCAAGGAAGAGGGCCACGCCAAGTACGGCGAGGCCTATGACGAAATGGCCAAGGCCACCGTGACCGGCGACACCGTCGGTGATCCCTTCAAGGACACTTCGGGTCCGTCGCTCAACATCTTGATCAAGCTGATCTCGGTCGTCGCGATGATCATCGCGCCGATCCTGTACGCTATCCACTTCGGTTGATCGAAAGCAATTCAATTCTCACGCCGGGCCTTCGGGCCCGGCGTTTTCTCGCGACGCCTGTTTTCAACCGGCCCCCACCCCCCGCCCGCCCTCAGAAATCCACGTCGGCCCCCGCCCAACCAACCTCCCATCGCGGATTTCTGAGAGGAGGGGGTGAATAAAGACCTGGCGCCGGGGTTTCTTCCGTTGCTTACAGGTCAGTTCTAAGAACTTCAGAGGAAAATTCTTTGCGCCGGTCTTGGCGCTCTTCGCGGTCTTTGTGGTTCAAAACATCGCTGCTGTTAGGAATTTGTTCAGGAAAACGCGAGCCGTTCATGTACCGTATGTCCGGACGGAGGTAGCTCATGCGTCGTGCGTTATTGATTGCTCTACTCATCGCTCTTGGTTGCGGAGGCACTCCGAAGCCGCCATCCGTGGAAGAGACACCCGAGGTCGAGACGGGCATCGCCCGCTTCGGCCAGAGCGAGATCTACTACGAGATAGCTGGCGCGGGCGAGCCGACGGTGGTCCTGATCCACGGGGGCATGCTCGACTGCCGGATGTGGGACGAACAGTTCGAGCTGCTGGCAAAGACCCATCGTGTGCTTCGCTATGACGCCAGCGCCCACGGCAAATCAACGCTGCCGCCCGATGTCTACTGGGATTTCGCGGATCTTCGTGAGCTCATGAACGCACTCGGGATCGAGCGCGCAGTTCTTGTCGGGCTCTCACTCGGTGGAAAGACGGCGATTGACCTCGCACTCGAGAGCCCCGAGCGAGTCCAGGCGATCGTCGCGGTGTCCTCGGGCCTCAGCGGTTATCGCTTCACGTCCGATTTCTATCTGGAATACCGGGACGTCATGATCCAGGCCTGGCGTGCGGGGGATTTCGACGCGGTGGTCGAGGCGTTTCAGCGGTCCTGGACCGACGGTCCGCAGCGAGCGCCCGAGGATGTCGATTCCGAGGTGCGGGAGAAGGTGCGGATGATGGCTCGAAACGGCATCGAGCATGCCATGGAGGGTCGGCTGATCGACCCGCCGGCCATCAATCGTCTCGACGAGCTCACGCTGCCGATGCTGATGGTCGTCGGCGAGCTTGACCTGCCAGGCATCCACGACATCGCAGACATGGTAGTCGCGGCCAATCCCAACGCTGAGCTGGTTGTCGTGCCTGACGTCGCTCACATGGTGAATCTCGAAGCCCCCGAACGCTTCAACGAGCTGCTGCTCGGGTACCTTTCACGTTTTTGACCGCGAACAGCGCGATCACGTCAGCTCCGCCAGGTGCCAGTTTTCGCATTGTCTGGATCAGCCCGCCGAATTGCCTTCGTCGCTGGGGCAGACAATGCGAAGGCTGGCTCCTCATACTCGGTGGCGTCGCCGATCTCCTCCGCAATCAATGCGAAAGGTGGCTCCCGATTCTCGGTGGCGTCAACGAACTCCTCCGCAGACAACGCGAAGGCTGGCTCCTCATACTCGGTGGCGTGAACGGACAATCGGGCACGGGCACGGGATCCGGCTTCGCCCGTGGCTACGCCGGGATTGTCTGCCCGTGCCGACGGCACAGGCAGACAAAAAAGCGCCCCGCGGTGACCCGCGGGGCTTGAAATGCAATAAGACCGTATTGCGATGAAGACTATTTTTTCACGTCGCCGGTGGCGGCGCCGTGGAGCTTGACCTCGACCTTCTCCTCGAGATTGTCGTAGTACTCCTTGAGGACCGCGATCACCTCGGGCTTGGAGAACTCGGCCGGGACCGGCTTGCCCTCGCTCATGAGCTTGCGCAGCAGTGTGCCCGAGAGCAGCAGGCGGGAGCCGCCCTGGTACTGGCCGTTTTCGTCGATTACCGCCTTCGACTCGTGCGGGCAGGTCTTCATCGAGGCCATGGTCCCGCAGTCGTAGCAGTAGAAGGTCCAGTCCATGCACAGCGGCTTCAACTGGAGGGCGTCGGTCGGGATCTCGAGGAAGATCTTCTGCGCGTCGAACGGACCGTAGTAGTCGCCGACCCCGGCGTGGTCGCGGCCGACGATGAGGTGTGAGCAGCCGTAGTTCTGGCGGAATACGGCGTGGAGCAATGCCTCACGTGGACCGGCGTAACGCATGTCGAGCGGATAACCCGCCATCGCCACTCGCTCCTTGCGGAAGTACTTCTCGATCAGCGCGTTGATCGCCTTCACCCGGACATCGGCCGGAATGTCGCCGGGTTTGAGCTTGCCGACGAGCTGGTGGATGTAGACCCCGTCGCAGACTTCAATCGCGATCCACGCCAGGTATGCGTGCGAGCCGTGCATCGGATTGCGCAGCTGGAGGGCGGCAACCGTCGACCAGCCTCTATCTGAGAACATCTTGCGTGACTCGGCGGGCCGCTGGTAGAGGCCCTTGAACTGCTCGGGGAAGTAGGACTCGGACAGGACCTTGACCGGGCCGGCGAGGTTGACGTCGGCCTGTTCCATGACCATCTTGACCCCGGGGTGCTCGAGGTCGGTGGTCTTGTAAACCTGCTGGCACTCGTGCGCCTTGTCGATGGTGTACTTCTCGGTCACCTTCATGGTGGCCATGAATTCTTCGTGCTCGGGATCCCAGAGCGCCACCTCCTCGCCGATCTTGATCGAATCGGCGAGCTTCTTGTCCGCTGACAGGGTGATGGGGATCGGCCAGAAGAGGCCGTTCTTCGACGGCATCTTCATGTCGTCACAGACGCCCTTCCAGTCTGCTTCGCCCATGAAACCTTCGAGCGGCGTGAAGCCGCCGATACCCATCATAATCAGGTCGCCGGTCTCCCGGCTGGTCAGCGGGACCTTCTTCAGACCTTCTGCTTTTTTCAGCTCGGCCTTGAGCGCCGCGCCTTCGAGCAGCAGCGGCTTCAGTTCGGGACTTCCATGTGGTGGGACCAATGTGCTCATCGAGTTGCCTCCTTTTGGTTTTCAAGAAAACGCGGCGGCCCGATGGACCGCCACTAGCGATTTCTCAGTCGGACTCCACGGTCAACCGTTCGTGGGCCATGGCCAACGTACGGTAAAGAATGTGAGCGAATTTCGAGTAGGGGAGGGTCAGGAACAGGGTCAACACGATCCCCAGGTGGATCACGTAGACCGCGCACGCGAGGATCGGCGGTACAGCGATAAAGCGGAACACCTCGGTGAAGACGCCGGTCGCGATGACCGTCAGCACGACCCACAGGAAGAAACGGTCGAAAGCGGTGGTGACACCAACCAGCTTTTCACCGGTGGCGCGGCGGTTGAGCCACAGCAGTAGGCCGCCCAGGACCAGCGCGACCGCCGAGATATTGCCGAGCCATTTGACCCAGTGCGTGATCGGCACCGGATAGCTGTAGCCGAGCTTCAACCAGGAGAAGAAAACCGTATCCCGGTAGAGGTAGACGACCGCGAAGCCTGAGGTGATCGCGGCGCCGACAAAGCCCCACATGACCAGGAAGTGCCCCCATCGTCGTTTGGGTACCCCACGGTCGCAGGTCGCGAACTTTTTGTGGGTCCCGATGTCGATAAAGGCCGGGATCAACGCCCCAATCAGCGACCCCTTGCGTTCCTGGTTTGCGCCCAGCATTTTCCAGTATTTGCTTCCGGAGAAGAACATCATCAGCAGGACGAAGAAGGTGGCGGAGAAATAGGTGATGTAGATCAGATTGTGAGGGACGAAGTGCTCGTAGTGGAAACGGCCATCAGCAGCGCTGAGAGCGTCATTGACGAGTGGAATGTGAACGCCGGTGGCGCCGAGCAGAACCAGCCAGTAGACCAGCGGGCCGAGGACCAGCAACGGCCAGGTCTTTTTGGCATTGCCGACGAGCTTTCCGAGGAAGGCGGGAGTCGCCAATTTCTCGACCACCATCGCGCGGACCGACGCCATGATGTCGCCGGGGTTGACCTCGCGCGGGCAGCGGACCGAGCAGTCGTTGCACTGGTGGCACAGCCATGGTCCGGCATCGCCCATCAGGCGATCCTCCATGCCCCACTGCGCCCACAGGATCTGGCGGCGTGGGAAGGGCGCATTGGCCGGCGCCAGCATGCAGACGCTCGAGCAGGTGGCGCACTGGTAGCAGCGGGCCGCTCTCTCCCCGCCGTGGTCGATGAACGCCTCGCGGAAGTCCGATGACATGTTGATGACCGGAATCGAGGCCATACCTCCTCCTTCTCTGGAGCCCTAGAAACCCTTGAGCGGGTTTGGACCCATTTCGTCGAGCTCTTCCGCGAACTCGTCGAGGATTGTCGGAATGCGGTCGAACTCGTCGTGCGACAGCTCGACCAGCTTGACGCGCTCGGACTCGAGGGCGAGCCGTTCGAGCGTCTCACCGACGTTGTCGAGCCGGGTGTTGGCGAGCTCGGAGCCGCGGACGTAGTGGCACTGGTAATCGTCACCGAACTTGCACCCGATGAGGATCACGCCGTCGATGCCTCGCGACAGTGCCTCTGCGAGCCAGATGATGTTCATTGAACCGAGGCACCGGACGGGGATGATCCTGGTCCACGGGTTCCAGGTCGCACCCATCGCGGCTGCCGTTTCGAGAGCTGGCAGAGCGTCGTTTTCGCACATCAGGGCGACGATGCGTGGCTTCTCCTCGTAGTCTTCGGGCACCGACACCGCCTTGATCATCTCGGCCACCATGTGGACCGAGTAGTCCTGGAAGGAGATGATCCGTTCCGGGCACGCACCCATGCAGATACCGCAACGGCGGCAGCGCAGGAGGAATAGCTCGGGCGTGCCCTTTTCGTCCTCGTTGAGGGTTCCGAACGGACATTCCTCGGTGCAACGCTTGCACTGCGTGCAACGCTGGAGGAAGAAGTCGGGGTAGGCGGTGTCGCCGGCGCGCGGGTGGACCGCCTCGCCGCGCTTGGCCATCTCGATGCACTGGACCGCTTTCATGGCCGCGCCGGAGCCGTCTTCGGCGGCCTGCACCGAGTCCATCGGTGCGTGCACGGTACCGGCGGCGTAAATGCCGGTACGGCGGGACTCGTAGGGGAAACAGATGAAATGCGAGTCCGGGAAGCCGTACTTGAGGGCCGGCAGGTCTGGTCCCTGGCGGTAGTCGAGGTTGAGGATTTCGGTGCCCTCGTGGCCGGCCAGCTCCTCGGCGCGTATCGCAGACTTCTCGCGGACCTGGGAGCTCTCCGAATGCTCGGCCTGATGGCGTGAGTCGTGGAGCTCTCGGATCAGCTCGCCGTCAGCCGACCGCGGCACCATGCCGACGGCGAGCACCACCAGGTCGGCCTCGATCGCGACGTTGTCTCCGAGGAGGCTGTCGGCGACGTGAATCTTCAGCGTTCCATTGGCCTCGATCTTCTGAACTTCACCGCGGGTCATCATCCCCACCGCCTCTTTCTGGGCGGAGAGGAAGAAGTACTCCATGAGCCCGGGAGCGCGAATATCCTTGTAGATCACCGCGTTTTCGATCGATGTATCGATCTTGGCGACCTCCATCATTTGGCGGAGTGTGTTGTTGCAGCAGTCGGACGAGCAGTATCGGAGATGGTTCTCGTCGCGCGAACCGGCGCACTGAATGTAAGCGATTCTCTTGGGAGTGCGGCCGTCGGACGGACAGGCGATCTTGCCGGCGACCAACATTCTTTCGAACTCGTGCGAGGTCACGACATCGGGGGATGCCCCATAGCCGAGGTGGCCGAGCTTGGTAGCGTCGTAGGGCCTGGCCCCGGTCGCCTGAACGATCGAGCCGACGGTCATCTCGAGGCCGGAAGAGCCGTTGAGGCTGACCTTGAACTGGCCAGGCTGGCCTTCGATCTTGACGATGTTGGTGGTCGTCAGGACCTTGATTTGATCGCTGGCTTCGATCTCCTCGATCAGCTTCGGCACCGGGTTGGCCTGCGGCTGCTCGTAGGGGGGTTCTTCGGGTGGGATCGACTTCTGGTTGGCGAGCAACCCGCCGAGGTGATCGTCTTTCTCCACCAGCACGACCGGGTGGCCGAGACCGGCCGCCGTCAGTGCAGCCTCGAGGCCGGCGCGGCCGCTGCCCACCACCATGACGGTGTCGCTGATCTCCTCCGCCAACGGCTCGATGGCCTTGAAGCCGCTGAGGCGGGCCAGACCCATTCGCACCATGTCCTGGGCGATCATGGTCGTGTCCTCGTCACCGTCTGCGTGCGACCAGGCGCAGTGCTCGCGCACCGCCATCCTGAACATCGAGGGTCCGTCGACCGTGAGCGCGGCAAACTCCTTGGTTTTCACCCGCTCGGTGCAGGCGGCGACCAGTATGCCGTTGAGTGCGTTGTCAGCAACCGTGCTTTTGATGGCCTCCAAGCCCTCGGGGCCGCAGAAGCACTCGTGGGTCAGGGTGCAGGCACAGCCGTGCTCATTCGCCGCCTCGATGACTTCGTCGACATCGACCGCCTCACCGATTCCGCAGCCTGTACACAGGAAAACGCCGAGCTTGTCCATTACGCCCTCCTTCCGGCTGCCACGAGAGCCCGGGCGACAGCCCCGGTTGCGTCTCGTACGGATGCGGCGACATCTTCCGGACGCCTCGCGACACCGGCGACGGTCACGTTCGAAGCGATGTCATCGAGTACGAATCCGTCGTCATCCTTGCGGGTAAAGACTGCGAGGTCGTCGTCGACCGCGTTCGGCACCATGCCGGTGGCGAGCACCACCAGGTCGTGCTCGGCTTCGAGGATTCGCTCGTTTTCCACATCTTCGACGTGCAATCTGAGTTTTCCGTTGGCCTGATCGATGCGGCCGACCTTGCCCTTGGTGAGCTTGACGCCTTCCATCGCTGCCACCTTGAGCAGCACGTCCTCATTGCGACCGGGTGCGCGGCGGTCGATGTAGTACATCGTGACCTCGGCCTCTGGCAGCTGGCCCTTGACGTACTGCGCCTGCTTGAGGGAGGCCAGACAGCACACCCCGGAGCAGTAGTTGAGGTGGTTGACGTCGCGCGAGCCGGCGCACTGGACAAAGGCCACGTTGGTCGGCGCCTCGCCGTTCGATGGTTTCAGGATCTTGCCGCCGGTTGGACCGCTGGGGGACGCCAGCCGCTCCATCTGGACGTTTGCGATGACATCGTCGAAGCCGCCGCCGAGCTCCATGAGGTTCTCGAGCGGGTAGGGCTTCCACCCGGTGGCGACCACGACCGCGTCGACCTCCACCGTTTCGGTGGACTCCGCGGCGTCGAGGTCGATCGCGCCGTAGGTGCAGGAGTCGGCGATTTTTTTCGCCTCGTCGTCGGCAACCGCGGAGCGGTCGAAGACGTAGCGATTCGGCCACGCGTTGGGGTGGGGGAGCCGGATCGCCTTGGCCTTCGACATGCCCAGGTTGTGGGGGTCGTCGACCTCTGTCGTGCAGGCTGACTCGCAGTCTCCGCAGGCCGTGCACTTGTGGTTCACCCAGTCGGGGCCGCTGGAGATCTCCACCGACCAGCCGCCGTCCTTGTGCTGGGCGCTGGTCACGCGGGCGTTGGTCAGCACCCGGATCCGCGGGTTGCGCTCGAGCCGGCGCGTGTTGATCTCCATGCCGCACGAAGGGGGGCACATCTTGGGGAAATAGTTGTTGGTTCGCAGGACGCGGCCGCCGACCGTCGTTTCGCGTTCCACCAGTATGACCTCGGCGCCGGCTTCGGCCGCTTCGAGGGCAGCGCTGATTCCTGCGATGCCGGCACCGATGACGAGCAGACTCTTGGCTTCGCTCATGTGGTACTCCGATCGACCACTCCCTCGCGCACCTTCAATGTCGGCTCCGCGAACATCGCGAAACGGAGCCATCTGAAGGCGAAACGAAGAAGGGCCTCGTCATTTGTTTTGAGCTCTTCGAGCGCCTCGGGCTGGATCACGAACTTGTTGCAGAACGAGGATTCGAAGACGAAGGAGCGGAAGGTGTCGAGGTCGTAGCATGCGGTGTAGAACATGTGCATCCGCTTGGGGTCGAGGGTGCGGCCGCCGATGAACCACGGGTGGCTGACGAGATCGCGGAACCCGGCCTCGAGGGTCTCGCGCTCCTCGATGCCCTGGTCATCGCGCCAGCTTTGTGCCGTCCACTCCTTGCAGTCGGCCTCATGCCGTCCCTTGCAGTGGTCGTCCTCGAACACGAAGAAGATGGGATCAGGCTCCTCGCCGGCACGGGCCGGCGGGATCGCCATTCCCAGCGGGTACATCCGGCACGCCCACGGACGATCCTCGTAGACGGTGCATCCTTCCTCGCCGACGAACGGACAGGGCTTGTTCTCCTCGGCCTTCATCCTCAGCATCACAATCGGCAGCTGCAGGTCTTTTGTGATGGGGTTCGAGGTGTGGATTTCGAGGAAGTCGCGTGTGTTCATGTCTAATCTGCGCGCCAGGTGAAGGACGTCAATCGGCGTGAGGATGATGTTGACGTCGGCGCAGCAGGAGTTGAAACAGGGAACGCCAGGGTGGCACGTAAAATCAAAGGTCTCGCCCTCCGCGAGCTGCCGTTTGTCCACCAGGAACTGCGGCAGTCTCGCGTCTGCTGTGCTCATGTGGAGCCTCCATTCTCGTCGCCGTCATCAGCGACGTCGGGATCGGCTTGATCGCCGATCGCGGCCTCGATGATGCGATCCTTGAGGGCGTCGGATGACCACACCGCCAGGGGGGTTGTCTGACCGGTGAAGGGGTCGAAGCGGTAGCGATATGACGCATTGACCGCGTAGTTCGACTTCATGTGCTCCCATCCCCGCACATAGTAGGGGCACTCGTCGTTGAAGCACGCGAGCTGGAACTCGCTGTCCCAGCCGGCTGCTTCCGGGAGCTCGAGAGCCTGCAGGGGCTCGTTACAGTGCGGACAGACGGGGTGTTCTTCGTTCGTCAATACGGCCTCTGAAAAATGGCCCCAGGCGCCGGAGCGCCTGGGGCCGGAGTAGAGATTGAAGATCAGCTCATCGGGAGAATGTCTCTCTTGAGCATCTCCCACTTTTCAGTT